>Ga0194119_10009032_pt1 | contig 13488 bp, 14 predicted proteins | sample TA2MahC100mmetaG_FD_148620 | JGI IMG/M metagenome (GOLD analysis project Ga0194119, IMG submission 148620) | Freshwater microbial communities from Lake Tanganyika, Tanzania - TA2015018 Mahale Deep Cast 100m | ecosystem: Environmental > Aquatic > Freshwater > Lake | place: Tanzania: Lake... | reverse complement strand
AAAATCAAAAATATTAATGAATTCAGTTAAAAAACCAAATGAATATTTTAAAAATGATTCATTTGATAATTATAATAAACTACCAAATAATGGTAGAGTTGTTAAAATTTATAATTAAAGCTTTTTAATTTTTAATGGACCTAATTGAAAATTTCCCAATGAAAAATAAACAATATCATTAATATTAATCTTATTTCTGGGTCCTATGTAATGAGATACTTCTAATTTATTTTTGCGAATTTTCACTAATAAATATTCATAAACTTGGTTATTTTTGATGTATTTTAAATTTTCTTCATAATCTAATTCTACATCCTGTTTTGTTAAAAATTCATATAAATAATAATGCTGAGAATAATAATCATTAGAAGCTGTTGCTACTAAATTATACTCATTATTATCGTATTGGTGTGTTTTTGGTGGACCAGATAATTTTTCTTTTTTAATTTTTTTAATATTTTGAACTATTTTATTAGTTTTCTTCTTAGGATCAGTTTTTAAAAATAAATGTATCTGACTTTCATCTTCATAATTATATATGTCTGAAAAACCTTTTGATTTTATTATCCAGTACTTTTCAGAATAAATATCATTTAAATTAGTATCATATCCAGGTACTAATTCTGAATTACCTTCTATAAAAATAGGTTTAATTTTATTTGTTTTTAAAACATCATATGGACTTGGTGCTATAATATCATTAATTTCTGTATCATTAAATTTTTCATTTAAACATTTTGAATGATAATTAATATATAACAATAACATAGCAAACAATACAATATAAATATATTTTTTCATATAATATAAATTAGAAAATATAAATTAATTTATTTTATAGAGATTTGATAATTTCTAAATTATGCATATTTTCTTTATCTTTTCCTAAATGTAAATTTAAAGTTAAATCATTTGATGTAATATTAATAGTTGCTTTTTTTGTTTGAATTTTAACTTTTCCCATTTCTATTTCATTATTTCGAATAATCCAATCACTTGTTTCATTATCATATCTTACAAGCCACTTTTTATTTTGAATGACATCAACTAATCTTACAATAATTGGTAAAATCTTTTTATCGTGGTATTTATTAATCATTAATTCAATATCATTATTATTTTGAATAGATGTGTTCATTGTTTCAGTTATTTTACTAATTATTTCTTTTATCTTAATTTCAATTTCATATTGATAATCTCTTAATATAATATGATAATTTGATAAAGATTTTTGAACATCTCTTTCCATATTATAATATGAATCTCTTAAAAAATAATTTTTCTGAACTATTTGATTTAATTCATTTAAACTATGACTAATATCTTTAATAATCCATGGAAATTGAGGAAGATCATTTATAGTTAAAATTAATTTTCTTATTATTTGAAGTCCTAAATCTAATTTATGAATATCACTACTTAAATTGGATATCATTATTGTAAAATATGTTTCATTATTATGATTAAATGTATGCAAATCTAATTCACGCATTCCTTGAATTGTTGAATTAAAACTTGTTAATATTCCCCATTTTATATGATGATTAATCATATCTGATTGTAATTTAATGATTTCATCTTTATTAACAGTAGTTGTATAATTTTTACTTTCTAACATAATTAATTTACCATCTGGTAAATATAACCATGCATCACCAGAATGTGCAACATTACTTTTTCTTTCAAATTGTATATCACCATATCTTTTGCTAAAAATTTCTTCTAAAACATTTTCTCCAAAATTTCCTTTCCTACATGAATTTGATGATAGTCCTATCAGTTTAGTTAAACTACTTTCTAATGAATTAATTTTATCTCCTATTTCAGAATTATTTATTTGATCCTTTAGTTCATATTTAATTGTTTCTATTCTTTCCAGTAATTCATTATGTTCTAATTGCTGTTCTATTTTATCATTTGATGGAAAATGTATTTGATAACCTGTTTTAAATATTTTTAATAAGTATTTATCCAATTCCTTTTTTTTGAAATTATTTAACATTGGATATTCTTTTTCATCTAACTTTAAACTAAATTCAATTAATCCCATTAATAATATTAAATAAATTGAATTTATTTATATATCAATTTTTTTTTGTTCTCATAAAAAAATTAAAATTTATATAAAAATAATTGCAATTACTTTTTCAAAATAGTCTGAACCTTATAAAGTCATTTATTATAAATCAAATTTGATGAAAACTTTATAGTAGTGCTTAAATATATTCATCTAGACAAAATGGAGACTAGATGAAACTTAATATTTATCTTTATACAGTTAAAAAATCAGTCTTTGAAATATAAAAAGGTATAAAAAAATTATTTTTTGAATTGTAAAATAAATTGATATAATAAATTAATTCCATAAGATATTGGTTTTTTATCAATAAAAGTACATGAACCTAAATCTAAATGAATCCACGGTATTCGTTTATCTACAAAATAGTTTATAAATGTGCCACCTATTATACACCCTGCTTTATTATCATGATTTAAATTAGCTATATCTGCAACAGGTGACTTTAAAAAATCTAAATATTCATCTCTCATTTTTAAAAAATCAACATATTCTCCTATATTATCAGCTATTTTTATTAATTCATCTTTAAATAATAAACCTTTATCATTACAGATTAATAAACTAGATAAACCAGATGTTATATAATTTGTATTACCAGTTAAAGTAGCAGTATCTATTAAAATACATTTTGATAAATCTAAATTACCTAATAATTTTAGTTGAATATATTCTATTGCATCTGCAATACATAATCTCCCTTCAGCATCTGTATCTGATATTTCTACCAATTTATTTCCATATGATTTAATTACTGAACCAGGTTTAATTGCTTGATTTCCAATCATATTTTCTGCAATATGTATTAATAAATTATTATTTATTTTTTCATCAGCTTTATCTAAATTTAATAGTTTTAATACTGATAATATAATAGCGGATCCAATTATATCTATTTTCATATAATTCATATTTTGAGATTTAATGTTTAAACCACCTGAATCATATGTAATACCTTTTCCAACTAAAAATACATTTTTATTATTTATATCTACTTTTTTTGGACTAATATGAACAAAATAAGAAGGATGAACTGATCCAGATGCTACTGCTTTTGTTAATGGAAAATCATTAGTTTCTTTGACATTAAAAACTTGTATATTGTAATTACTAGGTGTATTTAATTTAATATATTCTAAATAAGTTTTTGGTGTTTTATTTGGATCCATAACTATATCTTTATACTTTATTACTTCAGACATATAATTAGATGATGATTGATCTATATTGTATAATTTAATTTCTTTAGTGATTGGATAATATGAATATAAAATGTCATTTAATTTACCTAATATTGATTTTACATTTAATGGATCAATTCTTTTATCAAATATTATATTTATTCTTTTAATTATTTTTGAATAAGTATCGCTAATTGATATTAAACTATTTATCTTTTTTAATTCTTTTTTTAAATCATATATAGATAAATTAAAAACATTAATAGCTATTTTTACGGAATCTTCCTTTGTCTCTATTAAAGGATAATTTCTTTGATTTTTAGAATCAAATAATATATATATATCTAATTTTTTCATATAATATATATTATATTATTTTTATAAAGTATTTTTAATAATTAAGTAGGTTACCAAATAAGGGTCACAATTAGATGCAGGTCTTCTATCTTCAAAATAACCCTTTGATTCTTCAATAACATTATTTGGTATTCTTACTGATGCTCCTCGATTTGCTCTTCCACATGTAAACACATCATAAGAAGATGTTTCATGTAGTCCACTCATTCTCTCATGATTATGTTCTCCATATGATTCCATATGTAATTTGTGATTCAGTGATAATTTTTCTATTGCTTGATTAATAAATTCTATTCCATTTTCATTTCGCATATCTTTGGTAGAAAAATTAGTATGACATCCAGAACCATTCCAATCATTATTTTTACCCAATGGTTTTGGATGATAACTGATTAATAATCCAAAAACTTCTGCCACACGATTTAGTATATATCTAGAAACCCATAAATGATCACCAGCTTCTATTCCAACACATGGACCAATTTGATATTCCCATTGATCTGGTGCAACTTCTGCATTAATACCACAAATTTTAATTCCCGCGTATAAACAATATTCCATATGATTTTCTGGAATTTCTCTTAAAAAAACTCTATTAATTCCTACTCCACAGTAATATTTACCCTGTGGTTCTACTATTTGCCCATTACTAAAACATACGGGTAACTTAGTTTTTGGATCTACAATAAAATATTCTTGTTCAATTCCAAACCATGGTTCTTGGTCAATGTGTTTATCAAATATTTCTAATGCTTTTATCCTGTGAGAATTAACTAATGGATTTTTATTTTTATCATAACAAGTACACCAAACTAAAAATGCATTACGGTTCTTTCTAAACGGATCTTTAAATAAAGCTACCGGATATAAGAATATTTCAGAATCAGTTCCAGATGCTTGACCGGTAGATGATCCATCATAGTTCCAAATAGGTAAATTTTCTATTTTTAGTGTTTCATTTGAATAAATTATTTTTGTCTTGGATCTGAATTCATTATCTGAATCTAACCAAATATATTCATAAATATTTACTTGTTCCATTAACATAAAAATTGAATAAGTTTTTAAAATTATATTATATATAAAACTACTTAAACAAGTATATTTTAATTATATCAAGTAATGGAAAATCAAGCAACAAATAAAATTATTTGTAGAAAATGTGGTGGTCCTCATTTTACTATAAAATGTGGTAAAGAAAAAAAAGAAGAAATTATTGAAGTTGAAAAAAATAATTCATATAAAACTGAAAAATATAATAATAATTTTGAAAAGAAAGATAGAAAACAATATTTTAAAACAACTTATAGAGTTAAAATATCTGATTTACCTTTAGATATGACTGAAGCAGAAATGATGGAATTAACATCAGAATGGGGACACGTTGTAAGATTAAATGTTCTAAATTATAATGAATCAAGTGTTGCATATATAGATTTTGGCTATGAAGATGAAGCTGACTATTTTATTAAAGCAATAGATAAGACTCCATTTGAATTAATTTTAATTTCAGCTACTCGTGTAGATTCTCATAATCCAACATAATAAGAAGTTAATTTAGGAATATTTTTTTGAATAATATTAATATTTAATTGTTTTTTTAATTTTAATTGATTTTTATATTGTTGAATAAATCTATTTTCATCAAATGGTTTATTTAAATTAATTATTTTTTTTACTATCACATACAATAGTAAAATAGATAATAAAATAACCCAAATATTATTAAATTTTTGTAACATTATAATTAAGTTGAAAAAAATTTTTTATTTTATGGTTGTAACAACTTATTAATACGTTTTACTAAATCATCTATATTTAGTCTTTCAGTAAATAATAAATCCATTATAATAGGTAAAACTACTTCAGGTGGGAATCTTGAAAAACGATTATATAAGTCAAAAATAAATTGATAAGGCGCTTCTGAATCAAATCGATAACCACATGTTATCATTCTGTCAATATAAGTTACTACCATATTATGATTCATAGAAAAAATTTGACATTGAGCTAATGCATCTGATAATCTAGGTACATTTCCTATATTTACTGATGATATAGGATAAATATTACCTTCAGAATCCCTAGCTTGTTTAGGTATATTAGTATATACTAAAGTAGGTACCATATCTATAAATAAATGACATGGTTGTCTAGCTAAATCTGTTAACATTAACCGATTAAATTCATGGCTAACTTTACATTCAAATCTCGTATCATCTGCTTCCGATGCCTCTGAATCTTGATAAGATTCAATATCACTAATTGTTCTAAGTGGATCATAATGTACAACTTCCATACCATGTGTTTGTGGTAATATTGATAAACAGTTTCGCCTTAAATGATTTCGCCATCTTGCTCTAACACTATTATCAGTACATAATGTATGTACTACTAATTTAGGTCTTTGACTTTGTAATGTACGAACTGCTCCTTTACCATTTGGATTATTACATACAGCACAAAATTCCCTATTTGATAAATTTACAAAAGTACATGTCAAACATGTCCATCCCTTATTTTTACAGTGAGGACATTCTGTTGCATCGTCAGGTATTAAATTTTTACACATATAACATGTTTTTGCTCCTCCAATTTGATTAAGTAAATTTAAATATTTATTTTTATATTTTAAATATTTTTCTAAATAAGACATTGTATATATATATATATATATAGAAAAAATTGATTTTTATTATATATAATATTTATTCTATTTACTAATGCAATTAAACGATCTTGTTTTTGGTAATATCATTTTTAATACAATCAGTAAAATAAACACAGGTTATGTAATTATAGATAGCCTGTTTTTATTTTTTGTAGTTTTATATTTTTCAGGATCTTCAATAAATGATAAAATTATAAATTTTGTTTGTAAATACATTAAAAAATATGATAAAACATACAAACTGAAGTTTTCTTCATCTGAAAAAGAAGCTAGTCGAAATTTTAAAGCTATAATGCATTGGGTTTCAAAAAATAATGATCCATCAGTTAAAACATTGATGGAACCAGAAGGATTTAGGAAATACAATCGAAAAACCGATTGTTATGAAGAATCTAAAATAGCTGATTATCGAGTTGATCAAGTTAGAGAATTTGATGTTGATAAAAATATTAAAGGAAAAGTCTATTACAAACAAAAAGAATCTAGATATATGGATAAAAAAGAATACACAGATATTACTTTTCTTGAAATTTATAGTACAAAATTAAGTTCATTAGATTTACAAAATTGGGTAGAAAATAAGTGTGATGAATATGAAACCTATTTAAGAAATAAAACATGTAGTCAACAGTTATTAGTTGAAATCAGTTGGGATCCAAAAGAAAAAGATCAAAATGTATATTTTAATCCGTGGAAATCTAATGTTACTTTTGATAATAGATTTTTTACTAAGAAAGAAGACATATTAGACAAAATTAATTTCTTTCTTAAAAATCCGGAATGGTATGAACGTCGAGGTGTTCCATATACTCTTGGAATTCTATTATGGGGTGAACCTGGTTGTGGTAAGACTGGTTTCATTAAAGCATTGATGAATTTAACAGGAAGACATGGAGTATCTATCAAATTAAATAATCGTTTTAATATGAATAAATTAAGAGATATCATGTATGATGAAGAATTAAGTGATGAAATTATTATTCCTCAACAAAATAGAATTTTAATTTTTGAAGATATTGATTGTATGGGTGAAATCATACAAGACAGAAATATCAAAGAAAAGAAAAAACAAGAAATTGAACAAGAAAAAAAAGAGAAAAGTAACAAGAAAAATTCAGATTCAGAAGATGATATGGCTAAATTAATAGCAGAGTGTGACAACAATTATAACAATAATTTGAGTTATTTTTTGAATATATTGGATGGACTTCAAGAGTCTCCTGGTAGAATAATAGTAATGACAACTAATAAACCAGAAGCGCTAGATAAAGCATTTATTCGACCAGGAAGAATAGATTTCAATATATGTTTTAATAAAGCTACTACTGAAGATATTAAAAACATACTAAAATTTTTTTGGGAAAAACCCGTAGATGATTTAACAGATGAATTAAATTATGTTTATTCTCATGCTGAAATAACTAATTTTTGCCGAATTTCAGAATCATTAGAAGAAACTATTCAAAAGATAATTTCTAAAAAGTAATATAATGCCAGAAGGACCTGAAGTTAGATTGGTTACTGATCAACTTAGAAAAAAATTAGTAAATAATAAAATCTTTAATTTTGAAATATTAGGAGGAAGATATAAAAATCACGATCCACCAAAAAACTTTAAAAAATTTATTAATTTATTACCTTTAAAAGTCAAGTCTGTTAATTCATATGGTAAATTTATATGGTTTGAATTTAACAACACTGATTTTACCATGTGGAATACATTAGGAATGAGTGGATGGTGGCAAATAAAAGAAGAACAACATAATAATATAAAAATAAGTTATTTTAATAAAGATAAGAAAAAGATAATATATTTTAATGATCCAAGAAATTTTGGAACATTTATTTTTGAGACAAAAAATAATTTAATAAAAAAACTTGAAAAATTTGGACCAGAAATATTTTCTAATAATCAAAACTCATTAGATAGATTTCTAAAATTAGTACAAAAGAAAAAAACACCCATTTGTGAAATATTATTAGATCAAAAGGTATCATCTGGCTGTGGTAATTATTTAAGAGCTGAAGCTTTATATTTAGCTGAAATAAATCCATTTACAATCGGTAAAGATATATTTCCAGAAAAAATAAAAGAATTATGGAATATTTTGAATCAATTAGCTTGGTATTATTATGATAAACAACAAGGAATAAAATTAAAAATTATAACTAAAAATTATAGGTTTGCTGATTTATATGATAGAATATTTTTAATATATAGTCAAAAAATAGATCCACTTGGAAACAAAATAAAAAAAGATAAAGTTAAATCAAGAACAATACATTGGGTTGAAACTATTCAAATCCACTAAAAATAATATCTAAGGATAATTATATGGATTCAGAAACTATTGCAATAGCTATTGGTATAACAGCTTTTTTACATTGGTATTTTAATATTAAGTCAAAATCCAAATGTATTCAATTAGATCAAAAATGTAACAGCATTAAATGTCTAAAACAAAAAAATATTTAACATTTATAATAATTTTCTACTATTATTATAAATGAAAATAGATTCAGATTTCATTAAAAAAATCTTCAGTTTAAAAATAAAAATTAAAAATAAAGAAGATAAAATAAAATTATCAAAATATGAAGAATTAATACCAATGTATGATATTTATAGTCAAAAAATCTATCCAATAAACAAACAAAATATACATTATAGATTAATTGATTCTCATTATCGTTTTATAAATAATGAAATTTATCAATGGATAAAAAATTTATACGATAAATTTTCAGATGATGATAATCTGAGTACCCGTTTCAAATATAATATTGATGTAATTAATAATTATGATATTGATACCTTGATTGAAACATCTTATAAAACTCTATATAAATATTCACCATTATTAGGTTTATTAGTAAGTATTTGTAAAAGAAATAGTTTTCATCCTTTTATCCAACATTTAAAACCATATTATACTAAAACAGAATTAATTAAATTAGGACAAAATATGGATTTAATAAAAGCTAATATCGATCCTGAATATTTAATTGATCAAGAATCACATTATAAAATATGTAAAGATGTTTCAAAAAATGATGTTTCTTTTGATGAGATTATAAATCACCATGAATATATTTTAAAATCAGGTATCATAAGTTGGATTTGTTTTTATAGTTGGACAGGTTCTTTCTTATTTAATAAATACCTAAGAAATTTATCAAATAATGATAAGAAAAATAGACAAATTATTACTAATTCTATTGACCCTAATTATTTAAATGGTCTTATTAAAATAGTAAAATCTATGGAAAATGCTCCTGAATTAAATAATAAATATGATATTTATAGATTTATTTGGGATGATAGTTTTTTAACTGAATTAAAAGAAGGTGATATATTTGTAGATAAAGGTTTTTTATCAACAACAAGAGATCCATTTTACAGTCCTGGACTTAATGGTAATTTTGGATTAGTATTAATCAAAATAACTATACCAAAAAACAAGAAAGGTGTTGGATTATTTATTGAAAACTTTTCTTTATTTCCAAAAGAAGAAGAATTTTTATTACCCCCTTATGCGAAACTAAAATTAATTTCAAAAAATAATAAATTTAAATATTATCATACTAATCCAGATTTTGAAAAATTAATTAATAGAAAATATGAATTTCAACTTGTTGACATCGATTATTCTACATTTTATAAAGAAAACTCTCAAATATTATCTAATAAAAATATTTTTCATCCAGTCGAAAAAATAAGTATAAATGGTACTGATAGATTTGATATTATTAAAAAATTTATTCAATTACATAATTCAAATAATAAAATTAATTTATCGATAAATACAAATAATTATTCATTTAATTATCAATGGTTTGATTCATCTGATTCTAGTTCTTATAATAAATTCTACTGGAATAAAATTAAAGATGGTTTATTATTATCAATTTTCGATTCCAATGGGTATCCATATTTAAATATAGAATTAGGAAAAGAATTAGTTGTAAATTTTATAAATCAACTTTATTTTGGAGAGTATCAAACAACACAAGATCAACAATTGAAAACCGAAAGTTCTAAAAATATAATTACTCAATCAATATTAGATTTAATATACCATATTGGTAGAATATTTTATTATAAATCAGCTATAATTAATCATAATTATCTAAATTTTAAAATGTTCGATAAAAATTATGATGATCAACAAAAAATATTTTTATCTATGAAATTATTTAATGAAACAATATATCAATATTTAAAAAATGGTAAGAAATATTTAGATTTTGATTCATTTATTAATTATGAATTAGGATATTGGTATCTTGATGAATTTTTTAGTAAAAATATATCAAAAGAAATAGAAGATAAAATACCATTTGATATAACTAAAATTAAAACCAATAAAGATTTATATATCGAATGTATTGAAAAAAATTTTAATTATTTTGAAAAATTAAATGGATTAATCGATAAAAATATTATTAAAAATAATTATGTTAAATATAATATATACGAAAGATTAATTGTTGAAGGTATTAGTGATAGTTTTAGATTAGATTTAGAATATAATAATGAAAATTTATTCGATAATGCATATAAATTAATATTTAGACAACCAATCAGAAGACTTTAAAATTTACACCCTTAAAGATTTATAAATTAACATATAGAAAAATATTATATTATTCAATGAATATTAACAAGTCTATCATAACTAGTTTGTGCAGTTCTTGTGATTATCTTATAAAAAGAGTATATAAGTTAGTAATAATAAAAGATTCAAATTAAAAAATTTAAATTTTTTTTTTGTGTAAAAAAAAATCATCTAGGGTGAAAAGAATTGTAATACTATTTTTGCAAGAATTATACCTCCAAAAACATCTGATGGATAATGCACTCCAAGATAAATACGACTTAATCCAACTAAAAATGGAAAAAAATTAAGATTAATATTAAAATTATTCTTAATTATCCTACTTAATATAAAAGCACTAAATGTGTGTCCAGATGGAAAAGAATATTTATCAAAATTCATGTTTTCTAATAATTTAATATTTTTATTACATTCAAATGGTCTTTTTCTTTTTAAAATATATTTAATTGTAAATAATATAAATTGGCATGTACCAAAAAATAAAACTTGTAAAAGTGATATTTTTTTTAAAATAAATAATATTAATATAATTATCATAAAAACTTTGTGATGAACAGATAAAGAAAATAATCTCATGATTTTAGTAACAAATGATTTATGTTTACCAGGTAATGATTGAATGTCTCTAATTATATTAATTTCTGCATCTTCCCTCATATTATTAGTTATTAATATATAGAAAAATTTTTAATAATTAATCGAATTCAATATATTAAATTTAATTTAATTATTTTCTATATTATTTAAATAGAATGTTACAATTACTCTTTCTTATAATAATTATATATATTATTATTCATCATTGTATGGAAGATGAAGACATTAAGAAACCTATAAAAGTAATTAAAAAAAAAATTAAACAAAAAAAAGAATCTATAAGAAATCCAGATCCAGAGAATTTATATAAACAATCTATGATTTTTGCCAAATCAAATAATAATTCAGGTACTGTTACTATTAAACAACAGTCTAATATTTTATCAAATGGTAAAATTAAAAATAAAGAGAATTTTAATGATAAACATCATGTTAAAGAAGTTGTTTTTGACAAACCAAATCCATGGAATAAAATAATATTTGATCCTTCAAAAGAATATCCTTACTTCTTCTATATAAAAGTTAAAATACCTTCTCTTAATGATTTTCAAAATTGGAAAGATGTTATTCCAAATTTAGAATTTGATCCACGAACTGGTGAATTAATAATTCCAAGTCAGGATGAACCAAGTGCAATTGCATTAGCTAATTTAATTATAATTAATTTTTCAGGACAAATTTCATTGAAAGATATTTTAGATAAAAATCTAATTGATATTTCTGTCTCAAAAGCCAAATCATTTGAACATGTTTTAAATAAGTTAAGAGAACAAATAATTGAAAATTTACATGGAAAACAATTTAATATTTCACCAACAAATTTTGAAAAAGATTTAGCAAAAAAACAAGAATCTTTGATAGATGATAATAATGACACAAATAAAATAGATTTTCAAAGTGAAAATTTTACTGATACTTTTGAACAATTTGGTGATAATAATATTGAAGAAGGAATTGAAGCATGGGATGGTAATGATTTTTCTTATTTATAAATAAATTAATATAAATAATAATTTATATTAAATTATAATGAAAAAAAAGAATGGTCGAAAAATACCTCCAAAATTTGAGAATCCTATTGATGATAAAATTATTGATTTATGTGATTCATTGGTTGAACCATGTTATAGAAATAATATTACTCCTAATTTAATTACTGTTATTAGAATAATTATTAGTTTTTTCTCTTTGTATTATTTATTTTTTAGCTGTAATTTTACAATACCAATTTTAGGAACTACTATTTTCTATTTTATGGATTGTTTAGATGGACATTTAGCTAGATCAACAAATCAAGTTACAGTGTTTGGTGATTATTTAGATCATTTTGCTGATCTTTTTTATTATTTTTCTATATTAACCTTTATGATAATTAAAAAATATAGTTATAAATTATTTATTATTCCTTCATTTTTAATGTTATCATATGCATCTTTTGTTCATTTAGGTCTTCAACAGAAAAATAATCAAATTATTAATAAAAATAAAAATCAAAACATTGAATTAGAAGAATTACTTGATAAATTAAATTGTCTACATAATCTTGAACCTAATAATATTACTTGGACTAAATATTTTGGAACCGGTACTTTATATTTTTCTATTTTATTAATTATATATCACATTCAAACATTTTGTTTATAAATTAACATTTTTGAATAATAAACCATTTGTACATATTAACAAGTTGATGTTTTGAATTATTATTTTGATCTTTTAAAATTTTCCAACCATATTTTCCGAGTGTTTCCTCGATCTTTGAAAGATCAATATAAGGTTCTGTTTTAACTTGATCATGTGTCCATTCAAATTTATAATTTGTAACCCCATCAACAACTTCTAAAAATGAATCAGAATCTTGCCATTTTGTATTTGAAGTAACATTTACAATATTGAATAAAAATTTAGTTTCTTCATGAACTATTTCATTTAATTGACTCCAAAAATCTTCTGTAAAAAAGTGCATAATTGAAAAATTCGCTACTA
>Ga0194119_10009023_pt1 | contig 13499 bp, 9 predicted proteins | sample TA2MahC100mmetaG_FD_148620 | JGI IMG/M metagenome (GOLD analysis project Ga0194119, IMG submission 148620) | Freshwater microbial communities from Lake Tanganyika, Tanzania - TA2015018 Mahale Deep Cast 100m | ecosystem: Environmental > Aquatic > Freshwater > Lake | place: Tanzania: Lake... | reverse complement strand
GGTCGGAAGAAGCCATCCGCAGGCACTGGCCCGCCCTCGGAAAGGGGATTCTGATCAAATCCGGCACGGGAGTGAGGCGTTGGTGTAGACTGTTGGGGTCCGGCAGACCCAAAATGGAAATCCCGGATCACATCTCTTCGCGGACGGCTCGGATAACGCCGTTGCGGCCGGTCTTCGCCCTAGCATTCGCCCTGGCTCTCCAGGCGCAGCAGGCGGCCCCCGTCTGGCGCAGACTTCTGCCTCCGGGCGAACACCTGGTCCCGGCACGCGAATCCAAGTCGGTCTACAGCGTCCTCATCTCACTCCCGCAGCCCTCGGACCGCTCTGTCGCCGGCCCGGTTGAAATCCAAATCGGCGGGAAACCGATCGCCGCCAAGGCCCTCCATTCGGGCGACGGCGACCTCTATACGCTCGTGCGCGGCGGCGTTCCCGCCGTCGTCCGGCTTGGCGTACCGGCCGCCGTCCAGGTCTTCGACCTGGGCGCGAACCCAAACGTCGAAGCCGAACCGAACAACGCCTTTGACGCCGCCAATCCGATCGCGCTCGGCGCGACTATTTGGGCCTCTGGCGACGAAGCTCCCTACATTCCGTCCCGGCCGTCCGCGAAGATCGAACCCAATCCCCACGAGGATTGGTTCCGCTTCGAGTTCACCTCGGCTCGCCCCAAGCTATTGCACCTCAGCCTGGAGATCGAGGACCGGGACAATATCCCGCTCGATGTCGCACTGTTCCGCGCCGTCAACGGCAAGCCCGTCGAGTACAGCGAAGGCGAGGACCCGGTCACGCTGCCTCATGAAGTCCAGGCCCTGCCCGGCAACAAGTTCACCACCCGCGTGCTCCGCGAGCAAGGGACCTACTTCATCCGCGTCAAACTCACGCACCCTTTTTACCGCCTCCGCACGCGCCTCTACAACGTCGCGCCCTACTCCGATCCCAAGGAGGCCGTGCAGGCTGCCGTCGATTATCTGATCGGCGCGGGAGACTCCTGGCATGCCAACACGCCCCGGCGCGGCGGACTCTTCGATCGCGTCTCCAGCAACCACCAGGAGACTACCCTCTGCGTGGCCTGCCACGTCACGCACTTCACCCAGCGCGCCCAGCTCTACGCGGTCCGGAACGGCTATCAGGTCAACTATCCCCACCAGCTTTCGTTTCTCGCCGAACGTTTCTACAACAATCCCCGGCCCTTTTACGGCTTTGAGCGGGAGGGCGCCGTCTGGGCCCGTGTCATCTCGGCCGCCGCGAACGTCGTTGGCCGTATGTCCCACCTCCTGTCGATCTACGAATCGGAGTTGAGTCTCGACCCCCGCCCGGCCTACCATCAACGCGTCGGCGAATACCTCAAGCTTTACTACAAGGATCGCGTCAAGCTGCCCGGCGACGAGACAAACGGCAACACGCCGCTCGTCTCGGCCTATGAAGTAGCCTGGTACGCCTGGGAGAACACCAGGGATCCGGCTGTCGCCGCGCTCCTGGAGCAGGATCACGAGATCAAGAACACCATCGATCTCTGCTACCAAACCCTCGCGCTCGCGGCGCTCGATAAGCGGAAGTATGCCGCCAAAATCGCCGCGAACGCCGGGCGACTATTGAAGCTCCAGCGCGAGGACGGCCAATGGTCGGCCCGCTTCGACGAAAAGTCGTTCACCGTCGAGTTTCAGACCGGCCACGCCCTCTGGGCCCTGCACGCCGCCGGGATTCCGCGCGACAACGAGCAGGTTGCCAAAGCGATCGAGTACCTGCTCTCGCGGCAACAACCCTTCGGCGGCTGGCTTGATCCGCTGCAGACCTACGAAAATTTCCGCACGCCATTCCGTGAGACCCAAATGGCCGTGCTGGCGCTCAGCGCCTACTATCCCGCCAATCGCACGGGCCGGCCCTGGGGCGAATCTCACTCGGGAACCTTCACAACGCTGACCCAGCTCAACAGCCTCTGGGACCGCCCGTCGCCCCAACGCCTGCGCGAAATCGAGGCGCTCGCCGCTTCTCCGGAGCCGATCATCCGAGCGCAGGCGCTCGAAACGCTCAGCCGGTTCGGCCTCGCCGAGTCGCTCCCGGTCGCCATCCGCGCTTTGGAAGACCCCAGCAAACTCGTCGCCCGCGCCGCGGCGCTCGCGGTTCGTCAGGTCTACAATCGGCGGCCCGGCGTGCCCGCGCAGTCCCTGCTGGATGCGCTGAAATCGCCAAAGGAACGCCTGCGCTGGGGCGCGACTCGCGTCTTCGCCACTCATTTCTCCGCCATCGCCCGCCGCGACGAGTTCGCCGGCCCATTGGCTCAGGCCATCACCGACCGCGCGCCGGCCGTCGCCATGCAGGCGAGCAAGGGCGCCTGGCAGTTCTGGTATTGGTCGCCGGACGTTCCGGCGCAGGCGAAGCTGGAGGACGCGCTGCTCGCCGCCCTCGGGAAGTCCAACCATCCCTGGGTCGAACGCAACCTGCGGGAGGCGGTCTATAACCTCGCCGACGAGAACATCCGCTATCTCTACAACAATTGGGTGCCGGTCCTCGCCAAGCCCGCCGACCGGGACCAGGTCATGCGCGGCCGCCTGGCCGTGGAGGACCGCCTGGCGTCCAAGTACGCCACGGTGCTCGAAACCGGCGCTCCCGCGCAAAGCCGCGCCCTGCTGGCAGCGCTCTCGGAGTTTGAACTGCGACGCGGCGACGTTTACGATCCCACGGCCGATCGAAGCACCGCCTTCCCGGGCGTTTACAACCGGATCGGCAACGATGTCGAGCAGACCGTCTTCTTCGGCCCCGCCAACGACCGCATGGCCAAGGCGCTGCTGCCGTATCTAAACTCCCAGGACCCGGAGATCAAGCGCCTCGCGCTGCTCGCCGCCCAGGTCGTTCGCGATGTTCCCTTCGCCAGGGTCGCTGAACTCGCCGGTCCGCTCAAGGGCGAACGCGCCCCGGTGCTCGCCATCGTCAAGGCCAACCAGCCGCCCGCGCCGCCGAAGTCCGCTTCCGGCGCGCGCGCGAGTTCCACCGGTGCCCGTCCCGATGACGACTATTTCCGCGGCTACGTCGAGCCCGTGCTCACCACCCGCGGGAAGGACGGCCAGGCCTGCGTGCATTGCCACGCCTCCCACACGATCTTCAACGGCACTCTCTCCTCCGCCCGCGCCGTAATCAATCTCGATGATCCCGAGAGCAGTCTCATACTCGTCAAACCGACCTCGAGCGCCGAAACCGAGGGCGTCGTAAACGCCAGCAAAACCGCGCACGGCGGCGGCGTTCGCTTTGAGAAAGGCTCGGCGGAATACAACACGATTTTGAATTGGATTCGAGGGACAAAACCCTAAATGAAACATCCCGCCGTGCCCTTTGTGGCCCCGTTTGCCGTGTTCATGGCACTGCTGGTCCTGCAGCCTTATAACCCCCTCCCCGGTCCCGTCGAGCAGGTCGTCCGTGTCTTGATTCTCGCCGGCGCCATCTGGTTCTTTTCCCGCGGTGTTCTCGACTTCAAACTCGCCGAGCCCGTCATGTCCACGCTCGCCGGCGTTGCGATCTTCGCCATCTGGATTGCCCCCGATCTTCTCATCCCCGGCTATCGATCCAACTACATTTTCACCGTCGTCGGCGCCGTCAAGACCTCGATTCCGTCCGATGATCTGCTTTCGCCCGTCGTCCTCCTGTTCCGCACCGTCCGCGCCGCCCTGCTCGTCCCAATCCTCGAGGAGCTCTTCTGGCGCGGCTTCGTGCTTCGCTGGATCGAGAATCAGGACTTCGAGAAAGTGCCCTTCGGCAGCTATGCCCCCAACGCCTTCTGGATTACTGCCGCTCTCTTCGCCTCCGAACACGGCCCGTTCTGGGACGTCGGCCTTGCGGCGGGCGTCATCTTCAACTACTGGGCCATCCGCACCAAGCGCCTCGGCGACTGCATCCTCGCGCACGGCGTCGCGAATCTCTGCCTCTCGGTTTACACAATTTCCACTGGTAAGTGGGAATATTGGATGTAATGCGCCGCCGGCTCTTTTTCCCGACTCTCCTCGCCCCGCTCGCTCAAGCCCAGCCCTCCCGGCCGAATATCATCTTCATCCTTGCCGACGACATGGGCTGGGGAGACCTCAGTTGCTACGGCAACCGGGGCATGAAAACGCCGGGCATCGATCGCCTGGCTCGCGAAGGCACCCTCTTTACACAGTTCTACGTCGGCGGCTCGGTCTGCTCGCCCAGCCGTACCGCCTTCACCACCGGCCATTATCCGGCCCGCCACCGGGTTCATGGGCACTTCGCCACCGCCGAGATGAACGCCAAGCGCGGAATGCCCGATTTTCTCGATCCCAGGGTCCCAACTCTGGCCCGTCAACTCGGCAAGGCCGGCTACCGCACCGCCCACTTCGGCAAATGGCACCTCGGCCACAACCCCGGCGCGCCCATGCCCGATGCCTACGGCTTCGCCGAGCACAAATCCGTGACCTCCAACGAGACCCGCTGGATCGAGGCCGGCCCTGGCTTCCGCGCCGAGTCCAGCCGCGTCTTCGTCGATTGGTCCATCGACTTTATCACTCGCAATCGCGCCGAGCCCTTCTATCTCCAGCTCTGGACCCTCCTTCCGCACGCTCCTCTGGCCCCCACGCCGGAACAACTCGCGCCCTTCGTCAAGGACGGTCCAATCGGCGGCCACCTCGGGGCCCATCAGATCTATAACGCCTCGCTGCGCGATCTCGATACCCAGATCGGCCGCTTGCTCGCCAAGTTGGATGAACTGGGCCTCGCCGAAAACACGATCGTGGTCTTTTCGAGCGATAACGGCCCGGAAGACATCCACATCCGCAACGCCAGCCACTCGGCCTACGGCTCGCCGGGCCCCTTTCGCGGACGTAAGCGCAGTCTCTATGAAGGCGGCATCCGCGTTCCGTTCCTGGTCCGCTGGCCGGCCAAGGTTCCTAAGGGCGGCGTCAACGACACCACCGTGGTCACCGCCGTCGATCTGCTTCCCACCCTGCTGCACTTCGCCGGCGTCGCGCCGGAGCAAAACGCCGCTCTGGACGGCGAAAACCTCCAGGACGTGTTTGCCGGCAAGCCGCGCCTCCGCTCCCGCCCCGTCTTCTGGGAGTGGCGATTCCAAATCGCCGGCTACTACGCCAACAAGAGTCCCATGCTCGCCATTCGCGACGCCGAGTGGAAGCTCCTCATGAACCCCGATGGCAGCCGCGTCGAGCTCTACAACATTCCCAAGGACCCGTGGGAGATGACCAACATGGCCTTCCACCACCCCTCCATGGTCAAGAATCTTCGGGGCAAACTCCTTTCCTGGCAGCGCACGCTCCCGCCCGGCCCCGTCGATCCGGGCGCCGGTCAACTCGACTACCCGATGCCGAAAGGGAACCTCTGAAGGTTTTCGTATACTACATCGGCCGCGCCAAGGACGCACGCCTGAGCGCCGCCGCCCAGGAGTTCCTCGACCGCGCCGCCCGCTTCGCCTCCTGCCAGATGCGCGAGATTCACCCCGGGAAGTTCTCCATTCCCGAACGTCACCCCACGGCCCGGAAGATCTACCTCGATCCCGCCGGCCAGACCATGGACTCTGCCCGCTTCTCCACCCTTTTCTCCAACGCCGAAATGCAGGGGCAAGACCTCGTCTTTTTGGTCGGCGCTCACGAAGGCCTCACTCCCGCCCAGCGGAAACAGGCCGACCTTCTTCTCTCCCTCGGCGCAATGACCTGGCCTCACGAACTCGCCCGCGTCCTGCTCGCCGAGCAGATCTACCGTGCCTTCGCCATCCTGCGTAACCATCCCTACGTTAGGTAAGAACGATACACCTGGACGTGGTGGTATTATCATCGAAACCCAATCTTTACAGACCGCCGAATATCCACACTACTGAGGTGTTTTTTCGGTCGGCCCTTGCTTTCCGGGCGTGGCTGCGTTATGCTGATGTTTTATGCGGCACCGCACCCCATACTTTCCCTGCCGACACTGGCGGCGCACGTCTTGCGTGTGAGTGGGAACGGCTGCGGTAAGCATAGCGACTTCACCAAACCCACTCGAAAGAGTGGGTTTTTGAGTATTTTGGGTATCCGCTCTTTCGAGGCACAACGGAAATGATCATCTCCATGAAAATCCACAGCAGCAGAGCCGACGTCGACGCGGTTTGCGATCGCATCCGCGAGTTCGGCTACAAGATCCATGCCATCGAAGGAGAGGAGCGCGTCGTCATCGGCGCGGTTGGCGTCGGCGACGTCACCGCCTGCCTCGAATCGCTCGAAGCCATGCCCCAGGTCGAAAAGGCAGTTCGGATCTCGGCGCCCTACAAGTTCGTCTCCAAGGAATTCAAGAAGGAAAAGACGATCATCTCGCTAAAGACCAAGCTCGGTTCCACCGATATTGGCGGCGACGAGTTCGTCGTCATGGCCGGGCCCTGCTCGGTGGAGAGCGAAAAGCAGATCATGGAGTCGGCCGAAGCCGTCGCCGCCGCCGGCGGCCGCGTCCTGCGCGGCGGAGCCTTCAAACCGCGCACGTCCCCCTACGATTTTCAGGGTCTCGAAGGCGAAGGCTTGAAACTGTTGGCCAAGGCCCGCGAGGCCACCGGCCTCGCCATCGTCACCGAAGTCATGGCCGATAAGGACGTCGGCCTCGTCGCCGAGTACGCCGACATCCTGCAAATTGGCGCACGCAACATGCAGAACTTCGCGCTACTCAAAAGCCTCGGCAGTTGCGGCCGGCCCATCATGCTCAAGCGCGGCCTCAGCTCCACGATCAAGGAACTGCTCATGTCGGCCGAATACATCGTCGCCCACGGCAATCCGAACATCATGCTCTGTGAGCGCGGCATCCGGACCTTCGAAACCGAGACCCGCAACACCTGCGACATCGTAGCCGTCCCCGTTTTGAACGAGCTGACCCACCTGCCCGTCATCGTCGATCCCTCCCACGCCACTGGAAAGCGCAAGCTGGTCCCGGCCTTGGCCCGCGCCGCGGTCGCGATCGGCGCCGACGGTCTGATCGTCGAAGCCCATCCCTGTCCCGAAAAGGCGTGGAGCGACGGCGCGCAGTCGCTGACCTTTGAGCAGTGGAACACCATGATGCGCGATCTTAAGCCCTACATGGAGCTCTGGAAAGCCAACCGTCCCGCTCCGGCGCTCGCCTAAGGACAGGACCGGTGAAACTGCGCGGGCACCCCTGGCTTCTCGCGGCGCTGCTGTTGGCCGGTGGCGTGGCGCTCTACGTGGGCATCCGGGCCGTCCGCTCGCGTTCCGATATCCCGGTCGAGCAGCTCATCTCCCAGCTTCCCGCGGAAGACGCCCTGCTGCTCCACATCGATGTCTCCGGCATCCGCAACACCGGCTTGATCGGCGCCGTCGACAACTCGGCCATTGTCGAGGATCCCGACTACCGCCGCTTCGTCGCCGATAGCGGCTTCGACTGGAAGACCGACCTCGATTCCGTCTCCCTCTCCCGCCGCTCCGGCGATTGGTACCTGTTCGCCCGCGGCCGCTTCGATTGGAGCAAGCTGCAGTCGTTCGCCACCGGCCGCGGCGGCCGCTGCTATAACGGCGTTTGCGATTCGGAAGCCGTCACGCCCGGCCGCCGGGTCTCCTTCTATCCGAAGACGCGGAACGTCCTCGGCATGGCCACGTCCCAGCGCGCCTTCGCTGTCAACGATCTGCATAATATCAAGCCCGTCGTCGCATGGCGTCCTCCGCAAAGCCCCGCCTGGATGTCGTTTCCAGGCTCCTACCTGAACGCCAATGAGCCGTCGGCCCCCGGCACCCGCCTCTTCGCCAAGGCCCTGGCCGGCGCCCGCCGTGTCACGTTTCATGTGGATGTGCGGGCCGGAGGCATGACCCTGCAACTCAACGCCGAATGCGCCAGTCCCGAGTCCGCCCAGTCTCTCCACAGTCAACTCGCCGGCGTCACCGCCGAGTTCGCCAAATACTTCGAACGCGTGGGTCAGAAACCGTCCCAGGCCGATCTGAGCGGCTTGCTTCTGAAGGGCAAATTCCAACTCCAGGGATCCAACGTCTCCGGCCAATGGCCCCTGGGCGCTGACTTTGTCCGGGCGCTTCTGGCCGGCGGCGCGTAGTCGCGTGCTCCTCGTCGCCGGCAATCTCGTCTACGACTGGATCGGCGGCCCCGTCGAAGGTTTGACCTTCGACACCACGGTCTGGCCGTCCCACTTCGGCGCGGGCCTTGGCGGCAACGGTGCGGTCACCGCCTACGCCGCGGCCTATCTCGGCGCGGCCGTCCGCCTCGTCACGGCCTATGGGGCCGATGGTCACGGCGAACTCTGCCGGAAGCGCCTCGAAAGCGCCGGTGTCGAATGCGTCACGCCGGAGCCGCCGTCCGGCGAAACGGCCCTGACCATGGGCGTCTTCAACGCTTCCGGCGCGCGTGCCCTCCTGCATCGTCCCGGTGTCTTAACGCACGCCTTATCCACTGTCGAATCGCTCCGCCCCTCGGCCTCGCCCGGAACCACCTGGCTTCACGTTGCCAATCCCTTCAATATCGAAGCGCTCCGCCGCAGCGCCCCGCGATACCTGCGGGAAGCCTGCGAGGACGGCTGGACCACCTCGCTCGACACCGGCTGGGACCGCCAAGGCGAGTGGCTTACCGTCATCGGGCCTTGCCTGCCGTACCTCGAATGGCTGTTCGCCAATGAAGCGGAGGCCCGCCTCCTCACCGGCGCCGCCGATCTCGAAACCGCCATCCGCCAATTGCAAAACGCCGGAGCGTCGAACGTCGTCGTCAAATGCGGCGCCGCCGGCTGCCTGCTCGCCGAAGGCCGCTCCGCCACGGTCGCCGTACCGGCGCACCCCGTCGACGCCGTCGATACGACCGGCGCCGGGGACTGCTTCTGCGGCGGCTTCCTGGCCGCCATGCTCCGTGAACTCGACCCTGTGGAGGCCGCCCGCATCGCGAACGTCTGCGGCGCCCTCTCGGCCACTCAGGCCGGCGGAACCGGCGGCCTGCGCACCTGGCGGGAAATCCAGCGTCTGGCCGGGCTATAAACCCGCGCCCCACTCGGGCGGCCGCTGTTCCAGCAACGCCTGCATCTCTGCCGCCGGCACGGCCGGCGAAAACAGGTAGCCCTGCGCCATGTCGCAGCCGGCGTCCCGCAAAAACTCCAACTGGTGCCTGTGTTCTACCCCCTCGGCCACAACTCGTTTTTCCAGCGAGTGCGCCAGTTGAATCACGCTCCGTACAATCGCCTCGTCGCTGGTCGAGTTGCCGATCCCGTGCAAGAACGACGAATCGATTTTCACCTCCTCGATCGGAAAGTGCCGCAGGTAGGCAAGCGAAGCGTAGCCTGTGCCGAAGTCGTCCAGCACGATGGCCACCCCGGCCTCATGCAGCGCCAGCAGCGACTTCTGCACCTCCGCCGTATAGCTCAACAGCACGCTCTCGGTAATCTCCACCTTCAATCCCTCCGTCGGAATCGTGTGCTCGCCGCACCGCCCCGTCACCGCGTCGTAGAGCGTCTCCTGCTGGATTTGAACGGCCGACAGGTTCACCGCCATCGGCACCTCCAGCCCCTCGCGCCGCCACGCGGAGGCCTGCGCAAGCGCATGCTCCAGCACCCAATCCCCAATCGGAAGTATCAGCCCGCTCTCCTCTGCGATCGAGATCACCTTGGAGATCGGAATACCCCGTTCGGTGGCCCGTGTCCAGCGCAGCAGGCACTCCACCCCGAGAATCTTGCCGGTTGTGATCTCCACCTGCGGCTGGTACGCCGCCGATAGCTCCAAGCCCTCAACCGCGCAATTGAGTTCCGATTGGATCGATGCGCGCTCGCGCGCCTCGCTCTCCAGCCGGTGATCGTAAAACCGGAACGTCCGCCGGCCCGAGAGCTTCGCCTCGTACATCGCCATGTCCGCCGCCCGGATCAGCTCTTCCGCCGTCAGTGCGTCGTCGGGCCCCATCGCCGCGCCCAGCGAAACGGAAACGAACTGCCGCCGCCCATCGAAGTCCAGCGGTGAGCCGAACGCCTGGATGACCCGCTCCGCCGCCGCGCGGACCGCCGCCAGGTCCTGCAGTCCCTCGATGAAAAACGCGAACTCGTCGCCGCCCAGCCGGGCCAGCGTCGCCGCCGCTCCAAGCGTATCTTGCAGCCGCTCCGCCACAGCTTCCAGCACGCGGTCTCCCGTCATGTGACCCATCGTGTCGTTGATGTTCTTGAACCGGTCGATATCCACGAAGAACACGGCCAGCTTGGAGTCCGCCCGGCACCGGCCGATCGCCGCCGTCAGAAACCCCACGAAGCTCGTGTGGTTCCACGCTCCCGTCAGCGCGTCGTGCTCCGCCATGTACTGCAGGCGCCTTTGCAGCTCTTTGGGAGCCGTTGCGCGCTCGCGGACCGTGTCCGGGCGAGGACCGCCGGAGCCGGCCAGCGGCCTTCCTCTCACGGCCTGCCGCGGCGGAAACGGTGCCGCCGTCTCCGGTGGATTCGCGATTTTCCCCGTCGGCCGTCCGGCCGCGCTGTGAGTTTTTGGTGATTTCCTTCGCATAACCCCGCACTGCTTCAAGCGAGTCGAAAGGAAGAGGCTCGGATCCGGTGCATAGTCAGATCCGCCCTAGCCCCAAAAACCGGTGCTCAGCAGCGCCGCGGCCAGACGAACTTACCGAACATTGGGCGAGCCTCAACCACCCGCTCGCCAAATTCTGTAAGACGTTGTCGAGTATAGCCGGAGCCGCCCCCCGGAAGCTATGCCCGCCGAAGCGGGCACCGCAAAAGGGTCTATCGGGACAAGTACCTATCACCCTGCCCGGGATCGAACTCCACGCACTCCGCAAGGGCGCGAGTCACCAACTCCAACTCCTGAGCCATGCCAACGGCGGCGAAAAGGTTACGCGCGTGCTTAAGCTTGGTGCGGCGCCACTCCACCTCGCCCCGCAGGTGGTGAATACTGGCCTGATTCGTCAGGCTCCGGCCCAACCCCGCGCGATCCCCCAACTCCTCGCACACCGCTTCCTCTATCTTGTGCAGCGCCATCGCCTCGTCCAGCTTCCCCCAGGCCTTCAGGATTACCGCCTGATTCCCCCAACACGACTGCAGCCCCGCGCGATCCCCCAACTCCTCGCACATCGCCTCTTCCTTCTTGTGCAGCGCCATTCCGTCGTCCATCTTTCCCCAGGTCTGCAGGATCAGCGCCTGGTTCCCCCAACTTCTCTGAAGACCCGCCCGATCCCCCAACTGCTCGCACAACGCCTCTTCCTTCTTGTGCAACTCCATCGCGCCGTCCAGCTTCCCCCATGCCCTCATGATCAACGCCTGATTTCCCCAACTCACCGCCAACCCAGCGCGATTCCCCAACCGCCCGTACCGCATCTCTGCCGCAACCATCGCTGCGTGCGCAGCGCCAAGCAGTCCGGTCCGCAAGCCCAGCGAGAAAACAAGGCCAGCCGTACCGCCGAAGCTCCTTGCGTAATCGACCACATCCCAATACCCCAACACCTCCTCCGCCTCACCCACAACCCGGACACACCGCCTCCACTCCTCCTCCCATCGCGACAGCCAATCCGAGAAAACCTCCGCATGCCGTCGCCTCAGCGAATCCGAATTCGTCTCGCGAAGCCGCGCGTGCAGCAGCGCATGCAACGAAAACACCTGGGCCTCGCGGTCGTTCACGCGCAGCAGTGAAACCCCAACCAACTCCTCCACCGCCGTGTCCGCCGTCATCCCCGCTACGGCGGCGGCGAACTCGAGCCAAACACCCTCCTTCGCGCAAACGGCGACCGCGCGAAGTAACACCCGCGCCTGATCTGACCGCGCCGCCACCGCCGCATCCAGCAGCGCCGGCAAATCGAACCGTCCATCCCGAAGCGCGCGCCGTCGAACCGAAGCGAGAGCATCGGCCACCGGCTGCTGGTTCTTTCGCAACAGACCCGCAAACGCCGCCATCGCATAAGGGTGCCGCTCCATCTCATCGGCAAACCGCAGCAAGTCATCCATCCGCGAGTGGAAACGAGCGTCAATCGATTCCCGCAGAAACGCCTCCGCCTCTTCCGGCGTGAACCCTCCCACCGCTTGCGAATCGACCGCCGCCGTCTCCAACGCACCATTCCGCCGCGAGGTTAACAGAATCGCCGCCGGCGAACCAATTAGCAGTTGCGCCGAATCCTCATGCCACACGTCGTCGAGAATCAGCAGGAGCGACCGTCCCGCCAACCGCGCGCGGACCGCTCCTGCCTTCGCATCCGGTGCCAGCGTCGACGTGTCAACGCCCAGCCGCCTCAGCAGTTCATCGGCAATCACTGCAACCGGCCGGTCGCCGCAAGCCTGGAACACGACGTTCTCAAAGCTATCCGCAAACATCCAAGCCGCATGCTCGGCGATCGTCGATTTCCCCGTGCCCGGCTCTCCATAAAGCAGCGCCCGCCTGCCCGGCGCAAGCTTCAAACGCAGCCACGCCAACTGCGGCCCGCGCCCCGTAAACCTCATCGGCTCCGGAGGGAGCAAACGAAGCTTCGACGCCCCCATCCCCCGCCGCTCCAACTCGTCAACCACCCTCGCAGGCACGGCGTCAATCTTCGTATCGATCTTCGCCAGCATCGTCGCCACGAAGATGTTTGAGACCGGTTGAGTGTGCTTCAGCTCTTCAAAAAAGTAAATCGAAAAGACCTTGGTCCAATCGCGACGCTCCACGCGCGTCCACCCCTCGCGCCAACAACTCGCCAATGCCGCCGTCTCCCAAACACCCTTAGCCCAACGCGCGCAGTCCTCCTGCAACTCGTCCTCGCCGGCTTGATGAATCAACCGCAGCCGCTCGGCGTCAGGCGCTGTCACTAGCAGCGCAGGCACATCGGGTAGCACCTCCGCTGAAGGCATTCACTGGGCGATTGTCCGCAACTCCTCACGCACCGCGGCCAGCGCGCTCTCCAATAGCGAGCGATCGTCCGTGACCAGGGTTTCTCTCCGCGCCAACAGGATCGCCTGGGTAACCATCTCCTCGGTCGCCAGCAAATAAGCCTTCCGGAGCGCCCGCTGAAAATCGTGATTCAGCTTCGGCTCGGCCCGCTGGAGCCGATCCTTAAACCGCGACCACCCGCCCGAAATCGCGTAACCAACGCCCGCGCCCAACAACTCCGTCGGTAATCCCGCCACTGCGGCCACAACGGCCCCAGTCGCGCCCCCGGCAAGGGCATTCATTATCAACAAACACGGATCGACCATAGGCGTGTCATTTCAGCCTACCCCACTCCTCAGAAAAACCCTTAAAACATTTCCATAAAGAAATGTTTTAAACATCCGATCTATAAAATGTGCGAACGATTTTTCTCCTCCTCGTATCGATCCAAACCCTCCAAGCCCAGCCGGACCGCTTCGGCCTGCCCTCCTGCCCTGGCCATCTCGCCCGCCGTGTCCACTACGCCGTCTGCTTCGACACTCAACTGCGCGCCCCGCTCTGGACCGCCCACGAACTCCAACCCGGAACGGCCAACGCCTCCAAACGCCGCACCCGCTTTCGCAAGGACCGCGAACTCAACAGCCACTCCGCCGCCGCCTTCACCAACTCAGGCTTCGACCGCGGCCACCTCGTCCCGGCCCGCGATCT
>Ga0194119_10009011_pt1 | contig 13516 bp, 9 predicted proteins | sample TA2MahC100mmetaG_FD_148620 | JGI IMG/M metagenome (GOLD analysis project Ga0194119, IMG submission 148620) | Freshwater microbial communities from Lake Tanganyika, Tanzania - TA2015018 Mahale Deep Cast 100m | ecosystem: Environmental > Aquatic > Freshwater > Lake | place: Tanzania: Lake... | reverse complement strand
GCCAACACCAGCACCGGCATGCGCCGCACGAAGCCCCCAAGCAACGCCCGTTGGGCGGTCGTCAGGGTGACCCGGTCGTGAAGACCGCGCCACCGCTCCGATTGCTCCGGGGTGGCATGGCGTTCGAGAAACTGCTCGTACGGCAGGGCGGCCGCAAACGCGGCGGCCCAGGCCTCCGCGGAGGGCGGGGCGCCGGCGTCAGTGATGCCGGGAGAAGCAAGCGGCTTGATGGTGGTCATGGCGATCCTCGAGAAGCGACGACGGACGGTGAGTCAAGGATGATACGCCCAGATCACCGTCGGCGCCGCCCCGCCAACCGTCCTCGCTTCGCTCGCTTACCAGGGCCGAGATGAGGAATCGGAAAAAGGCCGAGCCACGAGGCCCGGGAACGGCCTTGACCACTAAAAAAGACCTGTCTAATGTCCCCCCGCCTGAAGGCCAAAGGGGCTGACCGCAAGGAACACCCCCTCGTCGTCGGTGGCGGCATGGAGGCCGCCCACCGCCGCCGAGCCCAGCACCGTCCAATCGCTCCCGGAAACGGTTCAGGTTCTCCGCCCCCCTGGGACCTGGACCGTTCCGGGGGCCTTTGCGCGCCGACGTAGCCAGCCTGACTACCGTGTGCTCCCCATCGACGCGGCCGTCACGGCGACGGGCGCCGTGACGGCCGGCATGGAGGCGGCGGGAGTCGAACCCGCGTCCCGTGATGTTTCGATACGAACGTCTACGTGTGTGTCCGGTCGATTTAAATGTCGTTCGCATGCCCCCGGCCGACAGGGTGCGGCACGAACCAGCCCGGAACGAATTTGACCCCGGCCGTACCAGGCGGTGAATCGGGGCGAGTCGGATTTGGCGACCGATTGGGAGGCCCTTCCGACTGGGGCCATCGCTCGGGGCTACTTAACTAAGCAGCCAGAGAAAACTGAGCTTCGGCAATTGAAGCTTGGTCGACTTTTAACGTGGCCAGCCGACCAACCACGACACGCAATTCGTACCTCCAGCATCCGGTCGATACCGTTACGCCCCCGCGGGCACCGTCGCCACCCGACGATCGCAGGCGGGCCCAGGCCCGAGTCTACGAAACCGCAGCGTCTGTAGCGGTCGTGCCGGGCAAAAGACCTTTTTTTGGCCGAAACCAGGGCCGAAGGATTCCTTTCGGCACGCCGCGGGGGGATACTTTCAAAAGATTCGTCCCGTCGAGGCCGACCCCGCCCCCCTCTACCATTTGACACTCATCCGATGCAGAATTTACGCTTCCGTCCCTGGAGCCGTCCCGGAACAGGCCCCCTTGTGGGTCGCCTCATGATTGGCGTTCAGTCCTCCGCACGGCGTCTCGCGCTCGCAGCCCTGCTGCTGACCTACCTGTCCGGCACGACGCCGGCCCAGGAGTGGGCGCGCAAGATGTTCCCGGTGACGAGCCACAACTTCGGCACCGTCGCCAAGGGCTCGAAGACCGAGTATCGCTTCGTACTCCGAAACCTTTACGAGGAAGACCTGCACGTGGTCGGCGTCCGCACGAGTTGCGGCTGCACCTCGCCGAGCATCACCGCGCGGGACCTCAAAACCCACGAGACGGCCGAGGTGGTCGCCACCTTCAACACCCGCACCTTCCTCGGGCAGCACGGTGCGACGCTCACGGTCACCTTCGACCGACCGTTCTCCGCTGAGGTGCAGTTGCGCGTGGCGGGTAATATCCGCGGCGACGTCACGTTCGATCCTCCCTTCGTCGACCTCGGCACGGTCGACCTGGGCAAGGGAGCCGAGCGGCAGGTCCGCGTCACCCACATCGGCTCGACCCCCTGGGACATCAAGGACGTCCGCAGCGCCAATGCGAACTTCGAGGTCTCCCTCTCGTCCGCCGCCCGCAGCGGCTCGAAGACCGTCTACGACCTGACCACACGACTGAAGCCAACGGCGCCAGCAGGCTACATCAAGGGCCAGCTGATCCTGGTGACGAACGATCCGCGGGCAACACAAATCCCCATGGACGTCGAAGGCCGCGTGGTCGCCGAGGTGACGGTCAGTCCCCAGCTGCTCGCCCTGGGCACCGTCCCGGCCGGTGACACGGTGACCAAGAACATCGTCATCCGGGCGACCCGTGAGTTCAAGATCACGGGCGTGTTCTGCTCCGATGGCTGCCTGACCTGCGAACCGAAGACGACGGCCGCCCGCGTCCACATCCTGCCCGTGACGTTCCAGGCGGGGGAGGCGGCGGGCAAGGTCGAGCGGGAACTGCGGATCGCCACCGACCTTGGCGAGGGTGCCGTGCCGGTGGTGACGGTGCAGGCGGAGATCGAACAGGCAGGCGGCGGCGCGGCGACTCCGCCGGCCGACCGGGCGGCCAGCCTGCAGCCCGCTCGCTAGAGCTTCTCTGGGGTGCCTGGAGCGACGCTTCAGCAAACCAGACGGGGTAGGCGACGGGGGTCGGCGAACGCTCGAGGAGCTGATAGCCGCTTCGTCCATCAGCGACAATCCGAAGGATCGCGGAGCGGTGACCTTTGCCGCCCCCGAGCCGGCGACCCGCGGAAGCCGGACGCGCTCTCACGGGCCGGGACAAAAGCCTTCGACGGCCTGGTGCCAGGGGGCGGACCGATGGCTGCGACAGGCAGCGATCGCCGCATCCTGCGGCGGCATCCGCCCAGGGCCTGTTACCCGCCCGCGGGCGGGTTCGACGGACGGGCCGACAGCGGCACGTAGTTGCGGGCGGCGGGGCCGCAGTAGGCCGACAGCGGGCGGATCAGACGATTGTCCCCCACCTGCTCGATGACGTGGGCGGCCCAGCCGCTCGTGCGGGCCACGACGAAGATCGGCGTGAACACCTTCACGGGGAGCATTAAGGCATGGTAGACGCGGGCGGCCGGCCAGTCGAGGTTGGGCTTGAGTTGCTTCCGCTCGAGCATGATGGCTTCCACCTCGGCCGCGAGCCGCTCAAGTTGCTCACCCTCGCCGCCCCGCACGAGATCGCCGCACATCCTCCCGAGCAACGCGGCCCGCACGTCGCCGTCCTTGTAGACGCGGTGACCGAATCCCATCACCACGCGGCGGGCGGCAAACTGCTCCTCGACCCAGGGGCGAGCCCGGTCGACCGAACCGATCGCACCGAGCACCTCGAGCACCTGCTCGTTGGCACCTCCGTGAAGCGGTCCCTTGAGCGCCCCGATCGCCGCCGTGATCGCCGAGTGCAGATCGGAACCGGTCGAGGCGACGGTGCGGGCGGTGAAGGTCGACGCGTTGAACTCGTGCTCGGCGTACAGCACGAGCGTGGTCCCGAAGATCGCCGCCTCGCCGCTCGTCGGCGGCCGGCCGGTGAGTCGGGCCAACAGGGCCGGGCCGAGGGCCGCGTCGGGCCAGCGACCGACCGGCCGGCCCGACGTGATGTCGATCCAGGCGGCAAGCATTGCGGGCACCCGGCCCAGCAGCCGCTCTGCCTGGACGAGCAGCTGTTCGCGGGAGCCAGGCCGGTCGTCGCGCTCCAGCTGGCCGAGCATGCTGACGCCGGTCCGCAGGGCGTCCATCGGCGAGGCCTGCGGGGCCGCGGCCGCCAAACTCGTAAATGCCTCGATCACCGGCGCGGGCAGGGTGCGGGCCGCGGCGGCCAACCGCTCCCGAAAGGCGGTGAGCTGACCGGCATCGGGCAGTTCGCCCCGCAGCAGAAGCCACGCCACCTCCTCGAAGTCACCCGCGTGTGCCAACGGCTCGATGTCATAGCCCCGGTAACGGAGCGTGCCCACCAGCGAGCAGACCGCCGTCTGCCCAGCCACGACCCCGGCCAGGCCGCGGGCCACGTCGGCGGCGGGGGCGGAGGCAGTCATCGTCGTCCTGCCTGACGGGCGGCGGCCGGACCAGCCAGATGCCGGCCGGGGTCGGCGGGGTCATAGCCGAGCAAGTCGTAGAGTTCCTCGCGCGACTGCATCAGGTCGAGCAGGTTCTCTTGCGTCCCCTCCTCGGCGAGGATCGCGAGGCCGACCTGCATCGCCTTCATCGCCAACCTGAGCAGTGTGACGGGATAGAGCGCCGCCCCGAAGCCGAAGCCGGCGAGGTCCGCCAGCGAGATGAGCGGCCCGCGTCCGAACTCGGTCATGTTGGCCACCAGCAGCGGCCCGGCCGCGAACTCGTTGCCCAGTTCGATGAACTCGTCGCGGGACTCCAGTGCCTCGGGAAACAGCCAGTCGGCGCCGGCGTCGGTGTAGGCCCGCAGTCGGCCGTGCAGATCGGGGAGGCTCGTCGTGCCACGGGCGTCGCTGCGGGCGACGATCACCGTCGCGGCGTCGCGGCGGCCGGCCACCGCGGCGGCGATCCGGTCGATCATCTCGGCCGGCTCGACCACCCGCTTGCCCCCGAGGTGGCCGCACCGTTTGGCCCCCGGGGCATCCGTGCCCGCTTGGTCCTCGATCTGGATGGCCGCCGCACCGGCCGCCTCCAGCGCCCGCACCGTCTCCTCCACCTCCCGCGGATCGCCGAAGCCGGTGTCGGCATCGACGAGGACCGGCAGCTTCGTGGCCCGCGTCAGGATCCGGGTCTGCTCCACCAACTGTGCGCGGCTGAACAAGCCGATGTCGGGCACGCCGAGCAGGCCTGCCGAGAACGAGGCTCCGGACAGATAGACGGCGTCGAATCCGGACTCCTCGACGAGCCGTGCCGCCAGGGCGAAGGGCGCGCCCACGATGCCGAGCATCTCCTCGTCGGCGGCGGCCCGGAGCCGGCCGCCGCCGGCGGCGGTCGCCGGCCCGACAGGCGCGGGCGGAACGGTCGAACCTGACTCTGCGGCGGTGGACACGGTGTATCCTTGGCGGTGACCCGCGGGCGACGGGGCCGTTATAGGGGCGATCGATGGCGGACGAAAGCGACCCACGCGGCGCCGCGGCACGTGGGGGCTGGCCGCGGGCCGTCGTCGAGACGCTCGCCATCGCGGCGATCTTCGCCGCGGCCGGCTGCTGGCCGGTGCCCGACGTCAACGAGACCGCCTATCTCACGAAAGCCCGTCACGAGGCCGACCCCGCCTATGCGGCTGGCGATTTCTTCCTCGAGACGCCCGCTGCCCACGGCGTCTTCTACCTCGCGATCGGCCCCTTGGCGGCCGCCGTGCCGCTCGAGACGGCCGCCTGGATCGGCCGGATCGCCGGCTGGCTGGCCCTGGCGGTCGGTTTTCGTCACCTCGCGGTGCCGCTGCTGGTCACGGCCTCGTCGCAAGGCACCTGGGCGCGGCTCGTGGCCGCGGCGATGTTCTCGTTGGCCTTGCGACACGGTCACATGGCCGGCGAGTGGGTAATCGGCGGCTGCGAGGCGAAGGTGTTCGCGTGGGCGCTGGTGTTCGGAGGCCTGGGCGAACTCATTCGCGGCCGGTTCGGCCTGGCCTGTCCGCTGCTCGGGGCGGCCACCGCGTTTCATCCGCTGGTCGGCGGCTGGGCGATCGTGGCGGCGGCGGCCTGGTGGATAAGTCCGCGGCCCACCGCCCCGCGGCCCAAGCCGGTCGTCACGGCGGCCTGCATCGTGGCGGGGCTCGCCCTGGCCGCCGCCGGCGTGCTACCGGCCCTGGGACTCTCGGCGAACGTCGACGCCGCCACCCGCGCGGCTGCGATCCGCATCTATGTGGTGGAGCGACTACCCCACCATCTGTTGCCGCGCGGGTTCCCGCCGGGCTTCATGCCGCGGCACCTGCTCGCGATCGCGTGCTGGTGGCTGCTGAACCGGCTGGTCGCCCCCACGTCGGCACGCCACCGCCTGACCGCGTTCGTGATCGCGTCGCTGGGCGTCACGCTCGTCGGGCTGGTGATCGCCGCCCTCGAGCCCTGGGCGCCGGCGACGACGCACGGGTTGCTGCAGTACTATTGGTTCCGGCTGGGTGACGTGACCGTGCCACTCGCGCTGGCGTTCGCGGCGGCGGCGGCGCTGTCCGACGACGAGGCCTGCCGACGGCTGGCGGCCCTGCCCCCCCGCGCGACGCGGCTCCTGGCCACGCTCCTGCTGCTGGCCGACCTCGCCGCCGAGTCGCGGCATTGGCCGCTGCCGGGCCGGACGCTACCGCCGCGCAGCGACGCCATGGTGGAAGCGGCCGCCTGGGCCGACGTCTGCACGTGGGTCCGCGACCACGTGCCACCCGGGACCGTCGTGCTCACGCCCCGCGGGGCGGCGAGCTTCACCTGGCGGACGGGCCTCCCGGAAATCGTGTCCTGGAAGAACAGCCCGCAGGACGCCGCCTCCCTCGTGGCCTGGCGGCGGCGCATGGCCGACTGCTTCTCGGCCGACGGGTCGTTCGTCGATTTGGAACGCTCCACCGCCGCGCTCGGCGCGGCCCGGCTGCGGGACGTCGCGGACCGCTACGGCGCCCGCGTGGCGATCGTGCCGCTCGACGCGCCGGGGCTGGCCGACCTGCCGTTCGAGCGGCTCCACGTCAACGACGGATACGCCGTCGTGCGCCTCGCGGAATGAGCCTCCGCCCACCACCGCTCAGAGCGGGACACCAAGCTTCGCCGCCTTGAGGCGGATCACGTGCTGAAACGCCGGGAAGGGATACTTCTTGCCCCGGTCGGTCGCCCACGCGTAGGTCGAGTCGACGAGGGCCACCGGCAGACGGCCTTCGCGGACCAGCGTGGCGACCCGCTCGCAGAAGGCCACGTCGGCGGGCGCCTTGACCCGCAAACCCGTCGTCAATCGGTCGACCAGGTCGGCGATGCCATCCCGGTTCGGCTCCGTGGCCGGCCCCTGGGCGGAGAGCCGGGCGGGCGCTGCAAGCGACACGAGCATGAGCACGCAGGCGGAAAACGCGATGCGGAACAACGGCAGCCGCTCCGAGGGGGGCGGGAAGGTCGCAGTCGGCGCAGCCGCGGTCAAGGTCGATCGCGGCACGGCCGCGACCCGGTCAGCCGCCGCGGTAGCGGACCGTCGGCCTCCGCGGCTTTCCGTCGACCACAACGGCCGCGGATCACGGCCGTCAAGCACCCAGACAAGATTGAATACCGTGACCTGGCTCGGCGTGCCGGTGGGCCTCGTGCGACCGCCGTTAAAGCTCGCCCACACCGTGAGCTTTTCCCGGCCGGTGGTGATCGACCCCCTCCACGGCCGCGGGCATCGTGCCGGCATCGGTGTCGATGTTGCTCGCCAGCAGGATGTCGTGACCCGCAACGGGCGGCCGGATCATGCCCCCCCCTCAGGCCGTACGCCGTGCCGCGGGCTCCGGCCGGCAGTTCGGCACTGCGGAACGCGCCGATCCACAGGTCGCCTCCATCCTCGCTGCGGGCAAAGAACCGGCTGCCGCGGCTCATGTGCGCGCGGGAACTGTCGAGCAGCGTGCCGTCGGAGGGCTCGGCAATCGCCCCTTCACCGGTACCGAGCACTGAAAACGGATTGCTCGTCCGCCAGACTCGGTCGCCGTCGTCGCTGAAGATCGCGGTGCTGTAGTGGTATGGCCGCCACGCGACGGCGTTGGGTTTTTGGGCCCCATAATCCGCTGGGCTCACGTGCCCCCCAGCGCCGTCTCCGTTTCGTTGAAGATCCGCTCGAACTCGGCCCGCGTGCGGGCGGTGACCGCCTGCACGTCTCGGACGAGCTCGTCAGGCCGCTCGTAGCCGAGCAGGTGCGCGAGCTTCCGCTGCTCGTCGGGCTCGGCGGGAAAGTCGTGGCGGCCGGCGGCGTCGAGCAGCCGCAGCCGCCCTTCGATCGACCGCAGCATCCGGTAGGCCCGCTCCAAGACCTCCCGCCGCTCCCCGCTGAGCAGGCCGGCCTCGTGCAGCGCGACGAGTCCGGCGAGCGTGCCGGTCGACCGTACGGACGGCAGGCGGCCACCATGCACGAGTTGCAGCAACTGCACCACGAACTCGATGTCGACCACGCCCCCCGGACCGCGTTTGAGGTTCGACTGCTTGGCCCCCTCCTCCATCCGGTACCGCATCCGCCTGATGCTCTCCACTTCGGCGGCCGTCCACGCGCGGCCGTACGTGGCCGCGGCGATGATCCGCCGCGCCTCGGCGGCGGCCGGCTCGGAGCCGACCACCACCCGTGCCTTGAGCAGCGCCTGCCGCTCCCAGACCGCCGCCGGTCCGTCGGCGGCGAAGTAGCGGGCGAACTCGGCCAGCGAGACCGCGGGAGCACCGCTGCGGCCCGCCGGCCGCAGCCGCGAATCCAGCTCGTAAAGCCGGCCCCGGGGACCGAACTCGTTGCAGGACCGCATCGCCCGCCCCGCCAGCTCGCCGAAAAAATGCGTGTTGCTTGTGCCGTCGGCCCCGCGCCGTCGCGGCCGGCAGGCACCGTCGTGGTCGTAGAGAAACACCACGTCGACGTCGCTGGCGTAGTTCATCTCGCGGCCGCCGAACTTCCCCATCGCCAGGACGACCGGCCGCGCGCGGTCGCCCGCAGACGGGCCGTCGCCGACCAGGGGCTCGCCGCGCCGCTCCGCGAGCCCCTGCTCCTCGATCACCATCACACGGCGGACCACCGCCTCGGCGATCGCCGTCAGCGCGGCCGTCGTGGTCTCGGCATCCTGCCGGCCGAGCATGTCCCGCACGCCCACCGACAACTGCTGCGAAGCCTTGAAGGCGTGCAGGATGGGCAGCGGCGACACCGCACCGCGACACAACTCGGCCAGGCCGTCCTCCAGTTCGGCCGGCGTCGGCAGCCGCTCCAAGAGCAGGCTGTCGAGCAGTTCGTCGATCATGCCGGGGTTGGTGACCAAGAGCCGTGCCAGGAACGGGCTCGAGGCGCAGAGCCGCACGGTCAGGTCGAGTGACGGTGGGTTGAAACTGAACAGTTCCCACAACACACCCTTGCCTCCCAGCGAGTCGGCCACGTCGACGAGCGTAGCCAGGGTGGCGTCGGGGTCGGGCGTGCGGGCGACGGCCGCGAGCAGCCATGACGCGATGGCCGCCAGAAAGTGGCGGCAGCGGCGGGTCGACAGAAACCGCGCCCGCTCCTCGCCAAGAGACGTGATCGCCCGGTAGGCGAGGGCCACGTCGCGGAAGCCGTGCCGCCCGAGCACGTCACGGATGGTGTCGTCGCTCGGTTCGGGATCGAGCACCAGGTCGACCTCGGGCTCGGGCGGGGCGTCGTCGGGAAAGGCATCGTGGAGGAGATGATCGAGAATCCGCCGATTGATATCGGTCGCCTCGGTCAAGTCGCGTTGGAAGCGTTCGCAGCCTTCGCGACCCGCGGCGTATCCGCACCGCACCGCCAACCGGCCCAGTTCGCCGTCGTCCCGCGGCACGACGTGCGTCTGCCGGTCGTAGAGTAGCTGCAGGCGGTGCTCGACCATCCGCAAGCGCGAGTAGGTCCGCTCCAGGATCTCACGCTCCTGGTCGGTCAGGCTGCCGGCCGCCGCCAGGCGGCGGATCGCGTCGAGTGTGCCGCGGCAGCGGACCGCGGTCGTGTCGCCGCCGGCCAGCAGCTGCAGGAACTGGATCGTGAACTCCACATCGCGGATGCCGCCCCGGCCCTCCTTGACGTCGGTGGCGTCGGTGCCGGCCCGCACGGCCCGCCGTTCGATCCGCCGCTTGAGCGCCTTGATCCCGCCGATGTCGGCCCGGCTGAGCCAGCGGCGGAAGATCCAGGGGGCGAGTTCGCCGAGCAGACGGTCGGCCAACTCGCGATCACCGGCCACCGGTCGCGCCTTCACCCAGGCCTGCCGTTCCCAGGTGCGGCCGAGCCGGTCGAAGTATTCGAGCGTCGCCTCTAGCGACAGGCTCGCGGGGCCGGCCGACCCATGCGGTCGCAGCCGCAGGTCGACCCGCAGGCCGCCGCCCGCCGCCGCGGGGGCCGACACCAGCCTCACCGTCTCCTGCACGACCCGGTCGAAGAACTCCTGGTTGGAGCACGGCCGGCCCCCGTCGACGCGACCATCGGCCGAGTGGACGAATACCAGGTCGATATCGCTGGAGTAGTTGAGTTCCTCGCCCCCCAGCTTCCCGAGCGCCACAGCCGCAATCGTCGCCCGGCGGCCGTCGGCCCCGCGCGGCACGCCCCGCTGTCGCTCGATGGTCCGCACCGCGCAGGCGAGCGCGGCTTCGACGATGCAGTCGGCGACGTGCGAGATCTGGGCGACCACCGTCTCCAACCGCTGACCGCCCACGATGTCGCCGAAGGCGATGCGGAGCAGTTGCCGCCGCCGGAATCGCCGCAACGCCGCCAGCACGGTGTCGGCATCCTCGCTGCCGCCGATCTCGGCCGCCAAGGCCGCAGCCAAGGCCGCCCGCGTCTCGGGTCTGCCCCGCCCGACCCGCACGTCCTCCCAGGCCTCGGGATCGGCGATCACGGTCTCGGCCAGATGCGGGCTGACCGAGAAGATTTCCAGCAGCACCCGCAGGCTCTCCGGGTCGCGCTCGAAGAGCGTGGCCGTGGACAGCGGGCTGCGGACGGCGGCCACGAATCGCTCCAGCGACACGAGCACGCGGTCGGGATCGCTGACGGCGGCCAGCGGCTCCACCAGCTGCCTGCCGATCGCGTCCACGAGATCGAACGTCAGGCCGCGGGCCGCGAGCCCCGCGAGCACGCGGGACGCGAGCGTCGGGTCGGCGAGGCCGGCCCGCCTCCCCCACGCCAACGACGCCTCCGGTTCGTCGAGCAGCGGGCAGCCGGTGGTCTGCAGCGACGACGAACCTGCGGGCGGGCCTGGTGCGGGTGGCATGGACCGAAAGTTCCTGCGAGCAGCCGCCTCTCCGCCGCCGCATTCTACTCCGCCGGCCGCCTGTTCACCGCCCCCGGCGCGGGGCGATCTGGTACACCTCGGGGGCGGATTCAACGGAAAACGCGAGGCTCCCGAGCGGGACGGCCTCCGCCAGCCCATCAGCCACGGCGCCCGCGAGCGACCAGGGCCCGGCCTGCCGGACGTCGACGTCCACGAGCCGCCCCACGAGCCGCAGCGGCGCGTCGAACACCACGATCTGATCGCACATGGTGCGACCCGAGAGCTGCACGACCTCGTCGGGGCCGGCCGCGACGTCGCGCTTCTCGTCCCGCGCCGAGAGTCCCTCGACGAGCACCCGCTGGCGGGTGCCGACGAACCGCCGATTACCGGCGACGCTCACCTCGGCCTGTGCCTCCAGCAGCAGGCGGTTCCGCTCCTTCTTGACCGCCTCCGGCACGTCGTCGGCGAGCCGCTCGTGGGCCCTCGTGCCGGGCCGCGGACTATATTTGAAGATGAAGCTGTTCTTGAAACCGGCGCTGCGGACGAGGTCGAGCGTGAGGCCGAACTCCGCGTCGGTCTCGCCGCAGTAACCGACGATGAAATCACTCGTCACCGCCGCGTCCGGCAAGGCCGAGCGGATCCGACCGAGCATCTCCAGGTAGTCGCCGATCGTATAGCCCCGCTTCATTCGCGTCAGGACGGCGTCGGAGCCGTGCTGGGCGGGCACGTGGAGATAGCGGCAGACCTTGGGCAGGTCGCGGACGGCCGCGATCAGGTCGTCGGTCATGTCCCGCGGGTAGTTGGTGACGAACTTGATCCGGTCAAGGCCGTCGATGGCGTCGAGCATCACGAGCAGGTCGGACAGCCGCGTGGTCCGGCCACCGTCGCGGGAGCGGTAGGAGTTGACCGTCTGGCCGATCAGCGTGATCTCACGACACCCCTCGGCCACGAGCTTGCGGGCCTCCGCGACGATCGTGGCCGGGGCCCGGGCCTGTTCGGGGCCCCGCACGTGCGGCACGACGCAAAAGGCGCAGAACTTGTCGCAGCCGGTCTGCGTGCGGACGAAGGCCTGGAAGGGCGTGGGCCGCATGGCGGGATCGCGGTCGGGATCGTAACTCTCGAACGACCTCGCGATCACGTCGCGGGCGGCGCCCTTGCGTTCCAGGCTCACCTCGAGCCGCGGGCCGCCGCCGCCCAGCACGTCGGCCACGAGCATCGGCACCTGATGCAACTGGCCCGGCCCCACGATCAGATCGACCCAGGGCGCGCGGCGGCGAATGAGCTCTTGGTCCTTCTGGGCCATGCATCCGAGCACGCCCACCACGAGGTCGGGCTTCCGCTGCTTCTCCTGTCGGATGCGGCCGAGGGCGGAGTAGACCTTGTCCTCGGCATGCTGCCGCACCGAACAGGTGTTGTAGAGAACGGCGTCGGCCTCGGCCGGCCCCCGGGCCATGTCCCAGCCCTGGCGACGGAGGGCGGCCACGACGAGCTCGCTATCGAGCACGTTCATCTGGCAGCCAACGGTCTCGATCCAAAGCCGTTTGGTCATGCAGCGAGTGTAGCAAACGCCCGCCGCCGCTCCGTCGACCCCGCACTGGCCGGCGGGCCGATCAGCCGGTCAGCGGCAGGGCGGCAATCACGCCGTCGCCGCCCACGATGCGTTCAGTCGTGAGCCGTGACCGGGCCCGGATCGTGGCCAGATCCTCGTCGATGACCCGTGAATGGTAGGCGGCCAGCAGCAGGCTCTCCGGCGATCCGGTCGCGTCGTTGGAGATGTCCCAGAACCTCGTGCCGCCGAGGCCGATGTCCTCCGCCCACTGCGACCGCTGCGCGATCGACGTGGGTGTCTCAAAGATACTGAAGAAGCGCTCGCGCGCATTGTGTAGAGATACGTCGCCTGGCCGTGGTCCTCCACAAGAGCTGCCAGTCGCCCGGTTCGGATTGCAGCCGCGTCAGCAGATCCTTGTAGTCATCGTTGCCGGCCTCGAACGAGCCCGGCACCAAGCCGGCCGCCGCGGCCGCGTAGCCACCGTCACCGCCGTCGTCCACGCCCCTCGAGGCCCGCGTGTCGAGGGGCGCGCCGCGGACGATCTGGCGTGCGGGCACGCCCGCCTGCAGGTAAGCGTCGACCGCAGCGCGTCGTTTCGGCCGTCGTCCGGACCGGCCGAGTTGCCGGACTCGCCCCCGCCGCCCGGATACTTCCAGTCGAAGTCGATGCCGTCGAACATCCGGTAGGTGTCGAGAAACCTGACCAGCGATTCGGCGAACCGCTCGCGTCCGGCCGCGGTGGCGCAGACGGTGCTGAAGTGGTCGGACAAGGTCCAGCCACCCACAGCGATCGTGACCCGCAGGTGCGGGTGCTTGGCCTTGAGCTGCTGCAGTTGGGCGACGTTACCCCAGACGGTCTGCTGCGACCGCGGATCGGTCGGCGGGGAGTACCACTGGTCGGCCTCGCCCGACACGGTCTCGTGGGGCGACAGGGACGACGGCGGGCGGATCATCGTCGACGATCGTCGCCAGGGCCTCGATGTCGGCGAGCTGCGCCCGCCGCGGGGCCGAGAGCCTCAGCCGGAAGGTCTCGTCCCCCTCGGGCAGCGTGTCGGGGGTGAGCGACACCTGCACGGTGCGGCTCCGCTTGCCCGCCGGACACGTGACGAGCCCTCGCGTTGCGACATACACGTCGCCCGCTGTCGCGGTCCCGTCACCCGTGGCGTAGCGGACCGTCACCGGCGGCCAACCGCAGGCGCGTGACGAGATCCATGGGGCACCTCCGCGTGACGCTGGAAGCGGTCACGAACGTTCGTGCGATGCCCCTGACGCGCCGCACACCTGAGGACCACGCCCGGGTGGCACAGGTCACCAGCACTCGGTCGAAAAATCGTTTTTCAGCCGAACGGCAGGGTGCCG
>Ga0194119_10009000_pt1 | contig 13529 bp, 5 predicted proteins | sample TA2MahC100mmetaG_FD_148620 | JGI IMG/M metagenome (GOLD analysis project Ga0194119, IMG submission 148620) | Freshwater microbial communities from Lake Tanganyika, Tanzania - TA2015018 Mahale Deep Cast 100m | ecosystem: Environmental > Aquatic > Freshwater > Lake | place: Tanzania: Lake... | reverse complement strand
CCAGTCGATTCGCGGCGGGCAGCCGGGCAAGATCTCGATGGTCGAAATCCAGGACATGCAGCGCTCGATCCAATCGCTGGAGGCGATCGCAGGGCACAAAGGCGGCGCCGGTGGATATAACTACTCGGGCGACGGCCGCCCGGAAGAATGGCGGGCGGTGCTCACCACCGGCAATCTCTTTGAAGTGCTGGGAGTGTCGCTGGCCGCTGGAGCGAAGTGGCCCGAATTCACAGACCGCCAGCGCGACTATCGCGTGGTGATCAGCTATGGCGTCTGGCTGCGAAGCTTTGGTGGCAGTCCGGACGTAGTAGGGAAGACTATCTCGCTGGATCATGCTCCCGGCTACACTATTCACGGCGTCGCCGGACGAGGCTTCGACTTCCCGCGCGGTATCGCCGTGTACCGTTCCATCGGCGGCTTCACCAACTATGAAAACCGCGAAGTGCGGGATGTCGTCGGCATCGCGCGTATAAAACGTCCGGCGGGCGTGGAGCAGTTTCAGGCCGAGCTCGATGCTCTGGCGCGCCGGATGCAGGCGGATTACCCGGTTTCAAACGAGGGGCTCACGTTCCGCGCGGTGCCGTTCCGGGAGATGTACGCCGGGGATGTTCGTCCGTACCTGTTGTTGCTGTTGGGCGCCGTCGGATTCGTGTTGTTGATCGCCTGCGCCAACGTCGCCAGCCTGCTGTTGTCGCGCGCGCTCGGCCGTGACCGGGAAATGGCGATGCGCGTGGCTTTGGGCGCCGGGCGCGGACAGATTCTCGGACAGTTGTTGTGCGAAAGCGTGGTGCTCTCTGCGGTCGCCGCTGGCTTCGGTGTAGCGCTTGCCTGGCTGTGGATGCGCCTGCTGCGAACGCTCATAGGGTTCGAACTGCCGGAGTGGATGGTGATTGACATCGATAGCCGGGTGCTGCTTTTCAGCGCCGCGATTGCCCTGGCCGCGGGAATCCTGTCCGGACTCGCCCCGGCACTGCAAATTGCCAACAGCGCCCTGGCCGAGACTCTCAAGGAAGGCGGGCGCGGCGGGACAGGTTCACGCGTTTCCGGCCGCTTGCGGGACTGGATGGTGGCGGCGGAAATCGCGTTGGCGGTTGTTCTTCTCGCCGGCGCCGGGCTGCTCATTCGTGGCTTCCTGAACCTGCAATCGCAACAGAAGGGTTTTGACTCGGCGAGCGTCGCGACATTCCGCGTGGCGCTCGGATGGAAACGTTACGGTGGCGAAAAGGTGACACAGTACTACGAGCGCGCGCTTGAGCAGGTCGCGGCGATTCCGGGTGTTCGGGAAACGGCTCTCGACACACTTCCGGCCCTTTCGCGCCAGGAGCAGACGCTCCCGGCCACCGTGCAACGCGACGGGCAGCCGCTTGCGGAGGCACTGCGGAATCCCTACGTGACACACCACACCATTAGCGAAAACTTCTTCGCCTTCGCGCGCATTCCGGTGAAAGCCGGCCGTGCATTCTCCAACTTCGACCGCAAGGACGCTGAGCCTGTGGCGATCGTCAGCGAACGCCTCGCCAAGTCCCTCTGGCCGAACCGCGATCCGATTGGCCAGCGCATCCTCTATAACCCCACTGCGCGCCAACCCGAGTGGCGAAAGGTCGTGGGCGTCGCGGGCAACGTGCAACAGCGGGAGTTGGGAGGCGAGCCGGGGTACGACTACTACATCCCCTACCGGCAGGACGGGTTTGCGGCAAATCAATATGTGCTTGCGCGCACCTCGCTTGGCATGGCCGAGTTCACCCGTCGTGCTGAACAGGCCATGTGGGCGATCGACTCCGAGCAGTCCGTTTTCGACTTCGCTACTTGGGACGAGCGCATCCTGAATGGGATCTGGCAACTTCGCATCTCCCGCATGTTGCTCATGCTCTTTGCCGGAGTGGCACTCGTGCTTTCCGCGATCGGGATCTACGGAGTAATGTCGTACTTGGTGGGCCAGCGTCGCCGCGAAATGGGAATTCGCCTGGCTCTGGGCGCCACTCCGGCGTCGGTGCGCGGGCTGGTGGTTCGTCGCGGCTTGGTGCTGGCCGGCGCGGGTACTCTCGCCGGTCTCGCCTGCGCAGTTCCAGTGGCCACAGCGCTGCAAAGCGCCGTTCGTGGTGTGACGGCCGGCGACCCGCTCATCTTCGTAGGCGCGCTCGGTCTCCTCGGCATCGTCACCGTTGCGGCCTGCGGTCTGCCCGCCTGGCGCGCCTCGCGCGTCGATCCCGCGAACGCGCTTCGGCAAGATTGAGTATCCGATAGGTAGCGCACCGAACTGCGGGTGTGGCGAGAAATGCGCCCGGGCCTGAGCCTCTCGCTTGGCGGCTTCGCAGCGCTGGCGAAAGGCCAAAGCGTCGAGACCGGATCCAGTGCGCTCGGCATTCGGCGGCCATATCGAAAACTACGTCAGCTTTGGCAACCGCGGAAATGCCGCGGGATTCTCTCGGACGTACTCGGCGCACTTGCCGTTTTGGGCCCGCAAAGGCTCCGCCCGTCTGAAAAGCGAGAACGCACCCATTGATTCGCGGAACGGCTTCCGTTTTGCGCGTTCCTCAAGAACGCGGACCAAGACGCAGGAGGCAAGACGCAGGAGGCTTGACTCCCGGCGCACGATGTCATACGTTCTCGGACTGGGAGGGAGCATGAAGATCTCGTTGCTCTGTCTGCTTACGCTGCTGGCGGGCGCGCACCTGCAAGCGCAGAATACACCTAACTGCCAAGTGCGATTTCCACCGAACCCGGTGACTCGCGCGGGGATCGTGAACGAGTTGGTTGCGTTCAGCTTGTTCTGCGACGGCGCTCTTCCCGCTGGTACCACGGAATTCCCGCTCCGCCTGAAATTCAATACCATCATCACCTCACCGCAAGCCATCAGGAATGATACATGGGTGTCGAGCGTCTTCGCTTTGGTCGGGAATCCCACCAGCACGACGTTCTGCTTTACCGGGGTCGATACGTCTTGCGCGGGCAAAAACGCCATTGTCGCTCAGCCTTTAGGCGCCGATACGATTAAGCTTCAGCTTCCCTACCTTTCGTCCCCCCAGGAGTACAAAGTATTCAATGTGCGTGTCAACACCGCAGCCGTGAGTCAATTGAAGGTCGGGGTGCTGGACTCTGGGGTCGACTTTAGTCATCCGCCGATTGCCGATTCCCACACCACCGAGATCGCGGCCGCCCTGCTGAGGCAATGCGAGCCGCAGAATCCGGCTCTGGCATCGAGCGGAGCGGCAACGGCCACTGCTTCGCAGGTCACTGGGCCCACCGCTTCGATCACTTTTAATGAGCGATTGCTAGCGTCGTGGAGGAGCGCGGATGGTCCGGACTATCCAAACGAGTTCGCGCTTACCGAGGAGGGACGTAAATCCGCCAGGGAGCTGCTTGCGGAAGCAGGATTTGTGCCCGAAGAGCCCGACGGGACCTACCTGACCGCGCGGATCCAGGGCACGCCCGCTGGAGTGGACACGTGGTTCCCCACTAACATCCAGAATGGCGCGACGAAGGCGCGCCTGCTCAACCCGGATAACCAGCCCTATCCGAACTCGGTCGATTTCGCGAAAATCGTTGGAGCCAACGGTTTCACCTACGAAATCACGGAGACCAATGTGGCGCTCCGGGAACGGCTAACGGTTCCGGTGCGATTCTCGTTCTCAAACACGTCAACCTTGGGCACCGGCTTCTTGACCGTGCCTCCCGTGTCTGGATTGCTTCCGCCGTACCCGGTGCCGGCGTACTTCAACGAGTCCTCGCTTGAGGACGCACGCGTCGCCTCCTCGCTCTTCGCCGTGGGATCCTGCAACCCGGTGCCGGGGGCGCTCCCGTATGGAATTACCACCCCGTCCGGATCGCGAAACGAAAGGGGCGAACTCGAATTGTCCGGAGACCTTGGGGATTCCCCTGTGAACCGTTTCAGTCTCAATGGGCACATTGTCACCACAAACCCCGCCATCCTGGGTGTGAATCTCACACCCACGGCCACGAACACGCGCCAGGCGACGTCCGCGTGGTTGACAGTCGACCAATCCGGCACTACGACGCCAGTGACGTTCCGCCTCGTTGCCGATCCCACGGGGTTGGCGGCAGGCAGTTACCTGGGCTCGGTACGTGTCACCGGGACCGGGGTTCCGGCGGCGACGGTTCCCATCCGGCTGACCGTGCGGCCGCCCGGTCCCTCGTTCACCCGCTTCGGCGTGACGAATGCGGGCAGCTATTTCGCCAACGTGATTTCTCCCGGTGAGGCGCTGGTAATCTTCGGGCAGCGCTTCGGTCCACCCGAGCTCGCGAATGCGGTGCTTACGGCGGAAGGCAAGCTGGGGACCCTGATCGGGGAAACACGCGTGCTCTTCGACGGCGTGCCGGCCCCGATGATTTATGCGGTCGCGGGGCAAATCAGTTGCCTGGCGCCTTTCGGTCTGGCGGGCAAAATTTCGACACGCGTGGAGGTGGAATACCGGGGCGTGCGTTCGCTGCCGGTAATCCTGCCCGTCGCTCCCGCCGTTCCCGCGTTGCTCACTGCCGATGCGAGCGGTTTCGGAAAGGCGGCCGCCCTCAATCAGGATGGGTCGTTCAACTCGGTTCGGGGTGCGGCGCCGGATGAGATTGTGGTGCTGTTTGGCGTGGGCGGACCGGCAACCAATCCAGCCAGCCAGGATGGAGAGATCACGCGCGCTCCCGTTCCCCAGTTCACCGGCCCGTCGGCGGTGCTCGTTTCAGGTCGTGAGCTGCCGGCCGGTGCGATCGCCTATCTCGGTCCCGCGCCCGGATTGGTGCACGGCGTATGGCAGGCGAACATCCGGATTCCGGCCAACGCGCGCGCCGGATCGAACTTGCCTGTGCAGGTCCGTTTCGGGACGGCTCTGACTCAACCCGGCGTCACGATCTCCGTTCGCTAGCGCGGAGCAGCCCTGGCAGGGTCGCCGGCAAACACGGCTCTATCCAGCATCGATTTGACCTTGCCGAAGACCACGTCGCATCTCGTTTCCCAACTCCTGCCGTCGTCACTCGAGAACGCCGGCTCAGAGCTCCGCGCTCAATGAAACGAGAACCATCAGTTGTCGATTGCGCGCCATCGTTCTACGAGGTTACGTGGCTCGGAAACCCGGCGGCGTGCGTTTAGCTTCGCGCCCGGTGACATCCGTGAACGTGCACTCCGCACCCCGCTCAAGCAATCTCGCCGATTTGCGCGCAAACTGTACAGTTCGGATAATTGAAATGGAGAGATTCAATGCAGCCTTCCGGCAATAACACCAACATCGTGGTTTCCGCGCTGTCCGCCCGCGCTGGCTTCGGCAAGCTGTTGCGCCGTGTGGAAGACGAGCACCAGTCAATCGTCATCGAAAAGCGCGGCGCCGCCAAAGCTGTTTTACTCAGCATTCGCGACTACGTCAAACTTGCCGCTCCCGAACCGGAAGTGCTTAGGCTCATCGGCGAGGAATCGCAACGCAACGGGACGGACAAGTTGACCTCGCGCCAGATCGACCAGATCATCAAATCGACACGCGCCAAAAAGTCGAAGCGAGGATGATCCCCCTCCGTCTGGTCATCGACACGAACATCGTCGTTTCGGCGGCGTTGAGACCCGGCGGCCTCCAGCGGACCGTGCTCTTGCTTGCGACCAGCAAACCGGCCACCCTGTACGTCTCCGCCGCCGTCCTCGACGAGTACCGGGAGGTTCTCGCACGGCCGGAACTAATGATCCGCAAGGGGCTTCGCCTTCAACTCCTCCAACTCATCGAAATCAGGACACGCCTTGTAAAGCCAACGCGCAAGATTGAGGTGACAATAGACCCGGACGACAACAAGTCGCTGGAGTGCGCCGGCGCTGCTGGCGCCGATTATCTCGTAACTGGCAACCAGAAGCACTTCCCAAAGTTCTGGAAGCGGACCAAGGTGATTTCATCGAGGGAGTTCGTGGACCTCGTTGCGCCGCATCTGCTCACGTAACCATCCGTTGTCTTCTTGCAGGCGTAAAGCGTTTCGCCACGGGCGGCTGCGGGGCCAACACCTAAGGGTTGGCCCCGGCAAAAACGGGCGGGGAACTCGGCCAACTCGTGGGCCGGGAATCCCCCACGGCTAGCGGTCAAAAGCTCAACTTCAAACCAAGCTGGATGTTGCGCGGCTGGTTGGCCTGGCCGAGCAACTGGGTGTAGGTCGGGCTGGTGATGCCCGTATTGAGTCCGCCAAACCAAACCCGGTTAAAAGCGTTCACGAATTCAGCGCGGAACTGCAGTTTGATGCGCTCGCGGCCAATCGCCGTGTCTTTGAGAAACGCCATATCCCAGTTATTAATGGCGGGGTTCCGCAGGTCTCCCCAATAGAACGGGAGGCGCCGCGCGGTGAACGGCGGCATGACCGAGAGGGCGCCTCCGTTGAACCAGTTCTGGATCGTGGCATTGTCACGTTTCGGACTGGTTCCCGTCGCCACCGCCTGGGGCAGCGCCACCGCCTGGCCGGTCTGGTAAATGTACATCGCGCTCCACTGCCAGCCGCCAATGATCCTGTCGAGGACGCGGACGTTTGACTTCCAGGCGCGCCCCTCGCCCAAGGGCAGTTCGTAAATCAGCCCGAGCGAGACGCGATGGGGGTTATCGAACTGGCCGATCATTTGCGGCAGGAAGGTATCGCTCGGTTCGACGTAGCGAAGGCTTTCGAGCTGCTTCGAGAACGTGTAGGCCGCCTGCAAGCTCAAGCCGCTGCGGAGGCGATGGTTGGCGCCCATTTGTAGCGAATGATAGACGCTCGTCCCGCCCATTTCGCGGGTGTGCGTGATGTTCTGGAACTGGGGAAGGGGATTAAGAAGTTGCGCAACGGTGATTGTAGGCCCGGCCAGGGCGCTCGGCTGCGGGATCAGGCCGAGGAAGGGGTTGGGCACGCGGGCGTTGAGCCGGGCGCCAAGGCCGAAGAACCTCTGATCAAACGCGCCGCCGGTGCCGTTGGAGGCGTTGTTGATGCTGCGCCCGCTATCGCCGGCGCCGGAAGCGACGATCAGATTGCTCGCGTTTTGTCCGACATAGTTGATTTCGATCTGCAAATCATTGGTCACCGCGTGCTGGAATCCGAAGCTCCACCGGTTGTTCCGGATATTCTTGCGGTCATAGGCATAAACGCTAAGCGACTGGCCGAGGAACGTCCGCAGTCCGAGGCTCGATCCCGTCGGAGGGGTGAAACCATTCGGGAACGGATTGGAAAGAACATCGGCCGGGGTCAACCCGCCGTCCAGGCTGGTGACCATATCGGTCTGGGAGGTGAAGCCGCTGAGGTTGACAAAGGGCTGCCACCATACCGAGTAGAAGATCCCCATGCCGCCCCGAAGCACCGTGCGCGGAAAGACCCGGTAGGCAAAACCGAGGCGCGGCTGCCAGTTCTTCCGATCCGCCACCACGTTCCGCCGATTATTTTCGGTCGCAAACAGCATGCCGCCGCGAACGGAGAAGTTCGCGGGAGTAAGCTCCGGAATGGGATTAGTGGCATAGGCGGTTTTGGCGGCTTGCTCAATGGGATTCGCGACCCGGAAGTCGAGCCCGAAGGTGTTTTTATTGAACCGCTCGGTGGTGCCGAGCATCAGGTCGTAGCGCAAGCCCACATTGAGCGTCAGTTTCGACGTCACCTTGTAATCGTCCTGGAAGTAGAAGCCATAGAAGGGAGACTGCGTTGCCGTAGCCGCGTTGAGGCTCATGAATCCCGACGACGCATTGCCAAGCAGCATGCTGGCGATTCCATGTCCCAGGTTATTGCCGGCCTGAAACGGGTTGGGCTGCGTGAACGCCCGGTTGAAGGTGTACTGGCCGCCGGGACGGTTCGCGCCTTGGGAGTTGTTCTGCTTCACTTGGCCCTGGAAGCCCCACTTCATGTTGTGACTGCCCGCCGATCGGGTGAAGCCCAGATTGTAGGAAAACGTATTCGTATGTTCAAACCACTGCCCTTCGGCGGCGCCGATAAAGAACAGGTCGGAGTTGTCGAAACGGGGGAAGATGCGCTGTTGCATCTGGCCAACCAGCGACGGGGAGAACCCGAGTTGCGTCTGATCGAATTGGGGATAGGTCCCCTGTTGGGTCCAGCGCGTGAAACCGGCCTGGCCGGTAACAACGGTGCTGGGACTCAGTACCCACGCATCGCTGATCCCCATCGAGGTCTGTGCCCGATTGTTGCCGACCAATTCACCAACTCCTTTGCCGCCTATATCCCAGACCGTCGGCGATCCCGGGAATCCCTGATTGGTCGACCAGCGAACGAAGAGCCGGTGGGCCCCGAGGTTGGGATCGACCCGCAGCGAGTAGTTCTCGCCGTCGTAAATCGCAGCGACCTCACTGTAGTAGTTGTTGGCGTTGGTGAAAGCGTCTCCGAGCGACGTTGGGGCGGGATAGCGGGCCAGCACGTTGCGGGCGACCGGATTGATGCGGTTGGCCGGAATGCGCCCGCCCGGAAACAACTGGCGGCTGGCTTGTCCGCCCCCTGTGGTGGTGGTGAGCGGATCGGCGATTTGGAAGGCCGCGCCCGCCACGTTAAAGGTCTGGGAGAAGTCGCCGCTCTTTTGGAGTTCGGTCGGCACTGTGATGCGGAACACCTGAGGCGTGCGGCGCTGCAGTCCTTCGAAGTTAAAGAACCAGAAAAGTTTGTCCTTGCCGTTAAAGAGCTTCGGAATCACCACCGGCCCGCCTGCCGTCAGACCGTACTGATTAAAGCGAAACACCGGCCGCTTGTTACCCGCACGGTTATTGAAGAACGAGTTGGCATTGAGCTTATCGTTGCGAAAGTACTCGTAGAGATTTCCATGGAACTCGTTGGTGCCGCCCCGTGTCGAGACGTTGACGTACATGCCGCCGCCGTGGCCGTACTCGGCGTCAAGCGCGTTGGTCTGCACCGTGAACTCTTCCACCGCATCGACGCCGGGGATATAGGCGACGCGGTCGGAAATGTTGTTGGGAATGCCATCGAGGAGAAATTCGTTGGTTCGGTTGTTGGCGCCCGATGCGGAGGTATACGAAACGCTATCGACATCGATAAGGCCGGTCGTGTTATTCGTAGGGCTGTTGTTGGTGATGCCCGGGGCAAGATTGATCAGCATGAGCACGTTGCGTCCCAGGAGAGGAATGTCGGTGATGGCCCGTTTGTCGATGTTCCGGCTGACGGCAGCCGTGGAAGTTTCAAGGAGTGCCCCTTTGGCGGAAACCTGCACCTGTTCGGTGAGTTGTCCCACCTCAAGCGAAAAGTCGGCCGTCGAGCGAATGCCCGTGCGAACCAGCGTCGGCTGTGTCCCTCTTTTGAACCCGGCCTTCTCAGCGGTAAGTTGGTAGCGGCCCGGGGGGACTAAAGGGAAAAAGTAGTAGCCGCTACCGTTTGTCGTGGCGGTACGGCTCTGATTGGTATCAAGATTGACAAGCGTTACGGGAACGCCGGGCATCGCACCGCCAGTCGAGTCACTGACGGTACCGTCGACAGTGCCAACCGGCAAGACCTGCCCGCTCAAAATGGCAAGCGCACCCGCAAGCAAGAAAACCGCAAACGTCTTGATCATGTCACCGCCCCCTCTGTTCCGGCTAAGTCGACTGGACCTCTGGCAGCATCGATCGGGACGAACCGGAAGCCCCTCGGAATATACAGGAGGCACAGGTGGCGGTCAAGGGGGCTTCTCCGCGTCTGCCGTGCTGAGAGTATTCTTTATCGCTGGTCACTGGAATCCAGTCGCTGCGCGGGGGCGAATCCGTCAACTTAAGTGCCCGGCAGCGGATCCACGCCGGCCCGTGCGATCACCTTTCTCGGTCCCTCGCCCGGATTCGTGTACGGAGTATGGCTGGCAAACATAACGCGCGCGCTGGATCGAAGTTGCCTGTGCAGGTCCGCTTCGGTACGGCCTTGACCCAACCCGCCGTTACGTTCTCCGTCCGCTAGGGGGGAGCAGCGCTGGCGGGATCGCGGACGAACACGGCCCTGCCCAGCAACTATTGGGCCTTGTGGAAGACCATGACCCAGTTCGTTTCCCAACTCCTGCCGTCGTCGCTTGAAAACGCCTGCTCCCAGCGCGGCGCGTTTCGATCTCGGCTGTCCCACAGAAAACGCACCTGGATCGGCGTGCCGTTGAGTGTGTCGTTCGCCAGGAACGTGCCGATGCCGTCCACGAAGTGTCCCTTCACCGGCGGATCAAGCGACGCCGGGTAGCGTCCATCGAACCACCAGATGGACCATTCCTTGCTCTTCTCGTCAAAGGTGCGCACAGTGATCGCGTGGTAGGCGCCACCGGGCAACGCAAGGTAGTTCTCATCGGTGTTGCCCATGCCGTTCAGAATTTTTCGGCACGACGCAGTCCCGGCGAACTCCTCCCACTCGTTCGACCCGGCCAGCCGGTCTTTCAACCGGCGGTGCGAGACAGCCCAATTTCCGATGTAAAAGTCAAAATCGAGCGGCGAAGACATGTTGGGTATTTCCGTATTCCAACAGCATCACAAGACGTGGCGAAGGCAAGCTCTCGAAATCGCGCCGTCAGAAAATCACCTTCACCCCGGCCTGGACCACTCTCGCTGGTGTCGCCGTGGCATTGATCGTCCCAAACGCGGGCGACGTGAACGTCACGTTCGGCGGCGCTAGGTTCACCCGGTTGGTGGCGTTGAACGCCTCGCCTCGCAACTGCATTCGCACCCGTTCGGTGAACGAAAAGTACTTGTGCAGCCCGAAATCCAACTGCACCAACCCCGGTGATCGCACGTCCGGCAGCACGCGCCCAACATTGCCCAACGTGAACAGCGGCGGCGTCACGAATTGAGACGTGTCGAACCAGCGCGCCGTCGTCCCGCCGTCAAGCTTTGCGCTGCGGCCCGTGCTGTTGGGCCGGTTCGCCGCGTTGTTGTTCGCGCCGCGGATCGCCAGCGGCAATCCGGCCTGTAGCGTCAGGATCCCGCTTAACTGCCACCCGCCCAGCGCGACATCCAGCGGACCCCGCATTGCGAACCGCTTCCCCTTCCCGAACGGCAGTTCCGCCAGATAGCCCGTCACAAGCCGCGTGGACACATCCGCCGGAGAAATCGAGCGCTCGGCGATACGGTCGTACGGGTTCTGATAGTCCGTCACCCCCGTGTTGTATCCCGCGAACCCGGCGCTCAGGCTCGCAACCGTGTCGTCGATCACTTTGCCGAACGTGTACGCCACGTTCACAGTGTGCCCCCGGCTCATGCTCTTGCGTGCGTTGATCTGCAGCGAATGGTAGATGGAGCTGCCGAACGTCGGATTACGGCGCGTGATGCCCTGATAAGCCGGATACGGCAACAGTAACTGGCGCCGTGCGACCGTACGCCCGAACACGCCGCGTTCGAACAGAGGGTTCGGGACCAGCGTCTGTAAGTCGAATCCGAGGTTCAGGAACTGTGGATGCAGCGCATTCTCCGCGATGCCGAGCGCGCCAATACCCAATCGAGTCCCCTTCGACGCCGCGTACACGGTCTCGACGGTCCAGCCTCCCGGCAGCGCGCGTTGTACGCCGAAGTTCCATTGCTGCGTGTAGCCGACGCGATCGTCCGCTGTTCGTCCTTCCGCGCTCAAGCCCAGGAAGCTGGCCGCGCCCTGTGAACTCCTCAGCGGCTGCAAAATCGCGCGCGGCCCCTGAGAGAGGTAGAACGTGGGCCGCGGTCCGATGCTCGGGTCCGAAAACGGCGTGGTCTGGCTCCAGCCAAGGTTCGTTTCGAAGCTCTCGAAGATGCCCTGGTAGAAGATCCCGTAAAAGGCGCGAACCACCGTCTTCGCGTCGCGATCCACCGTATAGGCGAAACCGAATCGCGGACCCAAGTTGTTACGGTCCGTCGGCACCGGATGCCGCCCGTAGTCGACCCCCGCGAATTCCACTACTCCAGGCAGGTTTGTCACAGGATTTGTGCGAAAGAAGTTGAAGTTCGAGCGCTCGTTGAATACGTCGTAGGCGTTGCCTTCGATGTCGTAGCGCAGGCCAATGTTAAGCGTCAGCTTGCGGTTCACCCGCCAGTCGTCCTGCACGAACGCGGCGAAATACTTGCTGCGTTCGTGGCGCTTGCTGCCCACCGTAAGCGAGCCTGAATTCACGGCGCCGAGCAGGAAAGTGGCTACGCCATAGCCGGTATTCTGCGGGGCCTGCGGATTGTTGGTCAGGTCGCGGTTGAAGTTGAACACGCCGCTCAATCCGCCGAACTGGAAGCGGTTGCGGCGGATGGTCCAGATCTCGCCGCCGAACTTCAACGTGTGCGCGCCCATGACCCTGGTGATCGACTCGTGCAGCGAAATCGTGTGCAGGCCCCCGTCGACGGTCTGCCCGCCGCCAACCGTCGTGAAGTCCGCGATGGCGTGATTCGGAAACTGGACGCGGGGAATGATCGCCGGAAAGTTGAGGCGGTCGAGGTCGGCGCCTGAAGTCGGCGGATCGCGCACAATGAGCGTTCGGACGTAGCCCGCGCGAAGCTCGCTAAAGGTCGTGGGACTAATCGTGTACGCCCAACTGGCCACTTGCTGCGAATAGTTGCGGTCGAAAATGTCGTTGCCCTCGCCGGCGCTGAGGTAGTTCCCGAACTGGCCGTCGGGCCGGATGACGTTCTTGTTGTACGCGAGCCGGTAAGTCAGGCGATGCTGGTTGCCGATGTTGTGGTCGAAGCGGCCGATCCATTGATCGTTGTTGGTGAGCCGTCGCGTCTGCTCGCCGTAGTTGTTGATGTTCGTGATAGCGTTCGTGGGCGTGCGGTTCGCCGGGGGAACGTCGCGGACGATCTGCGCGGAGATGCGGTCGAAACGGCTTGCGGGAATCGCATTGCCAGGGAATGGCGTGCGGACGAAACCCGCGCCCGCGGGATTCGTGGCGGTGCTTTCGGGATCGAAAATCCCGAGGACCGTACCGTTTGCCAGCCGCGTATCCGAGAAGTTCCCGGCGCGCTGCAGCGTTGTAGGCACGCTCAATACGCTGTTTTGGTAGGTGATGTAGCGATAGCCCTCGTAGTTGAAGAACCAGAACGTGCGATTGCGTCCGTCGTAGACCTTCGGAAGCCGCACCGGGCCGCCCGCGGATCCGCCGAACTGGTTGTAGCGGAACGGCGCCCGCGTGGCGGCGAATGTATCTTTCGCATCGAGCTGGTTGTTGCGCAGGAACTCGTATAGTGTGCCGTGAAGTTCGTTGGAGCCGCCCTTGGTCACCATGCTGATCGCCCCGCCGGTGGTGCGGCCGAACTCCGCGGGCGACCCGTTGGTGTACACCTTGAACTCGGATACCGCGTCGACGCTTGGGGAAACAGCCGCTTCCTGGCGTTCGGGCGCGGCGTTGTTGGCGCCGTCAAACAGAAGTTGATTCATCGATCCGCGCCCGCCGCCGATGGCGACGTTGGTCGTCACGAAACCCGCCGGATCCGCGAAGCCCGAATTGATTCCGGCCTGCTGCGTCACACCCGCGGTCAACTGGATCAGCGACATCACGTTGCGGCCGTTGAGAGGCATTTCGACAATACGCCGGTTGTCGATAATCTGGCCGAGCGACGAGGTTTCCTGCTCGATCGTCTTGGCCTGTTCGGTTACCTGAACGCTTTCGGTCACCGCGCCGAGTTCGAGTTGGA
>Ga0194119_10008992_pt1 | contig 13535 bp, 23 predicted proteins | sample TA2MahC100mmetaG_FD_148620 | JGI IMG/M metagenome (GOLD analysis project Ga0194119, IMG submission 148620) | Freshwater microbial communities from Lake Tanganyika, Tanzania - TA2015018 Mahale Deep Cast 100m | ecosystem: Environmental > Aquatic > Freshwater > Lake | place: Tanzania: Lake... | reverse complement strand
CCCCAAAACCCCAAAACCCCACTATTTTTATTTAGAAATTTAGAAATATATAAAATAATAACATGCAAAATTTAATCGCTCAGTCTGTGTTCAATACACAGCAAACACCTTGTAGAATCCAATGTGAAACGTGTTTGTTTGTCTTAAGGTCCGCTTCAAACACCAAACCGACACCCATAGCATTTCTACGAGCCTATGTCACATATACCGGTGTTCTTATTGTACCTCTCAACTTAAGTTTGTTGGCTTCAACGGGCACTATTTGTACAAGAGGCATTTCTTCGATTAGCTCTTTTGGTCGCTAATAATCCAAACAATCTTTGTCTGTATTCCATCTTGCTCCCTCAATGAACATTCCCTAAATATATGTACCTTAATCAATACGCTTAGTAATCTTAGAAGGATCACGCTCTTTTAGAACTATAGTGTACAAAGTAGATTTGTCGAGAGCCCAACCTTTACTTCTACATGTTGTTTACACAAGCGCTGTCAAGTATGACTCGGGAATGTGAAGTCCAGAAAGCCATATGCATTTAGGTTCCTCTATCTCATCCCAATCCTTATACTACTTGTGTCTTCGAATAAAGTGCTCGATCCAATTTACAAGGTTTTTTAATGATTAAGGAGCTTTCAAAAGCCATTATGGCGGAACAAATCCATTAAACATGCAATTTGCTAAATCATCGAGTGCTTAAGACATACCAATCTCACCGACTAAAGCTCGCTTTAAATCTTTAAGGCTTGATGTGATTACATTTAGCAGGATATTAAATCGCTCAAGCTCTTACAAAAGCACTACTTATGTCGGAGTTGGAACCTCGAACTTCTTCTTAATATTAAAGATATCAAATTCTACAGGCATCTTCGTCTATATGTCCGTTGCAACTTTACTAATATATTCTTCACGATTTATTCCTCCTCCTGATCCACCCTCAGACGTTTGCATTTCTAGTGTATTTTACCAGAGCATTTTTACTGAATTACTAAAGTACGAAATTTCTGCATTTGAATGCAAGCCGAATACATTAGGATTAGTAAAAAGTGGAATTTTGTCAATTTCAATTTCTAAAAGCTCCTTTGTCACCGCTTCTTACGGAATTGTGTAATTAAAGTCAGACTTTGAGAAGAAGAATTTTTGGTTACTATCAAATATAAAATCACCAAGGAATTCCTTTAAGTAAGTATTCAAAACTCTTCGATCAAAATCATCTGTCACTCTGCCGCCATACATAGCCTCACCTATAAGATATCTAAGGGTTGACCATGGAAGCTCTTCTTCATTGTTAGCAATTGCTTTCTTGAGATAAAGACTAATAAGACTGAGACTTATTCTGAAATCTGAGTCATTAAAGTCATATGAAACATTCCAACCAATTTTTCCAAACTTCTTTCGCTCTTAAATGGTTGCATGGAAAAATGAAAGTACATAAACAAGTGACTTGTATTCTGGTTTTTCACAATCATTAAGTACTTCCTCAGACAACTTTGAGTAATTAGAGCGAATGTTTGCACCGAGACCATCTGGGGGTTCAGTTACTACTTTGAGTGATCTTTGCAAAATACCTAGGGGAAATTTGATTTCAGCCATAGGATCAATAGGATTCGTAGTTAGCCAAAGTCTGAAACCTTTGTCGGGCTTATGAAGAGACTCAATAATAGCCTCAAGCTTTTTAAGCCAAGAAGTAAGCAAATGACAGTTCTATAGCATTACCCAATGACCTCTTATTGCGCCTGATTCAATCATTTCTTTAGCTACGTCACCCATACCTTAACCAAGAGCCAAGAACTTAAACTTTGCCATACCAACGCCAGTAACTTCTAGTAATCTCTAAACTTCGCCTTAGGGATCAGCTCCAGGTGAGAGTATAAAAACTATTGGAGTCTTTTCTGTTGAAGACTTATAAATTTTTTCATAATCAATTGGAGGTGATTTTACGTAGATATCACTCATTTTTTCGATGATAAAGCTTTTAATTGCATTAACACATCTGTCATTTCTAAATATTCTGCATACAAGAAGAGCTTAGAATTTATCAAGCTTCTTATCGTAACCACAAGGCATAGGATTCATTTCTGGGGTTTCAAGATCAAACCACTCTTTCCATGCTTTTTCGTTTGATTTGACTGCCTACAAGAATCCTTCCCAAACACCTCCCATTTGATCAAGCTTAACAGCATCTTTCCAACCATTATCTTACATCCATTTAAAAGGCTTTGGTTCAACTTCATCTAGACTTGTATTACCTTTTAAGAAAAAGTCTAATTCTGGTCGATTTAGTTAGTCATCTCCATCTAGAATCATAGTTGTCATTTGGAACGAAAACATCAGTTTATGACGCTCAAAAATACCCATGCAGGTAAATTCATATACTAATTAAGTTAGCTTGTCTGAAATAAACTTGAGCCTAGCTTACAAAACATTATCTTTTTTGGAAGTTTCTAGAGCGTTCATAAATACGGTCATGTAACTGTTAAGTGAATACTCATACATATCTGAAATAGAGGAGAGACCTTGTAAGCAAAAGAAAAGAATCGCTCCACGCTTTGCAATACCTTTGTAAGATTCTCGATTCTCTTCAATATTTTCAGAAGTCTGCTTAGCAGTAATAAGTGCTTACTCGATCTAAACTGACTTTGTTTTTGCATTATCAAGGGTTTGTATTAGGGGAACATTATCAACTAAAGGAATGTCAGTCTCCTTTGAAAGCTCTGAAAGCAAAGTGTCCTCTAATTCTTTAAGCACGGCCTTATTAGCCGAGGTTTCCACGACTAGTTGTTTACGTTGTTGTTCTAATTCAGGTCTTTCATAGCCCACTACCTCATTAAGTAATTAGTCACGCAGCCCGAGAAGTGTAACACTAAAGTTAATGATCATAGTTTTACCAAATACTTCTGGAGTGTAGTTTGGATTGGCAATTTTTGTTGTGAGGAACATTCTAAAATCTGGATTGTACTCCAATTTTTAGTCACCCATAGTTAACATTTCAACACCTGCTTCAACAACGAGGTTCTTTTCAAGAACTGGATCAATCATCGGATCAAGTTCAGTGTCTATAGCTTCAAATAGTACAGACTGACCGAATTTAATTGCAATTTCCAATCGCTTTATGTAGTCACCCATATTAAAGGTTAAAACAGTAAATTGTCGCTTCTTTTCTTTTTCTTTTATCCAAGTCACGGCTTACATTTGTGGATCGATACAAAGTGGCCAGCGAGAGGAGAAATTTGTAAGAATACCATTTTGAATTGATAATTCGTCACCGGGTAGTCCCTCAGAAGCCCATCTTGAAACCTCTACTTCATCAGTTAGGAATGTTTCAAGTCTAAATAGCTCATTGTTTGGAATTTGTTTTTCTTGTAAATCTTTTTTCCAATGACCAAAGATCATCTTTTATCTCAAAACAAAGTTGAAAGGACCACTATAACTCAAAAATGAACTTGCAGTTAGGCAATCCCCAACTAGTTTGACCTTGTCAACTTTAAACTTCTCCATATCGGAAGACCAACGCACTTGCTCTGAACCAAGACCTGTGATAAGTTTAGATGCAGAGTTTAGTTTTCTTGTCATTATGTTTGACTAGTCTTCTAAATATTGAAGTTCATCCCCCTTAACTTTTTTCTCTGCGTTAAGTACTCCCAAACTCTCATTTAACTCAGCTAAATTAGCTTCTGTCGCAGCCAACTCTGCGTTTGCTTAATTAAGTGCTGCTCTCATAGCTTCTGCCTTTTTTCTCTTTGGCTCAACATCTTTAAAGATGTCGTAACAAGAGTCTGTTGATGTAGCCCACACAAAAAGTCCACCTGCAGCTTTAGACTTTGTTAGCATCAGATCTTTTAGTTCTTCAATGCCCATGCTATACTCCTTCATAAGAGCTTTGATAAGTTTCTTTCCCCTATCTGCTTAGTCTGATCTGCACTTTGTAATATCGTATGTTTTTAGCTTTTCAAGAAGCTTCATATCATTGAGCATCACTAGTTTTACGTTAGCCCATTCGGCATTTGAATCTTTAACGAAGTAGTAGAAAGCAACAGTGATGGCTTGTTTAATTGCATCTGAGGGATTAGCGAGCGCCTTGACTTCAGTGATATCTTTTTGTGAAATTTGAGTCAATGCTAACTATGCGGCAGCTAGTGCTGGTGCAGCTGCTTCCAAATCACGCTTAGCATCAGCTTCTGCCTCACCGATTTCTACAGCTTGTACATCCAGAATAGCTTTCTTTTCTGTTGCTATCTTCTATTGTTTTTAAGCGATTTCTGTTTTTCCTTAGATGTTTGCAATAAGAGCCTCGACGACTACTTTTTTCTCAGCAATAACTGCATTCTTGACTGCTAACTCTTCAGATAACACCCTCGTGTCTTCAGAAGCTTTAGCTAGAGTTGTTAAACCGCCCTCATAACGTCTGACAGCTGCATCTAGACTCTTTCTCTTATTTGCCAAAAATTTCATGTAATTACTAATAAAATCTAGATAATTTTTCGGTGTGCTATAGTTTTTACGCTTATAAACAGTGTCAAACTCAACTGAGTAGTTTTAAATAGATTGATGAATCATAATGATGTGATCACAAACTGGCTTTCGCTAATCATCGTCAAGTTATACATTTTTCAAAAAGTAATTTGCTACATCACGAAGCGCATCCTCTGGCCAGGGGAAGAACCAGTCGATAGAGGTATTTGAAACAAGTCCGGGGAAATTACGGCAACGAATTCTAAGAGTTGAACCTGCCGGTGACATGCATAAGATGATATGCATGTTTTCTCTACACCTATTAACGAAATATTACCATCTAAATTCTTTCGTTTCTGGTAGCTTTTTTGCTTTCATTTCCTTATCTAAAGGACTAATAAGACCTTCTTTCTCCTCTTCAGGGAAAAGACCAGGAACCATACCTATTGTTAAAATATTATTAATCAGTTCAAGGAAACCTTCTTGTACGACATGGGCGTCAGTAAACATAAAAGTTTTTGGTTTCAAAACAACCTCTCTGAAAAGATTTTGTAAATCGACTCTAAAGTCGAATTCCTTATAATTTCTTACTAAATTTATTGTCCAGGTTGAATAACCGGCTGTGAAAGTAGCAAGTTTTGTTAGTGACTGCTTACCTGAGCCACCAAAGCCGACTAATAGTCCACTACCTCGTGGGAATCTAATAATTCTGTGAATCTTAGTTAAGTGGTCAAGAGCATCATTAAATAATACAAGATTCATTGGTTTATTTGTAAATCCGTAGTCTTCAAGCATTCTTTCAAACTTAGCACTTACTTATTCCCAACCACCTAAGTCTTCGTAAAGGCGCGGATCTTCTGCTTCTTCATCTGTAGGATCAGCTAAAGCATAGTCACCAAACAAAACTGGGTTTTTTAAAGCTTCTTCTTCACAGTCTTTAAAGTTTTGTTTTATAAGTCCATCAATGATTGTTTAATTTACCAAGTTCCTGTCTACATCATTAATCAAACGATCACCAAAAACTCTTTAACACTCATTACGCCACTATCTAATTAAACTGATTTTAGACTTAATTTTATCAGGGGTTGATAAAAGTAAACCTTCATATACTCTAGATAAATCTCTTAAATTGAAGATATAATGGAACTTTACTGGAGTTCTAGGTAGTTTTTCGCAGCATTAGGTGTACAAATTAAGAGTTGCATTTGTAATTTAGTCAACGGCACTGATACATTCCTCAGGGAACTCAGCTAAGTGTTTGCCTAAAATTTGAGAATAAATCTATTAAGTTGATTTCTAACTTGGCTATGTTATATTGAAAACACAGTACAAACTCATTAAACGCGGATCTACTTTATTGTTACCGCCTCCTGGAGGTGACATGCAGCCAACGTATTGCACATCAACTATATCTCTCAGTTCTAAATCTCCTCCTCTTTGATAAAGCTGATTTCTGTCTACAAGGAATTTAAGTAAAGCATTAGGAGCTTGTGTTCCATACTTGTCGATAATTGGCATATTTAAATCATCGATAAATAATATCAACTTTTTTCCATTGGCCTTTGGTCCGTAAGATTTAAGGGAGCGCTTATCAATATTTTCTTCTATAATGTCTTAAAAGTTTTTACTAGTTGTTCTAGAACTAAAGTTTACATTTAAGAAGACGTACTTCTCAATGTCCATTTGCTTGAAGGCGCTAAAAACAGTGACAGTTTTTGCTGTTCCTGAATCCCCGCAGAACATAACTGGCTTTTTTATTGCTAATAATGATGTAAGTAGCCAAGAATATCTAGTTGTGTCAACAGTAGGAACTAAAATAGATGAAAACTTTTTATCAGCTGGAGGTTCATATTGCTAAACTTTCTTTTCCCACAAATCTAGCGATAACGATTTCGGGTCAATATACTAATCGTACAAACTTCCAACAGGTAAGCTAGAAGAACATTGTTATTTTAAAAATTCGTTGAATTTATCTCTTTCGTCTTGTACAATGCAAGAACCTACTGACCAAACTAAACAGAAAATGAACATTTTTTCTAAATCAACAAAGTCTTAGGGTGGATTTGCTTCTGGTTCGGGTAAAATAGCATCAATCAAATTTGTTAGTTAAATAACAAGATTTAGATCAGTTCGTGGAGTAATCATTTTATAAGGTTCAAGAATTTCTTCACCTTAAATTCCATCAAATACTCGATCCATTAATGGTGGTATGTATTTAGCAAATAGTTCTTTGAGACTATCATGCATGGTTTCTCCATAGGCAGCAAACTTTCCTCGTAGCCAATTTGAGTAATATGGTCTGTACCCTAGATTTTTTGGATCTACATAAACCATACCACATCGAGAGATAGTAGCAGGAGAAGCATATTGAAGATCAAAAACTTCAAAAAGCATAGCGCATGTTTTTTACAATCTGATACGATCACCATTTGCAAGAGTTAAAATTTTGTTGTCGTCCATAACTGAATTCATATTTTCGACCCACACAGCATCAACATCGCCATCAAAAACAATCCAGCGGCGTTCAGGTTTATCATCTTCACCTTTTGGAGTATTAGCCTCCTTGAAAGTTTTTGATAGTAAGCCATCTGTCCAATCTCTGCTTTCAGGATCTAGCACTCCATATAGTTCATTTAGTGTGATCATTTTTGGGTTTATAATGTCCATGCGAGTAGGAATATCTGTCTCATCTTTGAGCGCTTTGGCAAGCTAGTTTAGAATAACAGACTTTCCAGATCCTGTTGGTCCAACAACCATAGTAGTGTGACGTGTAATCATCGTTTCGAACAATTAAATCATCTTGTTGACCTAATCTTCAAATTTAAGTTCCTCAGAGTGCTTAAGACCAGCGGCCTCCATATTTATCATAATTCGTTCTTTTAGATCCTCATAACCAACTCTTTCAGCTCTTAGACCAGGGAATAGATCTTAAATCAAGCCATAGAAAAGTGGAACATCGTCAAATACAAACTTAGGCATATTCATATCACGTAGGGCTCTCATTAAGACAATATCTTCCGGCATTTCAGCATAAGCTCGCTTTAGTGAACCAGCCATAACTAGAACCGATTTCAGTGCACGTAGCTAAAAGTCATAGTGATATTACTTAGAAAGTTGTTCTTTAGCTAATTTATAAAGAACTGTCATTTTTTTGGCAAGAACTTTGGCCTGGGTAAATCCCTCAGACATAAGCATGTTCTCACAAATCAAAAGTAAATCAGGTTGCACCATAGTTACTGGTCTGAACAGGGCTTTTAGATTGTCTGGTAACTCAGAACGACCAGCATAACCCGGATTCATGGTAATATAAATACCAATACTAGGAATCAGACGCATTTCATTATCGAGGAAATTTATTTTAGCTTTGTTTGCAAGTAAACCGTTTTAAACTGTCTTGATTTGAGCAGAAACAACTGAAAGTACTTCAACATTAATACGATTGAACTCGTCAAAACAACCCCAGAAACCTGTTTAGATAAGTCCAGAGAATATAATACCCATAGCAACAAAATCTAGTGTTTCACCGCAGTTTGTGACTACACAGCGCAAAGCTAGAGCCTTAGCGAGATCTTTAACTGTCTCAGTTTTACCTGTACCGGCTGGACCAGCTGGAGCACCACCAAGTTTAAAAGTTAAAGCAGTTGTTAAAGTCATTACACAGCGATCAGTCAGTGGCGTTATGACTAGTCTGCCATTCAGTCCTTGATACTCATAGCAGTAATCAAAAGTACCAGTGCATTACCGGATGTCAATATCATCTTTTTTGAAGTCCCAATAAAATCTTAGCTAGCTTTCCCATTCAAATTCATTACAATTCATGATTGAGTCTCGTACAAAGCTATCTACTATATCTCTTGCATGTACATCAAGAATAATCAGCGTATTTACGCACTTTCTTAGTAAACTGTCGATATCAGTTCTGACTAAAGCGATCAAGTCGTTTAAATCTGATGATTCTTTAGCAAGTTCTTGCTTCATTGCGTGTTTATTACCTTTGGCTACCTGAGTAAATACATCTTCAACTGCGAAAGTCCACCAGATCTAGGTACCAACGACTGCAATCATACCAAGTTGTTACTTTATCCACTCTTATCTGTCTTCTTTAGCATAATTGAAGACACCTTTCTTTGAAATAATTTGTAAAGTTTTTTTCATTTCATCGTCGACGCGGCACAACCAGTCCTCAACTTTGCCTTCAGGCTTTACTGGTGCTTCAAACTAATACTTTTCACCTTCGTCTGAAGTCATGTGTGTTATAATCTTATTACCTTGACCGAATGTGAGTTCTTTACAATTGTCAAAAAGCTTTAAGAGTTGTGGCTAAATAGATTTAGGATCACTAGAACCAAGAATTTACAACAAGTCTTCATCTGAAATGAAATAGAAACGGGGACAAATCATTTTTTTAGAGTCAAGATAGTTTGTAAGAGACTTTTGGCATCGATCAAGTTCAAAACTGATACCCTTCAATTCATCGAGTCTTTTTCCACCGTCTACTTTGACACAGCATAAAAGCACATTTGGTGATTTCTGAGTGTCTGTCATGATTCGTTTGTAGTTAGTGTCAGTCTTGCTGAATTTTTTAGCCTCTTCTGGTAGCTACATTCTTATATCATCTGATGCGAAAATCGACTCCAAATACATCCATTTACGTTAGACAACCATCCAAATATCAATACAGTCAGAAACTAAGTTCAAATCAGTTTCCCACATTGTAACTTTTGGCTTAATACTACGACTGTATTTGCTTGCGCCAACACTTTGTAACAATAGAATGTTGTCCTCTAGTTGCTATCTTATTTCCTCGGGTGATTTAATCGAAAAACCTCTTACATCGTTGCCTTTTTTATAGACGATGACCTCGAATGAAGTATTTTTCCAGCTTGAATCAATTTTTGCGATGTTTTCTTCATTAAGTGCCTCTTCTTTTGCCTCCTTACAAATTTCTGTTACTTTTTCTTAATGTAGATGTAATTCAAGCTCAAAAACTTTCGAAAGTGTTATTGTTTTAAGATTAATATCACCAAGATCTTTTCCTGTCTCCTCCATAATGCGCTTCCAGTGACGTTCTTGAACAGCTGGATGTTTTAACTCCACAATAAAAGGAATTGAAGTCTTAAAGCCGTCGATTGTCTTTTAAAGTTTAACAAACGGGTGCAATCCTTCTGGCCTGACACTCATTTAGCTTAGTTTCTTTTCCAACTTCTTAACCATAACCACAAATTTGTCAGCACTGACTTATAAATTTGAAATATCGAGTTTAGACCAGGCAACTATAGAAAAATCTTTGACAGCTTCTCTATGTTCTCTGTAGATATCATAAATTAGATCATAAAGTTTGTTTTTCTCTGTCATATCGTTAAGGTCTGGATAAGTACTAATTGGCAAGTCAAAAAGTGTTTCTGAAAGCACATTTTCGTCTTTTTATACTTTAAAAGTCATGCATAGGTCTTTACTTGCTTGCAACAACTCAAGTCCTTCGTCAAGAGAAACAGCTTCAGTACCAGGTCCATTAGTTCTGTATTGCTCATAAGCTATCGCGAGATCTTTTTTGAATTTTTCAACTCCATCAGTTGTAATCTGAGCATACGTTTTTTTGTACTCACCTACTTCAAAATCCTTACGATTTGCCATTTCAACCAAATCACCCCAATCAGTGCCAATTTTATCAACTATATGTTGATCTTCGGGCTCAACTTGATATTTATACATTTTAAGTATTCTGTATTACTCTTAAGCCTCGACAATCCTAAGTTCCATATCCATAGAAATATTTTTTATCTCAGCAATCACATTAAGCAGAGCTTTAATCAATTCAATACCGTCCATAGGCTTTTACAGTAAGTCTTAGTAATTTTTTATCTCCTTAACAATTGAGGAAAGAGTTAGCTTTGCGATATCAGCAAGGATTTTACCAAGCACATTCCACCACTCACCAACTTTATCAAGAGCATTACTGTAAACGTCGGTATAGTCTACACTTACTATACTATTTTAATAGTGTGATGGCTTATTCTTAATATTTTACTTTTTTAATTTCTTTAAAATTAACAGACGTTTTTCAATAACGATTACAGAGTGACTCTTTTCTGCTTGTTTTTACATCTTAGAGAGCTCATTCTTATCGTAAAGCATTTTAAACGACGTGTTAAAGAAGCCCTGCTTTTAAAGGTCAAACTTTTGTTAAATTTGCATGTTTTGCTATTATAGTTCCATTTATAAGTTGCAAATTACTGGATTTTGATTCAATTCGTCGAAGAATGTAAACTTTATTAGTTTTTCACTACTGTCTTTATCGACGGTCTCTTCGAAGATTTTGCAGTAACCATCCCACCAACGACCAAACTTCTTTGCTGATTAAAGAATGTTCGTGCTGAATTTATCAAGTTAAGTTTTGAGCTCTTCAATAGTTGGATGATATTCCATTTAATTGTTCAAGAAGTCAGCTTTCATAATGATTAATGGCTTTCCTCTCCACAATGCTTTGTTGGCAGCCATGGCACGGATAATCATTTTTGTGATAGCGTTAAAGATTCTGCGTTCCCAATAGTAATAGTAGGTTCTCATTTCTTCGCAGTTTTGAGTGTTAGACTTAAATGTGCATTCTTCTATGCTTCTAAGATAAGTATCACCGATGTTCTGGTAATCTTTCACAAGTTCAGCCAGTATCTTCTCTCTATAGCTATCGAAAAACTCTGCAAACTCTGTAATACCCATTAACTCCTGTTTTGAAAAGTCAAATGGTCGTATTAAAACTGCATTTTCTATGTTTTGTACCTTTTTTTCAATGTTGTTGGCATGCTAGAGTACGCGACCCTTTGTTTCTTTAAACTCATCAATACCTTTTATGCAGTCTTTGATGTATTCAGGAATACTCAAACTGAACCAATTATGATTTTACTCTCCTTTATCCATCAAATTATCAAGCTTTTTGATTTGCAAATCAAGTAACTTCTTCTCAACAGGCCTCAAATTAGAAAGAGCACTATTATATCCGCGCAGTAATTAATTAAGCTTGTCAATATGACGCATGTAATCTTTCTCTTAGAGTGCAATATTTATTATAGTATTGGGTATGTCTTTACCGATTCTATCTAGGAACTTTGCTTCTCTAATTATTACTTTAAGCTTTGGGTTAAAGTTTACTTTGTATCGTTTGTTTTCACCCGAGCCAATTTTAATCAATATTGGCTACTTAAGAAAGTCTATTGCATCACTAACATTTGAATCTTTCCACTTGCGGAAAAGGTCAGCTTCATGCACTTCAGTAAGTTTTTTGGCAATTCTAACGTACTATTTGGCTGAATCAACGCCCTCATCATTATCGACTAGAATCTCAGGTTTGGTTTTGAATTTGTCGATCGGAGTTTTAATTCGGGTGATAATACTTCTCGCCCACGCGATAGAACCAGAATTTGGTGGCATATTTTTTGGAATAGGTGGCTTACGTTGATTGGCCTCAAAAAGTTCTTCCATTTGACGAAGTTCATCTTAGTATCGCTTAAGCACATTTTGATACTTTCCAGCCAGCTCTTCTTCGATCTTAGGTCGAGTCTTTACATTTCTGAATTTAGCCAAAAGTTCAAAGGCACCTTAACTCGAATTCAGTTTCTTTTCAAAGGTCTAAGCAATCAATGTAGCAGTCTCACCCTCAAGAATCTCGACTTGTTGTTGGAAAGTTTAGAAAGTAGCGAGCCACTCCGTATAGTAGTCAACGTTGTAGACATCATTTTGGAAGGTTTCAAGTTTACGAATTTACTCTTTGACTCTGTCTGTGATTGCATCAATAGGTTCTGAGGAGCCAGTTACAGCTTTGAGGTCATTTCCAAGAATAGCAAAGAACTCTTCAAGTACAACGCAGGATACATTGAAATTTTCTAATATTACTTTCATGTGGCGCGGTCGATTAAAAATTTCCTTTATTTTCGCAAAATCCCAACGTTTAATGGTGATTTTACCTTCAATCGCCATTTTGGTCTTGAAGAACTTATCTTACCAAGTGTCAAGGACTTAAATACCTTGCTTAATGATTGCGATGGAATCTTTGGGTTTCTTTTTGAAAATTTCAGTAAGCTAAATTTGGTTGCGAACCTTTTAGCAAATCTCGTTTGAAATAGCTTCAAGAATGTCTTCAAATTTTTCCTCATTTTAATTAATATGTCTAGAAATAGTCCAAATTAATTGGAGGCCATTCAAAAGACTTGGGAGCGTTTCCTCAATAGCTTTCAAATCACCACGATTTATGTTCTTGAATTGTCTTTCTAATGTGGTTAGGAACTTTACAAAGTCTTTTGCTTAGGCATGAAGCCTGGCAAACTCCTTTTGCTTTTCCTTAAAGTTATTAGTCTAGTAACTTTCACCATCCCCTTTAAGGTTAAGAATCTAAAAATTTAAATTAACCGCCGTTTCATAATTTGAATTTAGGCTCCAAACTCAAAATTTAAACTTACATTCAAAATTCTCTTCACCGCAGGCATACTGAGCTATTAAAACAGCATGTTGAATTTAGCTGATCGCTGTGACCAAAATTCCGTTTCACCTGAACTTGTATCGTGTACTCTATCACGAGCCCTTTTGTCTTCAGTTTCGATAAGTTCCTTCATTTTAAAAGTCCATTCCTCCTAAAAATAAAAGTTAATGAAATTCATAACTTAAAAAAACACCATAAAAATTGGTTAGGATTGTTTAAGACGAAAAAATAATGAAAGTAAGACATTGAATGCAATTAATTTGTATACTTACAACTGCTGCTTAGAGTTTCGCGACAAGCTCTGGCTGGCGACTGACCTGCTCGTCAGTTAGACTGTTTGGAATATCAGGCACGTTGATGGAGACATTTCCGTAGGCTTGCAATACTGAGGTCTGAATGTGTCCAACAAACTTGCTCATGTGATGGATGATCTCCTTTTTCTCACCCATTGAGGGCACGTAAACTTCTTTGATTATAAGAGCTAGACCGAGTAGTCTATTCTCAGACTCCTTGTTGTTGGCGTCTTTGTTTGACATCTGTAACAAGAATTTAAATAAATAATTAAACTATTGGACTAAAATTTTCAATTAAAATCAGTGGGGTTTTGGGGTTTTGGGG
>Ga0194119_10008988_pt1 | contig 13538 bp, 13 predicted proteins | sample TA2MahC100mmetaG_FD_148620 | JGI IMG/M metagenome (GOLD analysis project Ga0194119, IMG submission 148620) | Freshwater microbial communities from Lake Tanganyika, Tanzania - TA2015018 Mahale Deep Cast 100m | ecosystem: Environmental > Aquatic > Freshwater > Lake | place: Tanzania: Lake... | reverse complement strand
CGGGCAAAAAAGTATCTTCCGCTTTCGAGGGCAAAAAGCCGGGTTTTTCCGCTGCATAAGCGGGAATTTCCTTCAAAAAGCGGAAGCTACTTTTCACAGCCAAAAACCCGGCTTTTCTGGTTTCATGATCTTGCAAAGCGGGGGCTTTTTCTATTGGAGATGGGCGAGGTAGGTTCCAAGTTTCCAGTTCCACGTGTTGCGTGTTGCGTGCCCAAACGGAACAGCAACACGCAACACGAACTCAGGAGGTGATGCCTATGCCCCGCGTTCTACCGCTTCACCCTTCTGGCGCGCCAAGCGTCAGCCCAATCACCCAAAGGAGGACAAGATGGCTACCAAGAATATGTTCCTGCTGGTTCTGACCGCGGTCCTGCTGCTGGCGGCGGTGGCTGGCCCGCGGCTGGCGGGGCCCGCCCAGGCACTGCCTCCGGTCGAGCAGCCCAACGCGGCCGGAGTGACCATCGCCTATCCTGGCCGCCTGACCAATGCGGCCGGCCTGCCCGTCACTGACGGTGCCTACGACTTCACCTTCGCCCTGTACGCCACCCCAAGCGATGGGGAGCCGCTCTGGACGGAGACCCAGGTGGGTGTGCCGGTGCAGAGTGGCTCTTTCACTACCCTGCTGGGCCGCGTGCACAGCATCCCCGCCGACCTGCTGGCCGGCAGCGAGCACTGGTTGGCGGTAGGCGTACGCGGGCCGGGCGAGAGCGACTTCACCACCCTGGACCCGCGCCAGCGATTGAGCACCACTACACCAGCGGCACCAGCCATACATACCAGCGCGCCAGCCTGCCCCCACGAACACCGGGGGGAGACCTGGACAGGTAGTGGGGCTCTAACTGTGCGCACCACCAGCACCCCCGGCGTGGGCCTGGCTGGCGTGCACGTAGGGACCGGCAACTACGGGGAGCTCGGTGTGTACGACCTGGGCATACACGCCGTCGCTTTCGGCCCCGGTCATAATGCCTTGTATGCCCAGTCCACGAGCGGCGACGGCGTGGTCGGTGAGGCTGCGGCGGCCAACAAGAGCGGCGTGTACGGCTATAGCACGAATGGCTTTGGTGTCACCGGCAGAAGCACTAACAACCATGCCGTGCAAGGGTTTGCCAATTGGGGAGTCGGCGTGTACGCCCACAGCGACCACCTGGCCGGCGTGTTTGCGCATAGCGGCGATGGCGTTGGTCTAAGCGTCACCTGCGACACAGCCGACATCATCCGGGCTTTTGGCGCCACGGGCAGCCCGGACATTGAATTCAAGGTCACAAACAACGGGGAGGTCTACGCTGACGGCAGTTTCCATTCTGGGGGAGCAGACTTGGCGGAGATGCTACCTGCCGTCGAGACCCTGGAACCAGGCGACGTGCTGGTCATCGGCCTGGATGGCAAGCTGACACGCAGCACCGCAGCTTATCAGCCTGCTGTCGCCGGTGTCTACTCCACCAAACCCGGCTTTGTCGGCGGCAGCGGTGACGACGTGGATCTGACGGGCAAGGTCCCCCTGACGGTTGTCGGTGTTGTGCCCGTGAAGGCATCCGCCGAGAACGGCCCCATCATCCCCGGCGACCTGCTCGCCGCTAGCAGCACCCCGGGCCACGCCATGAAGGCCAGTCCAATCACCATCAACGGTGTCACTTTCTATCCCAGCGGGGTCATCATTGGTAAGGCCCTGCAGGGTCTGGACAAGGGCACCGGCGTGATCCAGGTGCTGGTCACCTTGCAGTAGGAGGTAGGCGATGATAGTTCCATGTTCCACGTTCCATGTTCCACGCTCCACGCTCTACGCCCTACGCTGCACACTCCTCGCCCTGGCCATCCTCCTGCTGCTGGGCACGATGCTGGTCTGGGCCGAGGGGCGTGGCCCGGCGGCGGGTTACGCCGTGCAGCCAGGGATGGCTTCCGGTGGGGGCTACCACCTGACGAGCCTGGTATGGGAGGTAAGCGGCACCGCCAGCGGCGGAAGCTATCGCCTGCTGGGGCCGGTGCAGCCACTGCAGGGCCCCGGCTGCTGCTGCCTCTACCTGCCCGTCTTGTTCAAGAAGTACACTCAGTAGAGCACAGTTTGGGTTAGTAGTGCGCACTTGTAGTGCGCTTTCAGGCCCCGCTACATTACTTTCAGTGGAGGAGTCAGGCATCCCCGATGCCAGATTGCGCCCAATGCCTGCACCGGGGGTGCTGCCTCCTCCAAAATAGACACACAGAAGGAGATTATCATGAAAGCCTACAGAAACGTACTACTCATCCTGGCTACGCTGATCCTGGCCCTGGCCCTGAGCCTGGTGGCGCTCGCCGAGCCACCAGCGCCGGACACCACCGGCGTCACCTTAGCCGGCACCGTGGCCAGCAAGATCAGCTACCAGGGCCGCCTGACCGATACTGGCGGCAATCCGCTCAATGGTAGCTACAACCTGCTCTTCCAGCTCTGGGACGACGCCACGGCGGGCAGCCAGGTGGGTGGCAACATCGTGCGCAACGGTGTGCCGGTGAGCAATGGTCTGTTTACGGTGGACCTGGACGTACCGCAGAGTGCCTTCAACGGCCAGGCGCTGTGGCTGCGCATCCAGGTGGGTGGCCAGTGGCTCTCCCCGCGCCAGGAGCTGCTGCCCGTGCCCTACGCCCTGTCCTTGCGGCCCGGGGCGAGGATTGACGGCAACACCACGGGCGCGGTGGTCACGGTAACCAACCAGGCGCTAGACCTGGCCCTCTACGCCCAGGGCGCGGCGATGGGTGTCCGGGGCGTAGGCATGACCGGCGTCAGTGGCTATGGTCAGGTCGGTGTGGGCGGCGAGGGTCTGACCGGCGTATCCGGCTCCGGCTCTTGGGTTGGGGTTTACGGCTACACCGAGGGCTCTGACGCCACGGGGGTCCTGGGGACGGCCACTAACTACGGCGGCAGGGGTGTGCAAGGCAACGCGCAATTCGGTACCGGTGTGGTCGGCAATGGCGAGATTGGCGTGAAGGGCATTGGCTCCGTAGGCATAGGAGTCTGGGGAGAAGGCCCCGGCGCTGGTGTTTATGGAGTCAGCCAGACCGGCGATGGCGTGTTCGGGCAGACCCAGGGCGACTGGGAGGCGGCTGCCATCCGGGGCGTAGCCCTGGGCAACGCCCATGGCGGCTACTTCACCAGCACTAACGGCACCGGCGTCATTGCCTTCGGCTATGAAGGGCTACACGCTGAGGCCACTTCGAACATGGGGTACGGGGTGCATGGCATGGGTGTGCAAGGTGCTGGGGTTCACGGTGATAGCACTCAGGGCTACGGCGTATCGGGCAGTGGCCAACTGGGGGGCGTGTTCGGCACCAGCACCTCCTGGGGTAGTGGTGTGGAGGGGAGAGTTGAGTCCGGCACTGGCGTCCTCGGCGTCAGCACCTCCGGCGAAGGTGTGGTGGGTAACAGCGTGAGCGGCGTGGCTGTCTATGCCAACACCGGCTATGGTGAGGCGGCCGTGAAGGGGGAGGGCCCGAAAGGGGTGTACGGCAAGAGCAGCGCCGCTGGTGGCGAGGGGGTCCTCGGTGAGGGCCTGGGCCAGTTCACAGAAGGCGTGCTGGGGTCCAGTGCCTATGCGCACGGCGTCGGCGGGTATTCCAGTGGCACGGCTGGCGGCCTGGCCATCGGCGTGTACGGCCAGACTAATGCGACCTGGGGGCTGGCCACCAACCAGAGAGTCTACGCCGGGGGCGGCTGCACTGGCTGCACTGTGGCCTTCATCGGTCAGAACGGAGATGACAGCCCGCTGCAGGTAGGAGACGTGGTAGCCATCAGCGGGATCGCCCCGCCGCTGCAGGGGCAGCAGACGCCCGTCCTGGTAGTGCGGCGGGCCACAGCGTCCGGCGGGGGCGCTCTGGGCGTTGTCCAGGCCCGGGCCATGGTTACCGCCACGCCGACGCGCGCCCTGAGCGGTGACTCCGCGGCGATGGACACGGTGGAGATGCCTGGCCTCGCTCCAGGCAACGTGGCTCCTGGCGACTACCTGTTCGTCGTGGTGCAGGGGCTTGTCCAGGTGCGGGCCGATGCCGACCTGGGCGCTATCGCTGTGGGCGATGCCCTGGGGCCGGGCGCGACCGCCGGTCGGGCGCAAAAGCTACGCCAGGACACGATGGAATCCCCGCTGTTGGGGCGCGCCCTGGAGCCGTTGGCCGAAGGGACCGGCCTCATCTGGGTGCTGGTCCTCGGGCGATAAATTCTCGAGATAAGGAGATTACCATGAAAGCCTACAGAAACGTACTACTCATCCTGGCGACGCTGCTCCTGGCCCTGGCCCTGAGCCTGGTGGCCCTGGCCGAACCACCAGAGCCGAGCACCACCGGCGTCACCCTGGCCGGCACCGTGGCCAGCAAGATCAGCTACCAGGGCCGCCTGACCGACGCCGGCGGCAATCCACTCAACGGCAGCTACAACCTGGTCTTCCAGCTCTGGGACGACGCCACGGCGGGCAGCCAGGTGGGTGGCAACATCGTGCGCAACGGTGTGCCGGTGAACAACGGCCTGTTCACCGTGGACCTGGACGTGCCGCAGGACGCCTTCAACGGCCAGGCGCTGTGGCTGCGCATCCAGGTCGGCACTCAGTGGCTCTCGCCGCGGCAGGAGCTGCTGCCCGTGCCCTACGCCCTGGGCCTGCGGCCCGGGGCGCGGATCGAAGGTAATAGCACTGACGCCGTCGCCTCGGTGGTCAACCAGGGGCTGGGGGTGGCCCTGTATGCCCAGGGCGCTGGTATGGGCGTCGAGGGTGTAGGCATGACCGGGGTCCGTGGCCAGGGTCAGGTCGGCGTGGGCGGCGAAGGTCTGACCGGCGTGTCTGGCGCCGGCTCTTGGGTCGGCGTGTACGGGGAGAGCGCCGAGGGCTACGGCGTGCGGGGCAACACTGGTGCGCCCATGACGGCCACCGTCGCCGGCGTCTACGGCTCGGGCGACAACGCTATCGGCGTGATGGGCACCAGCATCACGGGTACGGGCGGATTCTTCGCCAGCACCCACGGCACCGGTGCGTCTGTGGAGACCCTGGAGGGCTACGGGCTCTACGTGCAAAGCGGCGATAATATTGGCATCTACGCCCACAGCGGGCGCTGGACGCACCCCATCTACTGGTTTGGACACATCGGCGTGTTCGGCAATGCCGAGGAAGGGGTGGGCGTGCAGGGTATGGGCCAGACCGGCGGCTACTTCAGCGGCCAGCAGGGCGTCCGGGCCAGCGGTACCATGACCGGCGTCACCGGGACTGCGGACAACATGAGTGGTCGCGGCGTCATCGGCATCGCCGATAACTACGGTGGCATCGGCGTGTACGGTAGCGGCGGCTTCGGCATCGGCGTGCAGGGCGAAGGCGAGATGGGTGTGAAGGGCGTCGGCTCTGTAGGCCCGGGGGTCTGGGGACAGGGGGCCACGGGGGTCTATGGCACCAGCCAGAGCGGCTTTGGTATGGATGCGGTGGGGAACGATGCCTCCAACTCCGACAGAGTTGGCGACCTGTTACTGGGTGGTAACATTGGCGAAATCTTCTCCTTCGGCCACCTGGGCCTCTATGTAGACCACGATGCCTACATTGACCTCGACGACGACAACAACGATGCTAATGCCAAGTTTGCCATCTTCAACGGCACAGACGCCTTTCGTCTGACCGTGGACGAAAATGGCAACCTGTGGGCCTGGGGCGCCAAGTCAGCAGTGGCCCAGACCAACAATTACGGCCAGCGCCTGCTGTACGCTGTGGAGAGCACAGGTGTCTGGTTCGAAGACTTCGGCTCAGCGTCGTTGGTGAACGGCGAGGCCACGGTCACCTTCGAGCCTATCTTCGCGGAAACGGTCAATCTGGAGGCGGGCTACCATGTCTTCTTGACCCCGCTGTGCCAGGAGCCGGTGCTGCTCTTCGTCACGGCCAAAAATGCTAAGGGCTTCACTGTGCGGGGCGTGACGCTGAATGGTCAAGCCACCGGTTGCACCTTCGATTATCGCCTTGTCGCCAAACGCCTGGGCTACGAGGGCCTGCGCCTGGAGCCTGCCACCGTACCGACCAGGGATGGTAAGTAGGGAGGTGCGACGATGAAGAAGCGAACAACAATCCTGATCGTCACTATCGCCTGCCTGTTGCTGAGTGGCGTGGCCCTGGCGCGAGCAACGGCTGATGCTTCGGCTATCCTCAGCACAAGCTTTGATCTTTGGTGGCACGTCATCGCCGGTGGAGGCGGCCAGGCGGCGTCGAGCAGCTACGTCGTCAACGGTAGTATCGCCCAACCAATCGTGGCCGAATCCAGCGGCCCCAGCTACCGGCTGAGCGCCGGCTTCTGGCCGGGCATCGTAGGGCCGCCCTCGCCAACGGCTACACCCACGGGTACGCTGTTGCCTACAGCAACGCGCACGCCGACGGCTACACCCACGGGCACGGTGATCGCCACCCGGACACCCACGCCGACGCCGACCGGGGTGCTGAACCTGGTGGTCAACACGACCGACGACGTGGACGACGGCACGTGCAACGCCGCCCACTGCTCCCTGCGCGAGGCCCTGGCTGCCGCAGGCAGCCATTCCGGCCCGGACACCGTCACCTTCAACATCCCCACCACGGACCCCGGCTACAACCCGGCGACAGGCGTCTGGACTATCCGCCCAAACAACAATGGTTACAATGTCTGGGCGGACACAACTGTGGACGGATCAATCGGGACGGCGCTGGCCAGCTTAGAGGCCGCCACGCGGCCGGGGATCGAGATTGATGGCACCACCCTGGGCCAGTTGGGCATTACCGGCTTGTGGCTGTCTAACAACGTCACGCTGCGCGGCCTGATCGTCAATGATTTCCAGTACGGCATCTGGGTGTCCAGCGCCAACGTGACCATCGAAGGTTGCTACGTGGGCACCGATCCCACCGGCACCTCAGCCAAGCCCAACGGGATAGATGGCCTCCTGCTGGCCAACGGAGCGACGGGCGCGGTCATTCAAGGCAACCTGCTCTCGGGCAACCATGGCGGCGGCATCCGCCTGTTCGGCGAGAACACCACGGGCAACACGCTGCGCAACAACCACATCGGCAGCAACGCCGCCGGAACAGCGGCCTTGCCCAACGGCGGCTATGGTATTCAGTTGCACGCCAACGCTCACCACAACGTCATCGAACAGAATCTGGTCTCGGGCAACAGCGGGATTGGCCTCCACCTTACCGATGCGGGGACGAACGGCAACGTGCTGCGAAATAATCGTGTTGGCACAGATGCAGGCGGGACGACAGCCCTGGCCAATGGGAGCTTCGGCGTGGCCTTCTTCAATGGGCCGAGCAGCAATGTGGTGGGGCCGGGCAACCAGGTGGCCTACAACACTATGGACGGCGTCCTGGTGGACGGTAGCGATAGCTTCACCAGCACGGTGGGCAATACCATCACCGCCAACAGCATCACCACCAACGGGCGACAGGGCATCAACAACTTCCGCGGCGGCAACACAGAGCTGACACCGCCCACTATAACCACCGCCAGCGCCACGCAGGTCTCCGGCACGGCCTGCGCCAACTGCAGCGTGGAGGTCTTCTCGGACGCGGCCGACGAGGGCGCCATCTACGAGGGTACAACCACAGCCAACGCTGCCGGCAACTGGACGTTCAGCAAGCCCGGCGGGCTGAGCGGCCCCTACGTGACGGCCACGGCCACCGATGGTGCTGGCAACACCTCGGAGTTCTCCCTGCCTGTCAGCGTAGCTCCGGCCACGCCCACCGCCACGTCTACGTCTACGGCGACGCGCACGCCTACCGGCACGCCGTCCGCCACTACCACAGGCACGCCACCGCCCACGGCGACGCGCACGGCGACGGCCACACTATCGCCCACACCGTCGCCCACGCGGACAGGCACGCCGCCCACACCGCAGTGGCGCCTCTACCTGCCGCTGATCATGAAGGGCTTGTGAGGAGAATGAAAAACCCTTGCGAAGGTTACGGAACCTTCGCAAGGGTCAGACGAGTAGCCCCTTGTCTACTTGCTACTTGCTACCTGCTACCACCCCCAGAAAATACTGGTGGAAGCGCAGATCGTCGGTGAGCTCTGGGTGGAAGGCGGTGGCCAGCAGATTGCCCTGCCGCACGGCCACGATGCGCCCTTCGCCTGATTCGGGCAGGCGCGCCAGCACCTGGACGCCCGGCCCCACCTGCTCGATCAGCGGGGCGCGGATGAAGACGGCGTGCAACGGCGCCTCGCCCAGAGCCGGAACGGGCAGATCGGCCTCAAAGCTGTCCACCTGGCGTCCAAAGGCATTGCGCCGCACGACGATGTCCATGACGCCAAGGAGTGGCTGGTCGGGAATGCCGTCCACCGCCTCCCGCGCCAGCAGGATCATGCCCGCACAGGTGCCCCACACCGCCTGGCCCGCGGCCACCATCTGGCGGATGGGCGCCAGGAGATCGTAGGCCACCAGCAGCTTGCCGATGGTGGTGCTCTCCCCGCCAGGGATGATCAGGCCGTCCAGGCCGGCGAGTTGCGCCGGCAGGCGCACCGGCGTCGCCGCCACGTCCAGGCGCCGCAGCATGGCCAGGTGCTCGGCGAAGTCGCCCTGCAGCGCCAGCACGCCGATCTTCATCTTACCAGCCTCGACCGGCCAGCAGCTCTTCCTTGGGGATGGCGCTGATCTCCAGCCCCCGCATGGCCTCGCCCAGGCCCCGGCTGACCTCGGCGATGATTGCCGGCTCGGTGTAGTGTGTGGTGGCCATGACGATGGCCCGGGCGCGGCGCGCCGGATCGGCGGACTTGAAGATGCCCGAGCCGACGAACACGCCGTCCACGCCGAGCTGCATCATCAGGGCCGCGTCGGATGGCGTGGCGATGCCGCCGGCGGCGAAGTTGACCACCGGCAGCCGCCCCAGCCGGGCGGTCTCCACCACCAGATCGTAAGGAGCGCCGATCTCCTTGGCGTAGCTCATCATCTCTTCCGGGGCCATGGTGGTCAGGCGGCGAATCTCGCCCATGACGGCGCGGGCGTGGCGCACGGCCTCCACCACGTTGCCCGTGCCCGCCTCGCCCTTGGTGCGGATCATCGCCGCCCCCTCGCCGATGCGCCGCAGAGCCTCGCCCAGGTTACGGCAGCCGCAGACGAAGGGCACCTTGAACAGGTGCTTGTTGATGTGGTGCTCCTCGTCGGCGGGGGTCAGCACCTCACTCTCGTCAACGTAGTCCACGCCCAGGGCTTCCAGCACCTGCGCCTCCACGAAGTGGCCGATGCGACACTTGGCCATCACGGGGATCGTCACGGCCTCCATGATCTGCCGGATCAGCTCGGGGTCGCTCATGCGGGCGACACCGCCGTGCGCCCGGATGTCGGCGGGGACGCGCTCCAGGGCCATGACGGCGCAGGCGCCGGCCTCCTCGGCGATCCTGGCGTGCTCGGCCGTGACCACGTCCATGATCACGCCGCCCTTTAGCATCTGGGCCAGCCCCTTCTTGACGGCCCAGGTTCCTTTGCTTTCTTTCATATCTTCCATGTCAAATCCCTCCTTGATGAACGGTCTGCGGCTGAGCCGCAGCGATGGGCTACCGGATGGGCACACAGTACTCCACCGTGCTTTCGTAGTAGATCTCGTAAGTGGGGCGCGTGCCGTCAATCTCGATGTTGTTCTGAGGCGCATACTCCTGGTAAAAGCGACTTATAGAGTCGCCGATGATCGCTGGCTCTTTCTTGATGCTCACTACAGCGTATCGCCCGCCGAGCAACTCTCTGATACCTACGCCATCTGAGCCGCTTTGCACTTCCCCGGGTATCTGAACACAGCACGTGTAGACTGCTCGCCGACTATCAACCGTCTGGATCACCCCTATGGTCAATAGCGTATACGGGTCGTAGCCGAGCTCCCTTACCCAGGTCTGCACGCGCTGAAAGCATTGGCGTATCTCGTTACTGAAGTCGCCTTGGGCGAAATCCACTTTGCAGTCTATGTAGGCCACGTGGACTGCAGGCAACTCTTTGATGGAGACCGCTAACGAAGTAGCTACGCTATCACGCATTGCTGTTCTCCTCTGCCAGCATTGCCGATCTACTCTCAGTTTAGCCAATCAGCCGCCAGTTGTCAAGAGCCAATACGCCGGGAAAGCGGGTAGGCAGGTAGGCGGGGAGCCGGGGAATCAGGGAACTAGGGAATCAGGCGACTATCGAGACCCGATTCCCTGATTTCCTGATTCTCTGATTTCCCTTCTCACCAAATGCCCCAACAGCGCACGCAGCCTTTCCACCAGCGCCGCGGCCAGGCTCTCCGGCACGGTGGGCGGGCGATACCAGGCGATGAACTGCTGCAAGGCCCCGCTGAAGCCAGGATCCTGCCCGGTGCGCCGGCTTTCCAGCCACTTGTGATCGCACAGGTAAACGAAGAGGTCGGTTGTTGTGCGCTCTGGGAAGGCGCGGCCAATCTCCGCCTGCGCGATGGCTTCGGCCACCGGCTGGTACACGGTGTGCCGCCAGTCCTGCGCCGCCTCCACCAGCGAGACGGGCTGCCCGGCCTGCTCGCCCAGGTACCACTGGTGCTCCTCGATCTGGCGCTGCAGCTTGGGATACTGCCCCGGCTCGGTCAGCTCCAGCCCGTTCAGCCCGGTGGCCGCAGCAAAGGCCGCCCACTCCTGCTCCAGGGTCAGCAGGGCCAGGTCTTCCGGCAGGCTGTAGATCGTCACCTCGGCGTCAATGTCTATCTGGCCCAGGAGCTTCGCCGCGGCCACGCGGCGATGGCCATCCAGCACGTAGTACTCGCCGCCCAGTTCCCGGACGTCGATGGGCGGCAAAATCTGGCCCGCCTCCAGGGCCTGCACGATGGCGCGCAGGCGATCCTCGGTCTGTTTGTTGCGAAAAGGCGGCAAGGGCAGGAAGGCGGCATCGAGCTCGTGGCAGCGGCCACCCACGCTGCCCACTACCCTGGCCACCGGGATGATGCGGAAGGTGCGCACCCCCGGCGAGGGGAAGCCCGCCTCTTGCAGGGCCTCCTCAAAGCACTTGAGATATTCTCCATGACCGTGGTTTGTCATTCTGATTTCCTGATTCCCTAATCCCTGATTCCCCTCCCTCATTATACCCCAACCAAGGGCACTTGGCAAGTTGTGCGCTTTGGTGTAAAATGAGGCTGGGCAGACGGGGAATTCGAAATTCGAATTTCGAAATTCGCAATTGGAAGGTAGTTGTGGACGCAATCTACTGTGGCGACAGCCGGCGCATGGCCGAGGTAGCCGATGGCGCAGTACAGCTCATCGTCACCTCACCGCCGTACAACGTGGGCAAGGCCTACCAGAGCCACCACGATCAGATGGCCCTGGACGAGTACCTGGCCTACCTGGACGAGGTGTGGCGCGAGTGCCAGCGCGTGCTCTGTCGCGGCGGGCGACTGGCGGTGAACGTCGCCAGTACCTGGCGCCAGCCCTATCTGCCGCTGCACGCCGACATCGCCCGGCGCCTGATCGCCCTGGGATTCCTGATGCGGGGGGAAATAATATGGGATAAAGGCCCCAGCGTAGGCGTCTCCACGGCCTGGGGCAGCTTTGCCCGCCCCTCCAACCCCACCCTGCGGGACGTACACGAGTACATCCTGGTCTTCAGCAAAGAGACGCTGAAGCTAGAGTGCGGCGGGCGGGAGAGTGGCATCGCCAACCTGGACTTCGTGGAGTGGACGAAGAGTATCTGGCGCTTTGACACCGAGTCGCCCAAGCGGGTGGGGCACCCGGCGCCGTTCCCAGAGGAGCTGCCGCGGCGGCTGATCCTGCTCTACACCGGCGTGGGGGACACGGTGCTCGATCCCTTCCTGGGCAGTGGCACCACCGCTGTAGCGGCCAAGCGACTGGGACGGCACTACGTCGGCTACGACATCTCTGAGGAGTATTGCCAGATCGCCCGCCAGCGCCTGGCCACCCTGCCGGAGCCGCTGTTCGATCTGCCGCCGGTGGCGAAGCCGGCGCGACCAAAGAAGTTGAAGCTGGGACTGTAAGAGGATTGCAGATTTTAGACTTCGTCCTGAGGACTCAGTCCGAAGGATTGCAGATTTGGTAGCTCCACAGAGTGCGCCAATCTGCAATCTGCATTCTGAAATCTCAAATCATCTTAGGAGTGGCGATGGGGGACGATTACACGCGCCGGCCGGAGCATTGGCAGCGTGATTTGGCCGATCGGGGACTGGAGGCGGAGTTGCGCGCTTATCTGGCCGGGCAGAAGCTGCGCTACGAGGATAACACGGGACGCTTGAACCTGCCGGACTTCTTCGTCTGGCTGCCGATGGAGGGCCAGGAGCGGCGCATCGCCCTGGAGGCCAAAGAGAAGAAGCAGCGCTATCGCCCCCGCTGGGTGGAGCTGGCCGGCGGCATCCCGGAAGCCGACCTCCTGGTGCAGGACGAGCTCTCGGCGCGCAAGGTGCTGGCTTATAGCCCGCTGGCCTTCCTGCTGTTCAAGGATCGCCTGAGCTGGGAAGCGCCCTACGTGGTCTACAGTGGCCTGGACCTGTTCTGCCTGCCCAAGCGCCGGGTGAACCGGGCCATCGCCAAGACGACGCCCCGCTTCAAGGGCAAGTGGCTGCTCTCCCGCCGCGACGGGCGCTGCTTCGCCAGCCTGGGCGAGGCTCTGCGCTTCATCGCCGAGTACAGCGCCCACGGCTACCTGGACGACCTGCGGCGTCTGGAGTGCTACGGCAATTTCGTGGGGGAGAAAGTACCTGTGGTGTGAGGTCGGGGGAATCAGGGATCAGGAAATCAGGGAATCAGGCTTCCCCCCACGCCCTGATTCCCTAATCCCCTCGTCCCTGATTCCCCCGTCCCCTCACGCCAACTTGACCCACAAGCGCATGGCCTGCTCTAAAGAGCGCGCCGCCTGCTCATCGCCCATCCGCTCGGCGCTCAGGCAATCGTGGAGGTGGGTGGTGATCAACTGCAGCCCGGCCTGATCCAGGCCGGCGCGCACGGCCAGCAGTTGCGTGATGATGTCCTGGCAGTCGCGCTTCTCCTCCACCATGCGCTGCAGGCCCCGCACCTGCCCCTCAATCTTCTTCAGGCGCAGAATCAAGTCGTCGCTGTCCTGTAGTTCCATGGCTTCTCCCTGGGAAATCAGGCTTTCCTGCTTCCTGCCTCCTGCTTCCTGATTCCTGATTCCCTACTCCAACTCAATAGCCCGCAGCGGGCACTTGGCCACGCAGAGCGAGCAGCCGCGGCAGCGCGCCCAGTCCACAATGGCCGGATCGTGGGCCTCCATCTGCACGATGGCCTTCACCGGACAGGTCTTCTTGGCCAGACAAATCCCGCCCTCGCACTTCTCGGGGTCGCATTGGACGGGGTCAACAATCGCTTGCGGCATGCCTATACCTCGGGGGTGGCCGTCAAAGTTTTGTGCTGGATGGCACTTGATAGGGACGATTGTCGAGTTACAGGACACTACGACCTGAAACGTCGTAGCTTAAGGGCCTCAGCCCGCAGGCTACGGCGTTCCAGAGAGTATCGAAAAACCTTCTCTAGAAGGCCAAAAGGCGTAGTTTTGGGAGGTTTTTCGATAGGGGATAAGCTTGTGGACCTTCATGGCCTCGGTCGGCCTATCCCCCAGGCCAGGGTACCAGGCT
>Ga0194119_10008987_pt1 | contig 13539 bp, 15 predicted proteins | sample TA2MahC100mmetaG_FD_148620 | JGI IMG/M metagenome (GOLD analysis project Ga0194119, IMG submission 148620) | Freshwater microbial communities from Lake Tanganyika, Tanzania - TA2015018 Mahale Deep Cast 100m | ecosystem: Environmental > Aquatic > Freshwater > Lake | place: Tanzania: Lake... | reverse complement strand
CCGTCCGTTGGACAACAAAAAGAACCACTTGTCGCGACCTGTACAGAACGGCAAGTGGCTTCGCTGTTTCTTGCGCGCGACCAAAAAATCCGGTCCCGCCGTGAGCCGCGGGAATTATAGGGGCGAGGCTTCAGGGTATCAATAGATGTGCGAAAGAATACCGTCGAGTTCGTCGAGCGAATTCCAGGCGATCACCAAGCGACCCTTCCCCGCCTTGCCGGTGGACTCGATCGAGACCTCGGCGCCCAAGGTCTCGGACAGGCGATTTTCGAGGTCGCGAATATTGGGGTCTTTGTTCCCCTGAGCGCTGCCCGCCGCCCCGGACGGTGCTGCGGTCGCATTGAAATCGGTATCGAGACCATCGTCTTTTTTTGGCGGATTGATCAGCCGGCGAACCAATGCCTCGGTTTCACGGACCGATAAGCCTTTTTTAGAAACCAATCGGCCAACCTCGACCTGCTGGCGCTTTTGCGGCAAGCCGAGCAATGCGCGCGCATGGCCCATCTCGAGTTGGCGTCGATCGACGAGCTCGGCGATCTCTGGCGGCAGTTCGAGCAGGCGCAGCAGGTTGCTGACGGCGGCACGTGAACGCCCCACGGCATCGGCGGCCTGCTGATGCGTAACCTCGAATTCGCGGATCAGACGATCGAGCGCTCGCGCCTCTTCGAGCGGGTTGAGGTTCTCGCGCTGGATGTTCTCGATGAGGGCCATGGCGATGGCGCTCTCGTCGGGCACGCGACGGATGACCGCCGGGATGCTGTCGAGTCCTGCCATCTGGGCCGCTCGCCAGCGGCGCTCGCCGGCGATGATTTCGTAGCGCAGCGGTGCCGCGCCAGGGAGGGCGCCCGGCATCTCGATCGGGCGCACCACGATGGGTTGCACCACGCCCTGGGCGCGGATCGAGTTCGCCAGTTCTTCGAGGGATTCTTGCCGCATGTCGACACGCGGCTGGTAACGACCGCGCTGCAGCACATCGAGCGGCAACTTGGCGAACTCATCGCCCGGCAGTACGGGAGCCGCTGCCGGACTCGTCGCCTGCGCAGCGGCGCGGCTCGCGCTCATCTGCCCAAGCAGCGCATCGAGACCGCGCCCGAGAACAGGCTTCTTCTGGTTCATGCCCGCGATGATAACGGAGTCGGCTGCAGAGCCGCGGCGGCGGCTCGCGGCTGGTTTTCACCGATGCCGAGAAAGATCTCGCGAAAGGCGACATAGCCGAGGGCGCCGAGAAAGCAGTAGAGCAAGGGCACCAGAGGCGGCAGCAGCAGGGCGCAGGTGGCCGGCAGAATCATGAACAGCAGCGCCACGCCGAGCATCGCCCCGAGGTTACGAATTTGTCCGGCCGCGGCCAGTCGCCAGGCATCGCGATATGGGAGTCCCAGCAGCGTCATGCAAAGAAACTGGAAAAAAGACGTAAGCCCCGGAATGTTCAGGCCGAAGTAACACAGCCCGAGGGCGAACGCGGAGTACACGAACACCTGACGCAGCGCGACGAACCAGTCGGCCGACAACACATCGACGGAATTGCGGTCGGTGTAGAGGGTGTTCCACCAAGCGACGCCCGGTTTGGCAAGCAGCAGCACCCACACCAGAGCGCCGGCAATCGTGATGAGCGCGGAGAGCGTGAGCAGCACGCGCGCATGACTGCGCAGCAGTTCGAGCACGTCGGCGAGTACGATCCGGCCGCTGCGATCGAGCCTGGCGGCGATCAGCATGCAAGCGAGCAAGGCCGACACCGCCAGAACGCCACTCACCAACGGAAAGTGATGGCCGACGAACATCCACAAGCACATGAGCAGCGTCAACGCCGACCAGAAACCGAAACCGCGCCACAACAGGTCGAGCGCCTGCCGCGACCAGCGTCGCACGGCACCACGGCTCGCAGTCTGCGGTTCGATCAAAAGTTTTTCCCGTGCATTGAAGATATGCTGCGAAAGCGCTTCGATCATTGCACACTCCAACACCATGATCGACACCGCGGATCGTCTGGCCATCCACGAGCTCATGGGGCTCTACGGCATCATCATCGATGAGCGGGACTGGTCCCGCATCGACGAACTGTTCACCGACGATGTCATCTACGACATGAGTGAGCTTGGCCTCGGTGTGCTGCAGGGCAAAGGCGCTGTGCTGCAACTCTGGCGCGATCGCGATGAGCTGCATCCGCTCGCCCACCATGCCACCAACATCGTGGTCAGCGCAGAAGCCGACGGCAACTCGGCAAATGTGATTTCGAAAGGCTTGGGCGTTGGCCGCAAGGGCCGCGTCGGCAGCGTCACCTATCGTGACGTGGTGCATCGCACCGCAGCCGGTTGGCGGATCGCCCGCCGCCACGCGCGTCTGCGTCAGGCGGCAGATTCGGCGACGGGCGCTGCGGGCACGTCGCCTCGACCGATCATTTCGCCGGCGAGCGCCAAATAGGCGAGGGCGCCGCGCGAATCTTTGTCGTACAGCAATGCGGGCTTGCCGAACGAGGGCGCTTCCGCAAGGCGCACGTTGCGCGGCACGATGGTGCGAAAAACTTTGTCGCCAAAATATTCGAGCAACTGCGCACTCACTTCGTTGGCGAGGTTATTGCGCGGGTCGAACATGGTGCGCAGCACGCCTTCGATTTGCAGCCCGGGATTCACGGCCTCGCGAATCTGCTCGATGGTCGACATCAGCGCCGTCAAACCTTCGAGCGCGTAATACTCGCACTGCATCGGCACGAGCACGCTGTCAGCCGCGACCAGCGCGTTGACGGTGAGCATGTTGAGCGAGGGCGGACAGTCGATGAGGATGACATCGAATTCGTCGCGTACCGTCTTCAGGGCGTTGCGCAGCCTGATCTCGCGACCGACCGGTAACGACAACAATTGGACCTCGGCGGCGGTGACGTCCTGATTCGCCGGCAGCAGCGACATCGGCGGAGCCTCGAGCGCGATGATCGCCTCGCGCGCCGTGCAATCGCCGACCAGGACTTCGCCCACGCCGCGCGCGAGCGTGGTTTTTTCGACGCCGCAGCCCATGGTGGCGTTGCCCTGCGGATCGAGATCGATCAGCAACACACGGCGCCGCGTCATCGCGAGCGATGCAGCGAGATTGACGGCGGTGGTGGTCTTGCCGACGCCGCCCTTTTGGTTGGCGACGGCCATGATGCGGGCCATGCGAGCAGTCTAGCGCAAGGGCGCTACGGCAGCCGACCGCCGCAGCACGATCACATGGCGCTCCTCGCCAAGCCCGGGGATGTGCAGTTCGCGGTCTTCCTCGATGAGCCAGTCCGCCGGCAAGCCGGCGCGCTCATCGGCCGAGCGCCGACCTTTCATGGCGAGCACGCGGGTCGATGGGCCGCAGAGCCCGGCCACCTGCTTGACGAGCTCGGCCAAGGGGGCAAAAGCCCGGGCGACCACGGTGTCGAAAGCCTGCGCGGGCGCCCAAGCCTCGGCACGCGCATGCAGGGGCTCGACGTTGCCGAGACCGAGCGTGCGCGCCGCATGCGCCACGAAACGCACCTTCTTGCCGTTGGAATCGAGCAGGGTGAAGCGTCGAGTGGGCTCGACGATGGCGAGCGGCAAACCCGGAAAACCGGCACCGGTGCCGACATCGATGACGCGCTCGCCCGCCAGCAGCGGCTGCACCGCGAGGCTGTCGAGCACATGGTGGGTGATCATCTCGGCACGTGCGGTGATTGAAGTCAGGTTGTAGCTGCGGTTCCAGCGCGCAAGTTCATCGAGCAGTACAAGCAGACGCCTCGCCATCGCGGCATCGAGCGTGACCCCAAGCGCCGCAGCGCTCCTGATGAGCGCGCCTGCCTCTGCCGACTCGTCGCTCACGGGCTTGGACTCACGAGCCGATTTTGACCACGGTGCGACCGGTGACCGTGCCCTGCAAATAGGCATCGAAGGCGCCAGGCAGATCGTCGAAGGCGATGGTGCGATTCGCGATGAGCTCGAGGTGTCGCGGCTTGAGATCGGTCGCAATGCGGTTCCAGACCACGAGTCGCATCTCGCGCAGCGTCGCCGAAGAGTTGATGCCGAGCAGATTGACGCCGCGCAAAATGAACGGCATCACCGTGGTGTGCAAGTCAGCGCCGCCCGCAAGGCCAATGCTCGCGATGTTGCCCCAGTTGTCGACGGTGCGCGTGAGCCAGGTAAGCGTCTCGCCACCGACGTTGTCGATGGCACCACCGAAGCGCGCCGCTTCGAGCGCACGCTTGCCATAGTCGATCTCTTTTCGCAGCAGCACCTGCGCCGCACCCAAGGACTTCAAATAATCGATCGACTCGGCCTTGCCACTGACGGCGATCACTTCGTACCCGCGTCCCGCAAGCATGTCGATAGCGATGCTGCCCACACCCCCGGTTGCGCCCGTCACCACGATCGGTCCTTTGGCGGGCGTTTGGCCGTTGTGCTCCATGCGGTGGATCGCGAGCGCCGCCGTGAACCCGGCCGTGCCCAGCGACATCGCCTTGAAGGCGCCGAATCCGGGCGGCATCGGGATCACCCATTCGCCTTTGAGGCGTGCGTATTCGGCATAACCCCCGTCGTGCGTCTCGGAGAGACCGCAGCCGGTGACGAGCACGTGATCGCCGGGTTTGTAGCGCGGGTCGGTCGAGCTTTCGACCACCCCCGCCAGATCGATGCCGCCGACCAAAGGATATTTGCGCAGAATCCGGCCGGCGCCGGTCGCCGCGAGCGCATCTTTGTAGTTGATGTCGGAGTAGAGCACGCGCACCACGACCTCGCCGGGTGCGAGATCATCGAGCGTCAGCTGTTCGAAACGTCCGACGATTTTCTTGTCGATTTCGTGGATGCGATAAGCCTTGAAGGTCTTGGTCATGTTGCACTCCCGAGGTTCAGACACGACGACGACGCGCGAGCCACGCCAGCAGGCCGTCGGTGTTGAGCTCGACGTCGCCATCCAACCAAAGTTCGGCGGTCGACTCAGCCACCGTCGAACCGAAGCGGCGCAGCTCGCCATGGATGATTTCTTTGATGCCGGCGCGAATGGCAGGCCGCGCAGCTGCGGACGGCAGCGCCTCGTGTGCGAGCGCCACCTGCACGTGCGCTTCGATCATGCGGACAAGATCGACGGCAATTCGTTCAAGGTCAGTGATGCGCGCATAGTGGGTCAAAAATGCTGCCTGCGGACGCCGCGCCGCAATGCGCTGGACCGAATCGATGAGCTGCGCCGGATCGAATTGCGATGGACTCGTTGTCGGCAACGCGAAGGCCCGGCCATCGACATCGAGCGCGCGATACGACAAACCAAAGGTGTCGCCCGTGAAAACGCTGTTGCTGCCGAGATCAAAGAAAGCCTGGTGATGCAGCGCGTGCCCCGGCGTGTGCATGATCTCGAACTCGCGCTTGCCAAGTTGCAGACGCTGCCCCTCGTGGGTCTCGAGTACGCGCCTGACCTCGACCGGCAACAGCTCACCGTACAGTCGGTCGTAGTTGTCGCGGCCATAAACCGCAATCGACGCTTCGATGAGCTTGTGCGGATCGATCATGTGCGGCGCACCGCGCGGATGCAGCACGGCGCGTGCATTCGGCAGCGCCTGCAGCAACTGACCGGCGCCACCCGCGTGATCGAGATGTACGTGGGTCAGCAACAACCAGTCGACGTTTTCGCGCGCGATGCCGAGTTCACCGAGCGCTTCGAGCAGACGCGGCACCGAATGCGAGGTGCCGCAATCGACAAACGCCGCTCGATCGCCCTCGACGATCAGATGCGCGGCATCGAACAGCGGCTGGTGGTACTCGGCATCGATGGCGTGAATGCCGTGCTCATAGCGGTGAGTGATCATCGGGTTTCTCCCTTGTCGAGCACGTCCTTCCACTTTTCTTCGAACGCCCAGACATCGCCGAACCCCACCATGCGGCAGAACTCGTCAAAACTGAAGAGCGGCACCTCGGGAGAAACGCTGGTACCTTCGTTCTTCAATTGATGCATGGCACGTTCGATCGCGGCACTCGCCGACAGCGCTGCCATCGCCGGCCAAATCGCCAGCCGATAGCCGAGCGCCGCAAGCTCGCGCGCAGGGCGAATCGGCGTCTTGCCACCATCAGACATGTTCGCCATCAGTGGCGCAGCGATCTCGGCGCAGGCGCGCCGCATCTCGTCCTCGGACTGCAGCGATTCGACGAACACGATATCCGCGCCGGCCGCCGCATAGGCCTGACCGCGACGAATCGCTTCCTCCAAACCGAGACCGGTACGAGCGTCGGTCCGCGCGATCACCAAAAAATTCGGGTCGACTCGCGAATCGACGGCCACCTTCACCTTGGCGACCATGTCGGCGAGCGGGATGACCCGCCGATACGGCGTATGCCCGCATTTCTTTGGGAACTCCTGGTCCTCGATCTGGATTGCGCTCACGCCCGCGCGCTCGTAGCCGCGCACCGTGTGCTGCACGTTCAACAGACCCCCGAAGCCGGTATCGGCATCGGCGATGACCGGCGCCGTCGATTTCTCGACGACCTTGGCGATGCGCCCGATCATGTCGGTGTAGGTCGCAAGCCCGGCATCGGGGATCCCGAGGTGCGAAGCGGTCAGCCAGAAGCCTGAGGCATAGACCGCATCGAAACCCACGCGCTCGGCGAGCATCGCCGAAATCATGTCGAACACCCCGGGGGCGACAATGAAGTCGCCGGCATCGAGTTTCCGTTTCAGGCGCGGGTCAGCCATCGTCTCTCCGCCTCAAAATTGACCGAAGGATTGGAGTGGATTTGGAGGTCGGGCACCATAGCAGACATGCCAAACCCTGACATCGGCCGCGCGCCCGGCCTGCTGCGCGCACTCCTCGTTCTGAGCTCCCTGCTGCTCTGCAGCACCAGCGGTGCGGCCGCGCGCGAGACCCGCGGCACCCTCGTGCTTGATGGCGTGCCCGAACACTCGCCGCGCGTGCTCGCCACGCTTGATGGCTGGCTCACCGGGCGCAGCGCGAGTTTTCAGGATTTTTTGCCCGACGGCAGCATCCTCATCACCACGCGTTTCGGCGATGCCGATCAAGTACACCACGTCGCCAAACCCGGCGCTGATCGCAGACAGCTGACTTTCGACATCGACCCCGCCGGTGGCGCGAGTGCAAGCCCGGCCTCGACACCGCGTCGAATGCTGTTCTCCCGAGATCGGGGCGGCAATGAAAATGCGCAGCTCTATTTGCAGGATCTCGACACGAACCAGGTTCGTCGGCTCACCGACGGGCAATCGCGGCACGGCGGTGCGCTGTGGTCGCGCGACGGTCGGTACGTCGCCTTCCAGGGCAATGCACGCAACGGCGTGAATCAGGATGTCTACCTGGTCGATGTGGCCACGAGTGCCGCGCCGCGACTCGTGATCGCCTCGCAGGGACAGACCTGGACACCACTCGACTGGTCACCCGATGGTCAAAGATTATTGCTGCTCGATTATCGATCGGTGACCGATGCCACTTTGTATGTCGCTGAAATCGCGAGCGGCGCATTCAAGGCCGTTTCTCTCTCAGGTGATCCCGCCAAACCCTCGCCGCAAACCGGTATCGGCAGTGCGCGCTTCGCGGCCGATGGCCGCGGCGTCTGGCTCAGCGCGGATCTTGGCGGAGAGTTTCGTCATCTTCGGTACATCGATTTGATCGACGGCAGTCTGCGCACTTTGACCGCCGATCTGCCTTGGGACATCGACGACTTCGAAGTCAGCAGCGATGGTCACTGGTTGGCCTATGTCGCCAACGTCGATGGCTTCAGTGAATTGCGTATCGCCGACCTCGGCGCGGGCACCACGCGCACGGCCAAAGGTGTGCCGCAGGGCATCCTCTACAACCTGCGCTTCGATCGTCAGGGCACGAAGCTCGGCATGACGGTCGAGACACCGACGTCACCGCGCGACGTGTGGACCTATGAAATCGAGAGTGATCAGGCAACGCGGTGGACGAGCAGCGAAATGGGTCTCGTTGATCCTGCGCGTCTGTCACCCACGCAGGTGTTTCGTTATCCGACTTGGGATCGGGTCAGTGGCGCTCCACGGCGTATCCCCGCCCTCATCCAAAAACCTGCGAAAGCCGGACGTCACCCGGTGGTCATCGACATTCACGGTGGACCCGAGGGTCAGTCGCGACCGGGCTACAGCCCCTTCCTGCAATACCTGACCGCCGAGCTCGGCTATGCCGTGATCCAACCCAATGTGCGCGGCTCGACCGGCTATGGCCGTAGCTACACGATGCTCGATAACGGTCGACTGCGCGAAGACTCGGTGCGCGACATCGGCTCGTTGCTGGTGTGGATCGCGGCGCAACCTGATCTCGATGCCAATCGCGTGGTGGTGATGGGCGGCTCTTACGGCGGCTACATGGTGCTCGCCTCGCTGATCGCCTATGGCGACCGTCTGCAAGGCGGCATCGACGTCGTGGGCATCAGCAACTTCGTGACTTTTCTCACCAACACCGCGGGCTATCGCCGCGATCTGCGCCGCGTCGAGTATGGCGATGAACGCGATCCCTCGATGCGCGCCTTTCTGCGGCGGATTTCACCGTTGGAGCGCGCCAGCGCCATCCGACGACCCTTGCTTGTGGTGCAAGGCCTCAACGATCCGCGCGTACCGGCCTCGGAAAGCGAGCAGCTGGTCAAAAAAGTGCGCGAACAGGCCGGCGAGGTTTGGTACCTCGCGGCCAAAGATGAAGGTCACGGATTCCGCAAGAAAAACAATCGCGACTTTTATTTGAAAACCGCCGCGACTTTTCTGGAGCGGTTTAGCGCTTCGCCATAGCCGGCGCCGGACGCTTCGCGGTCTCGAGACCTGGGCGCTGTGCCGCGTAGTAGGCAGCAAGCGCCTTGATGTCTGCCGCCGAAAGCTGCGCAGCAAAGCCCGCCATGATGGCGTTCTTGCGACCGCCGCGCTTGTAATCAGTGAGCGCGCGCACGAGATAGTCAGGGTGCTGGCCCGCGAGCGTCGGGTATTGCGGCGTGATACCGACGCCATCGCTGCCGTGGCAGGCGACGCAGGTCTGCGCCGCCTCGGGCGCCTTGCCCACAGGCTTCGCGGACGAAGCCGGCTGCACCGCCGGACCGGCGAGGAAGGCCGCCATGTCGGCGAGCTCGGTATCGGTCCAGTTGGCCACGTTGGCGTGCATGGTGGCGTGACTGCGCTCGCCGATGCGGTAGGCCTGCAGCGCGATCAGCAAATAATCGGGATGCTGACCCCGCAGCTTCGGCACGCTGTAGGCGGGGTAGGCATTGCGGTAGTTCGGGATGCCGTGGCAACCGAGGCAGGTGTACGCGAGCTTCGCGCCACGCTCGGCGTTACCTTCGGACTGGGCGAACGCGGACGGAGCGGCCAACGCCGCAACCAAGGAAAGCGCCACGAGGAACTTCGACACCGTAACCCCCAGAACCCATATCAAGCGAAAAACAGGCCGCGATGTTAAGGTTTCGGCGCCTGAATTGCCACCAATCAGGGATTGCATGATCGCCCTCATCCAACGCGTCACCGAAGCGAGCGTCAGCGTCGCGGGCGAGCGTATTGGCGCCATCGGACCGGGATTGCTCGCCTTGGTTGGCGTTCGTCCGGCAGATGATGAACAGACCGCGCAGCGGTTACTCGAGCGCCTGCTCGCCTACCGGGTATTTGCCGATGCCGAAGGCCGCATGAACCTTTCACTGAGCGACACCGGTGGTGGCTTGCTGCTGGTGCCGCAGTTCACCCTCGCCGCCGATACGCGCAAGGGAAATCGGCCGGGTTTCAGCACCGCCGCCGAGCCCGCCAAGGCCGAACGTCTGTTCGCCCAGCTGTGCGTTCTCGCACGGGCGGGCCACCCGATAGTCGCCACTGGCCGATTTGGTGCCAACATGCAGGTTGCCTTGGTGAATGACGGTCCCGTGACGTTCTGGCTGCAAACCCCGGAAAACGTCTAACATCGGCACATCGTCAACGCTGCAGACAGCAGAGGTCGCTATGGGAATCGGAATGCGCGAATTGATCATCATCCTGCTGGTGGTCCTGCTGGTGTTCGGGGCCAAGAAACTGCGCAGCATCGGCTCTGACCTCGGCGCGGCCGTCAAAGGTTTCAAGAAAGGCATGGATGAAGGCGATGCCGAAGAAAGCCTGAAGCAGATCAAGCAGGAAGCAGCCGACGCGGACTTTCCGGAATCTTCGGCCAAGACCGCGGCGAACAAGCCTGCCGATCGCAACGGCTGATTCCGCCCGCCGCCTGCGGGCCTGAGCAAACATGTTCGAAGTCGGCTTCAGCGAATTACTGCTGATCATGGGCCTCGCGCTGCTCGTGCTCGGCCCCGAAAAATTGCCCAAAGTCGTCGGCGAGATCGGCCGGTGGATGGGCCGCGCGCGCGCCATGGCCAGGCAGTTCCGCGAACAGCTCGAAGACGAGGCGGCCGAAAGCAGTCGACGTCGGCACGCCTCGACCTCATCGAGCACGCCCTCATCGAGCACGCCGCCCGCCGCGACAGAGGAGGCGCCCGCGGCAGAGGCCGCTACAGCAGAGGTGCCGGCAACAGAGGTGCCTGCAACCGAGGCCCCGGCAGGCGAAGCCCCTGCCGAGGAGCCCACGGCCAAAGCAGGGCCTGACAGCACGCCATGAGCGGCGAGCCCGAACAACTCGCCGAAGGCACGCTGATCTCGCATCTGCTCGAGTTGCGCGATCGCTTGCTGCGCGCATTTTTGGCGGTGATCGTGGTCTTCGTGCCGATCGCGTTCTTCTCCAACGAAGTATTCACGCTGGTCGCGCAACCGCTCATCGATAAACTGCCGGCCGGCTCGTCGCTGATCGCCACCAGCGTGATCTCGCCCTTCATGACGCCGTTCAAGCTGGCGTTTTTCGTCGCGCTGTTCGCCGCCATGCCCTATGTGCTCTATCAGGTCTGGGCGTTCGTGGCGCCAGGTCTTTATCGCCACGAAAAACGCTTCGCGCTGCCGCTATTGATGTCGTCAATCATTCTGTTTTATGCCGGCGTGGCGTTTGCCTACTTCGTCGTATTCCCCGTGATGTTCGATTTCTTTGCCAGCACCACGCCCGCAGGCGTGCGCATGATGACCGACATCACGAGCTACATGGATTTCGTGCTGACCATGTTTCTATGCTTCGGACTGGCGTTCGAAGTTCCAGTGGTCGTGGTGCTGCTCGTGCTGACGGGCCTCGTCAAAGTCGACAAGCTCGCCGAAATCCGCGGTTATGTGCTGATCGGCATCTTCGTGATTGCCGCTCTGCTGACGCCACCCGACGCCATTTCACAAACCATCATGGCGGTACCCATGTACCTGCTTTATGAGGGCGGCCTGCTGATGGCGCGACTCATGCAGCGCATGCGCAGCAAGACAGCTGAGGCCTGACAACAACCCAGACCCGGGATTTCGCAAGGGGGAACAAAAAAAATGAGTGACAAAACTTTACTCGGCCATCCGCGTGGTCTCGCCACGCTGTTCATGACCGAATTCTTCGAGCGCTTCACGTACTACGGCATGCGCGCCTTGCTGGTGCTGTTTCTGGTGGCGGCTACCGACGAAGCCAATCCGGGTTTCGGGGTCGATCGCGAAACCGCTGGCGCCATCTACGGGCTCTACACCGGCGCGGTGTTCCTGTTTTCCTTGCCGGGCGGCTGGATCGCCGATCGACTGATCGGCCAGCGGCGCGCCGTTTACTGGGGCGGCATCATCATCGCCATCGGCAATTTTTTGCTCGCCGTACCGGGTGGTGCTGCGGTGTTCTATCTGGGTCTCGCCACCATCGTCATCGGGGTCGGTCTGCTGAAGCCGAATATTTCGGCGATCGTCGGTGCGCTCTATGAAGGTCAACCCGGCGCACGCCGCGATGCCGGCTTCTCGATTTTCTACATGGGCATCAATCTCGGCGCGCTGATCGCGCCGTTCATCGCCGGCACCATCGGTGAGTCCTGGAACTGGCGCGCAGGCTTTGCGGTGGCGGGCGCCGCGATGCTGATCGGCGTGCTGCAGTACCGCATGACCGAGCATTACCTTGGCGATGCGGGACTTGCGCCCGCAAACGTCTCCGACGAAGAACGCTCACGCGGCTGGCGCAATGTGTCGATCGGTGGCGCAGTGGTCGTCCTGCTGACTACGCTGCTCTACACGGGCGTCATTCCGGTGACGATCACGGGCCTGGCACAGATCTTTGCCGGCGGCATGGTTGCGGTCGGCTTCATTTTCTTTGCCGGAGTGCTGCTGTTCGGCGGTCTCGATGCCGACGAAAAAAAGCGTGTGCTGCTGATCGCGCTGTTTTTTCTTTTTGCAGCGCTGTTCTGGGCAGGCTTCGAACAAGCGGCGACCACCTTCAATCTGTTCGCGCAGGATTTCACTGATCGCTCGTGGCTGGGCGGCATGTTCGCCGACGGCGAGCATCCGGCTGCGTGGTATCAGTCGGCGAATCCCATTTTCGTTGTCATCTTCGCGCCGGTTTTCGCCTGGATGTGGGTCGCGCTCGGCCAGCGTAATCTCGATCCCTCATCACCTGCCAAGTTCGGTCTCGCGCTGGTGCTGGTCGGCATCGGCTTTCTGGTGATGATGTGGGCCGCGCAACTTGTCGTAGCCTCGGGCGGCAAAGTCGCCCCCTCTTGGTTGCTGCTCACCTATCTGCTGCACACCTCTGGTGAGCTCTGCCTCTCGCCGGTGGGTCTCTCGAACGTCACCAAGCTGTCACCGAAGCGCTATGTCGGTCAGATGATGGGCACTTGGTTTTTGGCTGCGGCGGTCGGCAATGCGCTGGCCGGTCTCATCGGCGGTCATGTCGGCTCGGGTGAAGCGACGGCGATGCCGGCGCAGTTCCTGCAGATGTGCTTCATCGCCGGTGGTGCGGGTCTCGTCCTCATCCTCGGTTCGCCCTGGCTCAAGAAACTCGCCGGGAATCAGCAATGAATGCACCGCTACCGCCGCAGCTGACGCTGCGCGCCATCCTGCTCGCCATCGTGTTGGCGATGATTCTCGCTGCTGCGAACACTTACCTCGGTTTGTTCGCAGGCATGACGATCGCCTCGGCGATCCCTGCGGCGGTGGTCTCGATGGCGGTGCTGCGTCTGTTCGGTGGTGGCGGCATTCTCGAAAACAACATCGTACAAACCGGTGCTTCAGCCGGTTCCTCGATTGCCTCGGGCGTGATCTTCACCATTCCGGCGCTGGTGATCCTCGGCTTCTGGCAAGACTTCGAGTATTCCTGGGTGCTGACGATCGCCGGACTCGGCGGCATTTTGGGTGTGCTGTTCTCGGTGCCGTTGCGGCGCGTGCTGATCGTCGATCAAAAACTCGCCTTCCCGGAGGGGCAAGCCGCCGCCGAAGTTTTGAAGGCTGGCGAAAATCCGTCGCAAGGCATTCGCATTCTCGGTTTGTCGGCGCTGGGTGGTGCATTTGCCAAACTGGCGGCAGGCAGTGGTCTCAAGCTGATTCCCGACACCGCAGCCAGCGCCGGTTTCTTTGGTAGCTATCTGGGATTTGTCGGTACCAATCTGTCGCCGGCACTGCTGGCCGTCGGCTACATCGTTGGCGTCAATGTCGGCATCGTTGCACTCGCCGGGGCGATGATCTCCTGGAACATCGCCATTCCCATCTACGTTGCCAACCCGCTGC
>Ga0194119_10008986_pt1 | contig 13540 bp, 11 predicted proteins | sample TA2MahC100mmetaG_FD_148620 | JGI IMG/M metagenome (GOLD analysis project Ga0194119, IMG submission 148620) | Freshwater microbial communities from Lake Tanganyika, Tanzania - TA2015018 Mahale Deep Cast 100m | ecosystem: Environmental > Aquatic > Freshwater > Lake | place: Tanzania: Lake... | reverse complement strand
TAACTGCTTTACTGCGGTCAACAAAAACATCAACGATCACCTTGCGCTCGTCTAAAAGCGCATTGGCAGTGCTTCTGGTTGAGGCTGCGTCTTTAAGCTGCGCATAGAGCACATTGGCTGCCGACCCTCCGCCACCGCCGTCATAGCCAGCCGTGCTCAAAATATTTACATGGTGTAATTGCAGGGTGGAGACAGCAGCTTTCACTGAAGACCCAGTAGTGTTCACAAGTACCGGCTTGACATCGCCCTCAGAGGAGGAGAACTCAATTCGCAGGACGTCGCCGTTTACCGATAGCTTGTGCCGACCTTCGGCATTGTAAAACTGCGTGGTGGTGGCAGGGTAACCCACCGTGCCGGTAGGCAATAGTGTTGCCAGTCCTGAAGTAGCGTCGAATCCTTGAATGCCTGTAAAGGTAGTGGAATCGCCAACCCCGAATGCCTTAATAGTCTGATCCGAGGAGGGCTGACCCACAGAGTTTTTAAAGTAGAAGTGAATGGAATCACCGTCGGGAACGACGGCTGAGAGGAGAACGCCGAGATCAGTACCCGCCTTAATCTGCGCCTGCAGCGCACCGGCCACCTGCAGGGCCACTTCATTCGCGGTGAATGGGCCGGAACCACCCAATAGTATGTTGCCTGAAGAAAGTACCGTAGTTCCATTCGTCGCGTCGAATCTTAAGGTACTAATCCCTGGGTCAAGGGTCTTAAGGTTGAGGGTCTGAACTGCCCCCGTGGAATAGGTATTGCCATTAAACGCAGTGGTCTGGGCAACCGTCGCCGTAACACCACCGTTATTGGTCCAAAGAGACTTATTGTCCGGGTGGGCAACCGTTGTTTTATAGGTGAAGGTAACGATATTTCCGTTGACGGAAACGGCCGAAAACGGGCTGGCCGCTAAGATACTTTTATTCGACCCCCCATTGAAGAACGTGTCCACCTTGCCGGCAACTGCTGACGCATTATCCGTTGTCGCTACAGGAATACGGTAACCGTAAACAAGGATTTCAGTCGACGTAGGTACAGGGGATGAGGTGAAATCCAGGGTCTTCACCTCTGCCACAACGCTCTTCTTCTCTAAGGCCGCCTTTGCCTGAGTGGCTGCCTGGCTGGCGGTGGTTGCCCCTGGTCCTGTGAATGAGACGGCCTGGCCATCTATAACAAAATTTCCCGTGCCGTTCGCAAAGCTAACCGATTGAATCTCGCCCCGGGCTCCCTGGGCAAAGTTAGACACGGTGGCGATATTGGCTTTGGCAGGACTCGCCGCACCTGCAAAGAACACCACATGGGCCTGTTGGCCTGCATCCGGATGAAACGTGACTAAAACTGCTTCGGCGTTGGTGGGGTCTACCTTAGCCTCTTTGATTTTCGAGGGATAAACCTGATTGCCAACAGTTTGAGTGGCTGCAGCAGCCTCAGTAAGCTTTTGGGCAACTAGTTCCGCCAGCTTAATTTTCGAGTCGGATGCATTGGCATCTACTGTGACATGCACAGCCGTGGCATTGGTTTCATTGGTAAACGCGTTAGTAATCGAAACCTTAGAGGCATCACCTGTAGAAGTACCCCCCGCGTCTGCCACGATGGAAATTTTTTGCACCTTGCCCTGCGGCAGGGCGGCAAAGATAAACTCCGACGGAATATGAGCGATCGATTCCTGCGATGACACTGTAACGCCCGTAGACCCTGGGTTAACCAGAAACTTTGCATAAGGAGCGTTGGTTGCAAAGTTCTCAATATTTTCGTCGTAGCGGTTAAAGGTGATGAGCAGCTTATTGCCATCACGCGTGACGGTTCTACCCAGAGCGCTAGCGCTATAGGGCAGCACGGTGTCTACTGACACGGCAACAGCAGATGGATTGCTACTTACCGTTATAAGAGGAGCATCCTTTTCGGACTCCGCAAAGGTAATAGTTACTGAGTTGTCCGCATTCTTTTGTACAATGCGCAGCTTTTTCTCCGCTGTGGAGGCTGGGTCGGCATAAGCAGCCTTCAGAGCGGTTTCAACATCGCTTGCAATTGCAGCCTCGTTGTTAACGTTCGTTAGCGTTACGGTTACACCGTCCACCAAAATAGAGCCCGTTGTGGTTCCAGTCCCTGTTAAAGGCTCGAAGGTTAAGTTTTGCTTTTCCGCCTGTACCTTGTAAAGATTGTCGGCAACCAGCTTGGCCTGTACCTTTTCGGCCACCACTGGGCCTGAGTCGCCCTGCTGCACCAAAATCTCAATACCGCCAACGTTAATTAGGCCCGTGGCTGCGGCGTTCCCAAAGGTAAGACTCTGGGTTTCGGGCCGGGCAACGTTAACCCACGACGCGCCCAAGACCTGGGTGCCGTCAAGTAGATGAAGCCGGTCTGTAGACGGCCAGAGATTAGGGTTGGCTACAAAGCTATCGAGTTCTGAGGGAACGCCCGAGGTGCTAAAGGCTTTGCTGTAGGTTGCAAGCTTGCCAATAAAACCATTAAATTTTGAGAGACCTATAGACGTAGGATCAACGCCAGCGTCCTCGTCTCCGCCCGTTGTAACCCAGGGAGGATTCGATGGGCTGCCAAATACCTGCGCGTCTGCCGATGTGCGGCTTGCCAGCAGCCCAGTGGTAGCGTTGTACACGGCGCCAAGGGTGACTTCTTGGTTGTAGGGAAGCACCGGAGTCGGCGGGGTTACCGACGAAGGCCCGGATCCAGACGTGGGATTGGCATCAACCTTAAAATGAAAGCCGTTGGGCCCGTAAATAACCCTAACCTTTATGTAACCGCCCGTGCCACCGTCAAGTAGCACTACTTCTTGGGTAGACCCAACCGCGGGCAGAGGCGAAGGTGGGGCGATTCGGGTAGTGAAGAGCAGCGAGCCCTGTGAGGTCTCAAATAGCTGGTTATTAAGCAGTACCTGGGTGTTGTCTGAGTTAATGCGGATACCGCGATCGAGCGTTGCCATGTTAAAAATGCTCCCTAGTAGAAGAATACCCGCTAAGCCAAAAAACCAGCCAAGAACCACCGACCGAAAACAAAACACTCAACTTCCGGTTATTCGGTAAGTAGATCGTCTCAGAGTAAATGACCTTTAGACTAATTAGTAGCCTTTTTACAAAAATTTACGCTCATTAAACTGCTTCGAGGTGCTTCGGCGAGCCCCATAGAATGTTTTTCTACTGAAATTCGGCTAAAACCTGTGGTCTTGGTGTCGATTCCTCACTACGCGCTTTGTTGCTTTTATCGGTATTCAGAGTGACCTTGTGAGCCTTTTTATCGTTTAGCTTATTGATCACTTCTTAGCGGGGGAGTTTATGCTTCGTGCCACATTCGTTCCAAGCAATACGGGCTACTCGGTTTCTCTTTACCTTTCTGAATTTCAATTTTCGGTAACCGGGTTTAATGCCTATAACCTTGGCCTCTCTTTCAACCCCGTTCTGGCCGAACTCCTTACCAACGCAACAAGCACAAACTCTGGCGATCTGCCGTCTCGGTTCGCAGGGGATATCGTGGCAGTCAACACCCAGCGTCTCTCGGCAGGCGAAATTCAGGTGGCGGGTCTGAGCAGTCGCGCTGAAGCCTTACCCGCATCAACAGCCTTGGGTACCCTGCCCTTTGGAAATGTCGCAAGCTCTGGGCTTAGCGTAACCGTGAACAAGCTCGTTGTGGGAAGCGATACATACATCCAAGGCGATAAACCCCTTACCTTTAACAGCGACGGCAGCCGGTTCACCCCCGACATCTACTCTTTTCCCTTTAATCGCAGCGCAGCAAACCTTCAGTTCAACACCCAAGACTCGCGGTGGAGCTTCACCGACGCCAATGGCAAGCCCATCAACCTCAACAGCTTTAAGCGGGTGGAGTTTGCAGACGCTAACATCGCCCTTGATGTCTTGGGTTCAAATTCGGCCGGGGGTATCTTTAGGCTCTATCAGGCGGCGCTTAACCGCACCCCCGATCAAGAGGGGCTTGGCTTCTGGATTAAATGGGCCGACTCTGGCGCAGTCGATGCGGTGACTATGGCCAGCCGGTTTATCTGGGAGACTGAGTTTAAGCAGCTCTACAACGTCAATCCACGCGATGACTATCTCACGGGAGAAAACCTGCAGTCCGTTGTTAGCAAAATGTACGAAAACGTACTCAAAAGAGCGCCTGATCCGGCGGGACTCAATTTTTACGTTGGAACCATACAGTCCAAAGAGAAAACCGCAGGGCGCGTACTCGCCGAGATATCCGACAGCCCAGAGAACTTCCAGCTAACGGTCGTAGGCGTGCAAAGCGGCATTCAGTATCAGGAATACCAAGGCGTATTGCCGAGCCTGTAAACCGCACGCGTTATGGCTGCCGGAGTCATGGCAAGCCTTTTGCTTAACTTCGGGCATGGTCACTTTCCCAACAAGGAATCGCTATGTCCATTCCTGAGCGAATTCAAAAGTTTTATCTTGGCTTTTATGGGCGGCCGGCAGATGTAGCCGGGCTTGGCTATTGGCTCGAGCAAGCCAACGGAGCCTATTTCAACCAAGACAGCCGCATGGCGGCAGCCTTTGGTTCCACAGACCAGGCGGAGTTTCGGGCCCTGTACGGCCAGCAGCCAACTATTGAGCTCTTCGTATCCAAGGTCTACGACAACCTCTTTGGCCGCGCGGCCGAGGTTGAGGGGGTGCGCTTTTTTCGGCAGGAATACGACAAGTACATCGCCCAAGGGGTCTCGGCAGACGAGTCCAGAGCAATACTAATCGCCCGGATTATCGATGGCGCCCAAGGAACCGATCGGCTTGCCCTTGTGAACAAGGTAGAAATTGCCCAGCGGTTTACCGACGAAATGCGGCTAAAGCTTGCCGCTATTAGCGACAATCCTGACCTGCTCAGGGCCCAAAACTTTTTCAAGGGTTCCGGTGATGATGCCTGGAAGAACTTTGCCTCTGACCGTGTGCCCATTCTGGTAAACGAAATGCGGGCCAACGACTCGGTCTCAGACTATATTTCGGTGCTCACTGCCTCGGCCAAGGGCCCCACTCCCATGCAAAACGCCAAGGGCCAGCTACTCTATTCGCGCGGGTTCTTACTAGAAAGTGATGCCAACAACGGCCAGATCTCTGGGTCAATACAGATAACGCTACAGGGCGACACCTTTACGGGGCCGGCCGGCAGCAGTCGAGGCACAGTTACCGGCGTGCCAGCGGGGCTCACCGCCAGCCTGGTAAAAACCTCGGACACTACAGTAGCCCTGAGCTTTAACGGGCGCGCCACCGCGCATGACTTCACCCGAAGCACAGCCGGCATTACGGTAAGTTTTACCGATGCCGACTTTCAAACACTCAAGGCGGCCGAGATACAAAGCGCGGTGCGCAGCAATCTTGGCCTGGGCTTTATCGACTCGGCAATCTATGTACTAGATGGTTTAGTAATGGCCAATGGCGAGATCGGCGCCCCACTCACAATTAACCTGACCACCAACACCCTCAGTCTGGGTACCCAGGCCAGCCGGCCGATCTTTGGCACGGTTACCGAGGCCATTGGCGCAGACCTGAGTAACACCGCTGGCGTAGCGGCCCGGTTTGTTGTGAACTTTGTAGGTAATAGCGATGACAATGTCTACCTCGCCTCGTATATGGGAGACCGTATACGAGGCATGGAAGGCAACGACACGCTGGTCGGCGGAAGCGGTAAAGACACTTTTATTTTTGAATCCTCCGCCCAGGCCAACGGCATAGACACCATCCGTGGCTTTAGTATTGCCCAGGCCGATGTGCTTAGCTTTTCCGCCTATCTCAATAAAACAGGTACCAGCAAAGTAAAGGCGCAGACTTCAGTAACACCCATTCTTGCCTGGGCCAATGGCGATGTGCTTGTCTACCAGGGAAGCCCCATCTCTACGCCCTTGGCTGTATCGGAACTCTTTAGTACTGGCCCCACGGATACCGCTAAGCCTTTTCTGTACCCTATAACCGATGCCAAGGCCGTGGTTATCACCACAAGCGTCGCGGGTGATGCCCGCATCTGGTACCTGAAAAAAGAAGCCAACATCACGGCAACGTTTTCGTCGTCGCGCAACGTGGTCACCGAATCAGACATCTCTTTGGTGGGAATTCTAGAGGGTGTCTCTAATGTAAGCCTCGTGGGCTTCGCAGCCGGGAACTTTGCCTAAACCGCAGGCGGAAACGCTGGCGGGACAGGGCTCTTAAGGCTTTTGCGCCACCAGCACTAAATTGCCCAGGGCATCGTCTGGCCTTCGGTGGCTCTTTATCTCATCCCAGCAGTCGCTAAAATAAAAGGCAAGAATCGTAAGCCCGGAATCATCCACGAGGTCGAGTAGTTCGCCCATGAGATACTCCCGATAGTGATGATGGGCATCCCAGTTATCCTCGCCTGCGGGGTAAAGAGCCTGAGGATTCTCCGCCCGCCGTATCTTCTCGATGTTTTCCTGGCGCAAAAAATTGGGGGTGGTAAGGTACAGCAACCCCCCCGGTCTAAGGCCTGCCTTCATAAAGGCTAGTAGATCTTTGGGATGCACGGTAAGGTGCTCGAGTACCTCGCAAAGCAAAACCAGATCGTGCTGCGCACCCTGCCAAAACGCATCCGCTTCTTTGGGTGGCTTACTCAGGTCGACGCTAAAGTGTTGCCTGCTACCCAGGCGTTCTAAACAAACCTGCGGGGTAAAGCCAATGTAGCCATCGTGCACCGGACGGTCTAAGGTCGACACATTGATCTTCGGAAAATAGTATCGATACAGGCGGGTAAACTCCGACGGCCCGACCTCGAGCAGGCTTTCAATAGCAAAGCTTTGGCTAAGTACCTCAATGCCGTGAATCAGTTCATAAAAACGCCGCTTATGCTGCAGCCCGTATTCCTGCTGGCCGATAATCAGAGAAGATGCGCTGTCAATAAAAATCGACTTCCAGGCATTTTCGTACTGTGTTGATAGGCATGCGGTATCAATGTTAAGGCGCCCATTAAGCTGTCGCACCGAATCCGAAAGGTAGCGGTTGGCATGGTCAGAGGTCCAAAAATTCTGATGCCCACGCGCTGTCGTAAACTCCTCGGAGGCCAGAATCTCGGCAATAAACTGTGCACAAGAAAGACTGCCACTGACAAGGCGGCCTACGTATGATGCCTGGCCTTCGGGGTCAGGCGCACGCCGAAAGGCAAGCTGATAAACCGCAGCTACAAGGGCCTGCGCTTCGGTGGCCGAATGAGGGGGGGCCGGCGAATCACTAGCCCCCAGAAGCGAGTTCCACTTTTGCATCTACTGAATGGCCTCACCGCGGATGATCAGTCCCGGATGCTCAAACACTCGCTATGCTACTTTTAACGCCCTTAAGATGGGAAGCCGCTTCTGGGCAAACTCCTCTGCCTGCACCTGCAGCTCTTTAAGGTTCTCTTCGGCAGACTGCAGCGTGTTGCCCTCTTTAATAATGCGCTGCCCCTGGGCCGAAAGAATCTGCCAGACATACTGCGCCCAGTCTGATGGATTTTTTTTGCCCTCTACCAGCGCAGCCAAAAAGAGCTGGGCAAAACGCCCCACCACAATGCCGCCCCCGGTAACTGGGCTGGCAAGATAAGACAGATCTGCCGTACCCAGCGACTTGTGTTGAATGTGCCGGTTGAGTGCCTTGGACGATGCAGAGGCTGCAGCAATCGTTGCATCTGCCTGCACCGAGGCAATATGGCCTGCCGCCATAAGCACATGCACTGCCTGCAGCAGCTGACCAAAGCTCACCTGGCTGCCCGCCACCTGCTTTTCTACCTGGGCAATGGTCTTTACCTGATGGTCGGCCAAGGCCTGTAGCACTGGACCATAGACCGGCTCATTAAGACTAGCCTCGCCCAGGGCGCCGGTTACCTTTAGTGCCACCTCGTCACGCGGAGTGGTGAGCAGCAGCCGCTGGTCACGCAGGGCCTGGGCCTGTTCAAAGGCAGAAAGACGCCGCGCTCCCTTCACCCAGTAATCGCGCCGGAACTGCTGATTGGTCATGAAGTCGCGCACGGTCTGCTCAAACATTGGGTCAGGAATTTCTTTTAGAAATGCCTGCTGCTCCGCGGTAAGGTTTACCGCATCAATCGCATCAAGATAGTTTGCAGAGCAGGCGTACTGCACCTTGGCCGGCGCCAGACACTGGGCAAGCGCCGCAAAATGCATGGGGTGCCAGTCGCGGTTAAAGTACTCATGGGCCAGGTAGTGTCGGTTCTGGTCTTTGATTTTTGATAGTCGCTCGCCTACCAAAGGATTGGCCCTCAGGAACAGCGGGTTGGTTGCCAGGAATTTCTCGGCAAACTCAATGGCCCCGTCTATACGAGAGACAATCCCCCTGCCCTCGGCACCCAGAATCTCGGCATGCTCCGTCATGAGGTGTCGCATGGGGGCAAAGGCGGCCCAGCCCGGCAGCGTGTTGTAAGAGATATAAAGCACACCGCCAACCTTGAGCTTTTTGGCTACGAACTCCGAAATAACGGCACGGTTCTGGTCCGAAATCCAGCTCCAGATGCCATGCAGCCCAATAAAGTCGAAGTCCGGCAGATCGGTGCGGTGTAGAAACTGATCAAAGGCGTCATCAAAGAGCTGGCACTGCGCCTTGCTGGCCCTTGCAAGCTCCTGGGCAAAGCCGCTCTGTGCGGGGTTGAAATCCGTGCCCCACCACTGGGTTGGAGCACCCGCCGCATGAATATTGACCGAAAGCCCCTGGCCAAAGCCCAGCTCACAGGCCGTTTTTATCTCAGGACATGCCAGCCCCGAGGAGGCCAAGGCATAGGGCAGGCGGGCCGGGTTGAGCTCTGCATAATAGCCATAGGTGTAGCCGATATCGGCCACGTATCCAGATGTCCAGGGGGTCATGGGGTCTCCGTAGTAATTGGTGTGAGTTTAGCCGAAGACCATGGCCAAAGGGGGCATATCGACAAGCGGCAGTAAGTCATCGCCCTTGCCGGACTTTTATATTGGCGCGCATGCGCAGGTATCGAGGATTCGACTTCTTACACGAGATGGAAAGCGCTATCGGACGTATTTTCCGAAGGTCTCCCTTATTTAACCGTGATTTCAGTACGACCAAATTGGGCCGTGCCATCAGCCACCCGATTTGGCATCACGCCCATCACTGAGCCTACGGCACGCGAGGCGGCGTTGGTTGCCTCCAGTAACGTCTCAGGTGAAAGGTGCGCGTAGCGCTGTGTGGTCTTCATCTGGGTATGGCCAAGAAGCTTTTGCACCTCATAAAGACTTCGACCACTGTTAATCAGTAAGCTCGCAAAGGAATGACGCAAGTCGTGCACCCGGACATCGGAGAGGCGAGCCCTAGTGCGCGCGGTGTTCCAGGAGACAAAAAAAGTCACATAAGGCTTACCTGTCTTTGGGTTTGCAAACACCACATTACTTTTTGGGTGTCTGGGTATCGCGGCCAGTAGGTTTAACACGCCCGTCCTATCAAAAAACTAGTGCGCAGCATTTGGCTCGCTAAGCTACTGCCGAAGCGGCTAGGCTCGGCCTTGACGATGGTAGTAAGTTAGCAGCCCACCTATCCGGTGGCGTACCTTGATCGGAACTTCGGGGTCGTCCGGTTGCGCATCAGGCACTAGAATCTGGTTGTCCTTGCCCTGGTGGATGCGCTCCAAGTTGTAATGGGCTACGTACTGCTGCACTGCGCGCTCTAAAGAGCCTTTTCCAATTAAGATCAATCTTTCTAGGCACTCGGATTTGATGGAGCCAACCCATCGCTCTGCATAAGAGTTTAGGTTCGGGCTGTATGGAGGCAATCTTATGGGCCTGACGCTACGCTGCTCAAGAATATTGCGAAACCGCCTACAGAACTTGGGATCGCGATCGTGAATCAGAAAACGCTTTCCCTCAAAGAGGGCCTCTCCCACCATGGTGAGGTTGCGCGACACTTGAACCATCCATTGTTGATTCGGGTGCGCAGTGATTCCGGCGATATGCACTATCCTTGTCCCAAGATCGATGCAGAACAGAACGTAGTAAGTAATAAGACCTCTTACCGTGAGAACCTCAGCGGTGAAGAAGTCGGCGGCCACCGTAACCTCCATATGCGTTGCAAGAAACTCCGCCCAAGATGCGTCCTTTGATCGCTGTGGCGCAGGATGTAGGCCATTGCGCTTGAGGACATTAAGCACAGTCTGGTGGCAGAGTGTTATCCCCATATGGGCAAGTGGAATTACGGTGACAGTTTACTAATTACACTTAAGTGTAATTAGTAAACTGTCACCGTAATTCAGATCAACCCGCTGGGCGAAGATGCGTTTAAAGACATAGTCGTTACGGGGATCGAGCAGTGGGGCGGAGGAAACCGTAGAAGCGCTGGAATCAGAATTGGGGGAAACAGCACGCGAAGAATCCGATGGGCTGGAAGACGCAGACATAAAGGAGAAGCCCGGCCAACCCGGGCGTGGCATGAAAGGGCCACCACCCTAGGGGGAGTCGCAAGCTAGCTTTGCCCTAATGGCTACGCAAACTCCTCCACTTATGGCCACTTACAATCCCCCACCTTGCAATTGCGGTGTCACCGTAATGCCGTAAGTCGTAATTCCCATGTTGGGAAAGAATGACTGTTGACGAACAATGATAGCAATGCCTAAAATACTGTCTTTGATATCATTTTAGAGGTGCTCCCGTGGCAGCCTTGACGATTCGCAATATGGATGAATCCACCAAGCAGTCGCTGCGTGTCCGTGCTGCGCAGCATGGGGTGTCTATGGAAGAAGAGGCACGCCGCATTCTGCGCGATGCCCTGGGTCGGGCGTCACAGCCCCAGCCCCTAGGGGAGCGACTGAAACAGCGTTTTGCCGAAGTCTCCAATGTGGACTTCCAGTTGCCTGCGCGGCAGATGCCGCGCTCGCCACCAGATTGGGATGAGGCGCCGGCGAAGTGACTCTTCTCGACACCAATGTGTTGTCTGAATTCATGCGCCCGCAGCCTGCCGAGGCAGTAACGGCATGGCTGAACCGCTTGCCAACCGAGCGCGTGTGGACCAATGCCATAAGCCGTGCCGAAATCATGCTCGGGCTTGCGCTGATGCCCGTAGGCAAGCGTCAGGCGGCATTGGCGCTAGCGGCACAGGCAATGTTCGGAGAAGATTTCGCGGGGCGCTGCTTGCCATTTGATGAGCGCGCGGCAGACCACTACGCGGTCATCGTAGCCCAGCGCACGCGTGCGGGTCGTCCCATCAGTACGGAAGATGCCCAGGTCGCCGCCATCGCGCTCGCGAATGGTTTAACCCTGGCTACGCGAAATGTGTCTGATTTCGAAGGCATCAACGGGTTGCAGATTGCCAACCCGTGGCTGGAATTACGGTGACAGTTTACTTAATTCCCGAAGGGAATTAAGTAAACTGTCACCGTAATTCAAGTCGTTCCCAGCCACTGGGGAAGTTGAACGGAATCAAGCCAGCCGGCCAGCCGTGCTTTTTTCGCCAACATCTCTAGAAACGTGTGAGACTCTTTGCGGGTTAGGGTGAAGGTTGTCTCTCGACCCTGCCCCAGCAGATGCAGTGTCGCACCCAGCGGGTCTATTGTCAGCTTGATCTCGTTAAGCAAAACGTCTGTATAGGTCTGAGTTGGCGGAGGGGTCGAAGATTGAGGGCCATCGAACTCTAATGACAGTGCGTGCTCTTGACTCAGATCACGCGGCCCTAGCGGAATACCAACGCTAGGCAACTCGATGGTTTCGAGCTTTTCAACCCAAACCGGTAAGAGCTTAAGCAGCAAACTGCGTGTGACCAGCCAATCCGCCTGACCCCGCAAAGACAGCCGCATACGGTCTTCTTGCGGAAGGTAGCTTAAGTCTAGTTCCATTTATTAAATTACGGTGACAGTTTAAAAAATATAGTTAGTGATTCTGCTTATCCGCTCTCAAGTTAACCTGACCCTGGTCCCCCGGCAATTAGAGCATTGAATAAGCCGTCACAGTAAAAAGTGTTCCCACGATCTTGTCCCATGGTGGCGGAGAAAGTAGGTGGCCATGCGGAAAAAAACGTGGTCTGTCCCCGTTTCCTGGTCCTCATTTCCCTGGGCGGCAAAGGGCTAGAACAAAGCGTTAATTAGTTTTTATCTTATTTTTGATATACTTCGGTCATGTCAACGTGGTTAGTCTCAACACTAAACGACACCGTTACGCAGGAGCTAGAGAGGCTCCCAGCAGATATGCGGGCAAAGTTTACAAGGGTTAGCGAGCTGATCGAGAAGTTTGGCCCTCCGAAGGCGGGTATGCCGCACACCCGCAGCCTGGGGGGTAAGGTAAGTTGTGGGAGATCCGTGCAAGCGGCAAGGGCGGTATTTCCCGTGGCATTTATGTGGCTGTGAAGGATAAGCAAGTGGTGGTGTTGAGAGTCTTTATTAAAAAGACACAGAAGACCCCGAGGAACGAACTTGATATTGCCAAGGAACGAGCCAAGGAGGCTGGACTGATATGACCGAGATCTCGACCCTGCATAAAAAGTGGAGCAAAGAGTCAGCATACAAGGCGGCGTATGACAGCCTGAAAGTCGAGTTTCAGATCGCTGAACAACTCATTGAGGCCCGCATCAGAAGCGGACTGTCTCAGGAGGAGCTTGCTCAAAAGATGGGTACCTCGCAGTCCACAATTGCGCGCTTGGAGAGCGGCTCCTCCATGCCCTCGATGCGAACACTGTCGAAGTTTGCAATCGCAACGAATTGTGAAATGCAGATTCAGTTCAAGCAGCTTCCGAAGTCTTCGCGTTCGAAGGTCGCTGAATGACCTCCCCTGGGGTATCAAATTCCTTGGCGAGAGGGGTGTTCGGGATTAAACGGGGTCTGTCCTCTATTTACGTAAAAAGTGGTCTGTCCCCCCCTTTCTTCTAGTTCGGCAGCACGGCCAGTAGTTTTGGCTAGGCGACTGCCCCTAGGGTGGTGGCCCTTTCACGCCACGCCCGGGTTGGCCGGGCTTCTTTTTTATGTCTGCGTCTTCCAGCCCATCGCATTCTTCGCGTGCTGTTTCTGGCGACACTTCCGCCGCCTCTCCCGCCCCACTGCTCGACCCCCGAAACGACTATGTCTTTAAACGCATCTTTGCCCAGCGGGTTGACCTGCTCAGTGACCTGGTCAATGTCATTCGAGGTGATGCCGAGCGACTCACTCTCACCGAGGTGCTCAACCCCACGATTCTTCCCGAAGAAATAACAGGCAAAGGCATTGTGTTGGACGTAAAGGCCTTAGACACCCAGGGCAGAACGATTGATGTCGAGGTGCAGGTGAGCGCTCAGCGCGACTACCCCGCCCGGTCGCTTTACTACATTGCCCGGGCCTTTGTGGAGCAACTCAGCAGCGGGGAGCAGTACGGCAAGCTACGCTCGGTGATAGGGGTGAATATCCTCAACTTCGCCCTGTTTCGAGCCCAAGAAGAAGAGGAGCGCGCCCAGTGGCGGTTCGGCATGGTCACCTACCATCAGCCGCAGCGGGCGCTGGATGTTCAGTTGGAGCTCAACTTTTTGGAACTGCCCAAGCTCAAGCACCTAGGGCTAGAGAAAATCAACAAACCGCTCTACGATTGGAGTGTGTTCTTTTCTGATGTGAACAATGGAGAAGCCATGGAGCAGATCACCCACCCAGACGTGAA
>Ga0194119_10008984_pt1 | contig 13541 bp, 10 predicted proteins | sample TA2MahC100mmetaG_FD_148620 | JGI IMG/M metagenome (GOLD analysis project Ga0194119, IMG submission 148620) | Freshwater microbial communities from Lake Tanganyika, Tanzania - TA2015018 Mahale Deep Cast 100m | ecosystem: Environmental > Aquatic > Freshwater > Lake | place: Tanzania: Lake... | reverse complement strand
CGTGGAACATGCCATGGTGAAAGTGCTCGCGGCTCCCGGCATCGCGGAGGAGTTCCGGGTGTCGCTGGCGAAGGTATTCCCCGGCCGCCACCAGAAAGCCGCAGGTGCCGCTGGCCGGGTCGCAGAGGATGTCCTTGGGGTTGGGCGCGGTCAGTTCGACCATCAACCGGATGATGTGGCGCGGGGTGCGGAATTGGCCATTCTGCCCAGCGCTGGCAATCTTGCCCAGCATGTATTCGTAGAGGTCGCCCTTGGTGTCCCGGTCCTCCATCGGCACATGGTCGAGCAGGTCCACCACCTTGGCTAGCAGCGCCGGGGTGGGGATGGTAAAGCGGGCATCCTTCATGTGCTGGCTGTAGGTCGAGCCATCGCCGCCCATGGTGCGCAGGAAGGGGAAGACATGCTCACCCACAACCGTATACATTTCCCCGGGGGCGAAGTGCTTGAAACGGGACCAGCGGAGGTCTTGGTAAGCCCGGCCCTTGGGGTCAGCGCCTTCCGGGAAGATGCGATGCTCCATTGGCTGATTCAGCATCAGCGCCTTGCCCTCTTCCAGCGTATGCGCGTCATCCAAGCGTCTGATGAACAGCAGGTAGGTGATTTGTTCAATCACCTCCAGCGGGTTGGAAATGCCGCCCGACCAGAAGGCATTCCAGATAGTGTCGATTTGGCTGCGAAGTTCGCCGGTAAGCATATCGGCCGTTGTCGTCAAGTAGGAAGTCCCGCCCCCGTGGCCAGCGTGATACACCGGCACTTAGGGCGATAAACCACAATCATACCCGATAAGGCCAAGGCCATACTCCAGCCACGGAAGGCGCAACGAAGGCAAAGAACTCACCCTCGGCATGGGACACCCAGGGGACAGTGAGCGGGGGTGGTGTAGTGCGATGCAGTCGAGATTTCAAGCTGACCGGCTCCGGGCGAATCGAATCATCCCGGTTTGTAGTGACGTGTTGCCTGTGACTGTGACGCAGGCAAAGAAAATGCCCTTCGTCGGAATCGTAAGAGATTGATGTTCCTTGAAAATGGGCGGCGCAAAAAAGGAGAGAGACTACGTTTAATGGTTTGATATGATTTCTGTGTTATTGATTGACTACATGTGTTCCTCTGGCTCAATGATTCGCCGGAAAAGCTGACCACGGAATCACAGGAACTGGATAAGTCAAGTCTTGTAGTCTTGTATGTTGCGCATCGCGCACCTTAACACAATCCGAAGCTTGGCAAAGGTGCGCAATCCGCAACCTGTATGACTAAAACGATCCCCAACCGAAGACCCAGCCATGAACCTCCGCCAAAACATCCACCAGCACCTGGGCAACTTGCCGGAAAGTCTGCAAGCCGAGGTTTTCGACTTCGTATTATTCCTTGAGCAAAAGCAGTCAAAAGCCGCGCAAGGCAAAGCTCCCGCCCAGCCATCCTTGGCCGATAAGCTGTTGGAAATACCTGATTGTGGATGGGACGAGGATTTTGCCCGTGTGGAAGAGCGGGGGCGGGCTGGCGATGTATTTAATTGATACCAACGTCATAAGTGAGTTGCGAAAGCGTGAATCCGCAAACGCTGGTGTCCGCCGATTTTTCACCCAGGCCGCGGAACAACAAACGTCGCTGTTTCTTTCCGCGATTACGGTCGGGGAATTGCGGCGGGGCGTGGAACTGATCCGTCATCGCGGCGACCATGTTCAAGCCGACCGCTTGGAGCGCTGGCTGGAGGGGCTGCTGGCGGATTTCGGCGGCTTGGTGTTGCCGTTTGACGAGGTCGTTGCCCAGTTGTGGGGTAAGCTGCGCGTGCCGCGTCCGGAAAACCCATTGGATAAGCAGATTGCGGCCACGGCGCTGGCACATGGCTTGGTCGTCGTGACTCGCAACGAAACGGATTTTACCGGGACGGGAGCCAAGGTTTTGAACCCATTTTCGTAATGCTTGGGCTTGGATACCCATGTGGCCAGTAGCCCCACGGTAGTCCCGCGTTATTGAGCGACTGTGTCTGACTCGGCACGTGTGCCCTATGTGCCTGATTTTATTGGTGCCTCGGGCCGGAATCGAACCGGCACGACCGTTAAGTCGAGAGATTTTAAGTCTCTTGCGTCTACCAATTTCGCCACCGAGGCTGGGAACGCGGGAATGTTACAGGCAAGCGCGTGAAATATCCACCGGCGGGATAGGCCACAGCAATTCTCATTTTGCGATGGCGTGTGACATTAAAGGCCGGAAAAAGCCTGTCCTGAGCGGAGCCGAAGGGCCCCTTCGAGCCCCAGCGAGAAGGGGTGTTTCCGGCGCCACCGTCCGATTCCGCCGGAAACACCCGCCCATCGCTACGCTCGGGCGGGCTTATTCCGGCCAGGGCACGATCCTGGACCAGAACCCAGGAACGGCAACGCTTTCACCCAAAATGAGAATTGCTGGATAGGCCAGCTTTTCGCGGAGGGAGGGTCCGATTGATCGATCGCACGCGGAGCGCGGGTCCGGCCCGCGCATCCAGCGAGTCCGTTTTCCCCCTTCCTGTTGCCGGGTTGGCCTGCTCCGCGTGGATACCGGAGCAGACCCGGGATCATCCGGCCGCTTCAATGATCATCTGCCTGAAGTTTGTGGTGATGATCGTCTCGCCTTCGATCTGGCAGGGCTGTCCGTCCGCTCGGGCCTGGCGCGCGCCCGGGTAGCGGAGGGTGATGCGTTCCGGTGCGGGGCCGGTCAGGTCCAGGTCAATCCGGGCTTGCGCGCCTTCGCGGCGAGCCCTGAGCGTGACGGCGCCGAAGCGGGTGGGCAGTTCCGTCAGGGTAATCCCGTCGTGTTGCCACCAGTCATCGGGGACCGCGCGGAACAGTTCGAGGGTGGCGCCGTCCTCGCGCAGGAGCATGCGGCGTATGGCGGTGGCGAATTCCGCGCCAATCCAGGTATGCGGCATGTCGCCGATGTATTCCGGCGAACGCGGATTGCCCCAGACGACTTCCGCCCAGTGCCGCCAGCCGGGCGGACGCCGCCAGGTGAGGGAGTCCTTCAGCAGGCGGTAGGCATCGTCGCGGCGGCCCAGCGCCACCAGGGCATTGAGGTTGCGGATTTCGTAGGGCGTGTAGCCGCCGTCGAAACCGGGCGCGCGGATGATATCCAGGTGGCGCACATACTCATCATAGGTCGCCTGGAGGCAGTCCGCCGGCAGCACATCGGCCACGCGGCAGGGTTCGAAGGCGATGGCCGTCGAGGTGGGGTCCACATCCTCCCGGTCGGCGGAGGCGGGGACGAGACCGCGGCCCATGGCGTCGGCGGTCAGGCGCATCGAGCGGGTCAACCGCGCGGCGAAGGTTTGACCTTTGGCCTGCATTTCCGCGGCCACGGCATCATCGCCGATTTCCCGGGCCAGATACTCGCCGTCGCGCCAGGCGCTCAGGGCGAAGAAATTGTCCCAATAGCTGTAGGTGGGTTTGTTGTAGCCCTCATGGCTGATGGAGGGAGCCAGGAGACCGTGGAAGCGCGATTCCGGGCCGTGCAGCGCGTTGGTGCGGGCCTGGAGTTCCTCGATGAAACGGGTGGCCCGGACCACGGGTTCAAACACGGCTTCCAGGAACGCGCGGTCCCGGCCGATGCGATAGGTGTCCGCCGCGATGGAGATGAATTCACCCTGGGCATCGAATTCGATATCGCTGCCGTAGCCCCGGTTGATGCTGCCGTCCGGGTTCAGGATTGGCGGCACCATGCCGTTGGGGTAGATGCGTTCCGCATACCAGAGCACATAGCGCTGGGCTTCATCGATCAGGCCGGCCCAGAGCAGGGCCAGGGCTTGCGAGGATCCGTCGCGTATCCAGGTGCGGTCGTAATGCCGCGGTCCGGGCTTGAAGGCATAGCGGGTGGCATTGACCAGAATCAGCGCCGTCTGCGCGGCGACGGTATCGCTGACCTCGCGGTCGCCCACGGCTATCCGGCGTGGGCCCAGTTTTTGCCGCCAGAGTTGCGCGACCTGATCACGTAGCGCGCCAAAAGTCGCGGGCGCGGCCGGGACGATACCGTCGCGCATCGGCGCGGCGGCCACTACCGTGGCGCTGGCGCCCGGTGCGAGCGAGAAGCCGAATTCCAGGGCGGCGCTCAGCAGCCCGGATGGCGAATGGAGGGTGTTGCCGGCGGGGCAGGGGGCGGCGGCAATCCGTTCCACGACATCTCCCCGCGCGAAATCGGCCAGGGTCGCCGCGTCGGGCGGTCTGGAAAAGACGGCGTAGAGCCGCTCGTTGACCAGGAGAGCCGGTCCCTCGACGGTGATGGCGTTGGTGATGGCGTGACCGCCATGCTGCCAGTAGGGGTTGATCCGCACGGGACGAACCGCCAGGATCAGGGCGCCGCTTTGGTCGTGCTCGCTCTTGTTCGTGATGCAATACTCGACATACGCGCTGCCCTCGTGGGCGAGGGCCATCATCCGGAGTTCGATTTCCGGCCAGGTACAGACGAGACCGGGGAGGGGCAGCGAGCCTTCGAGCAAGGCATGTTCGAGGCTCGCGGCGGCGGGCGCTCCCCGGAGTTGGCCGTTGAGCCGCAGCAGAGGGGACAGTTGGCCGCTGCTCATCCGCGGTTCGAGATTGCCGTATTCATCAAACAGCGCTTCCTCGGCCCGATCGGTTTCGCCCAGCACCGTCCAATAGACCTGCTGTCCCAGCAGGGATTGGGGATAGAGTTCACCCCGGCCGGCCAGTGCGGCGCGTTCCAGTTCACCGATCGGCATGCGATCCTTATTGAGGATGCGCAGTTTCAGTTCGTCGATGATCGCCCCTCCGGGCGCGCTGGTTTCATGGACGGTCAGGCGGAAATAGCGGCTGGTGGTCGAGCGCCAGTAAAAATTGTCGTAATCGCCATGGCTGGTGAGGATGCGCCCCACTTCGCGGAAGTTTTCACCGTCGTCGGAGAGATGCACCGAGAAGACGGTCCCGTAATCCTCGCCCCATTTGATCAGCGCGCCCAACGGGGGCCGCACATAACCAAAGTCGACGGTAATGCTTTCCCCGGGCGGCAGGCGCACCGGGCTGCCCGCCAATGCCGGCAGCCGATCCGGCTCCCATACCGACAGGGCAGCCTCGGGGGCGTACAGATTGATTTCGACGATTTCCAGGGCCCGCGGGGAGGCGAGCGCCTCGTGTCGCCAACGCAGGAAGCGGCCCGTGGCGGGCGGGAAGCCGAAGACATTTTGCCCGCCTTCGCCGTGTTGAGTGTGGCAGAGCGGCAACCAAGTCTGACCATCCCGGGACAGTTCGAACCGATAGGCATCGACAAAGGTTGTACCCCAATACACTTCGATGCCGCCCAGGGTGACCGTTGCGCCGAGGTCGATCTCCAGCCAGGATGCCACGGACGGTTCGGTGATCCAACTCGTGGCATAGAAATCGTCCATGGCCAGGCGCGGTTCGCCGCTGCTGGCGGTGATCTGCCATTGATGCTTCGGGGGAATGTGCATGCCGGCCTCCTGTCGGGTTGATGGGGTGTGAGTTAAGCTCAAGAGTCTATCCGAACTTCGTGCCGTGCTGGGAATATCCTAAATAGGCCATTGTGCAATTCAAAATCCCGTTCGCCCTGAGAGCCAGTCGAAGGGTGAGCGGGATTTTGAATCGCACCCTTTGGGTGAACGCAGAAAAGCCGCTCATGCTTCGCCGTCGCTCAGCACGAACGGCTTTTCTGCGCTCCAACAGCCTTTTATTTGATTATTGTTGACATTGGGGACGGCTACCTCCCATCAACCGGGAGCATCGGCGCCGCGGCTGACTCAGGGCAGTACAGTGTCACATTCTGGTGCAAACCTATCCAAACTGATGCAATCCGCCACTCATGATCCATCATGGCGCGGTCATTGGGCCAGTTTCTGGGCGCCGCTGGTGCGGGTATGGGTCGGCCTCATTTTTGCTTGGATGTGGCGTCACTTTCACGAGACCCACTATGGAAAACATCAATAATAGTTCTGATGTCCTGTTTGTACTGCTAGGCGCCATCATGGTGCTGGCCATGCATTCCGGATTCGCGTTTCTGGAACTGGGCACGGTTCGCCGCAAGAATCAGGTGAACGCCCTGGTGAAGATACTGGTCGATTTCGCCGTTTCGACCATTGCCTATTTCTTCATCGGCTATTACCTCGCCTACGGCGTTCACTTTTACCAGGGCGCGGGACAACTCGTGGCCAACCACGGTTATGCACTGGTCAAGTTCTTCTTCCTGCTGACCTTCGCGGCCGCCATACCCGCCATCATTTCCGGGGGCATCGCGGAGCGGGCCCGCTTCAACTCGCAGCTTTCCGCGACATTCCTGCTGGTCGGCTTCATCTATCCGCTGTTCGAGGGCATCGCCTGGAATCGCAATTTTGGCTTGCAGGAATGGCTGGAAGGCCAGTTTGGCGCGCCTTTTCACGATTTTGCGGGGTCCGTGGTGGTTCATGCCATGGGCGGCTGGATCGCGCTGGCGGCCGTCGTTCTGATGGGACCGCGGCGTGGCCGCTACCACCGTAATGGGGGCATCGCCGCTCATCCACCGTCGAGCATCCCCTTCCTGGCGCTGGGCGCCTGGGTGCTGACCGTGGGCTGGTTCGGCTTCAACGTCATGTCCGCGCAAACCATGGACGCCATCAGCGGACTGGTCGCGGTGAACTCCCTGATGGCTATGGTGGGCGGTACGCTGGCGGCCCTGCTGGCGGGGCGCAATGACCCGGGTTTCGTCCACAACGGCCCTCTGGCCGGTCTGGTGGCGGTCTGCGCGGGTTCGGATGTCATGCATCCAGGCGGCGCCCTGGTGTTGGGTTTGTGCGCGGGCGCCCTGTTCGTCTACATGTTCACCCTGACCCAGAATCGTTGGAAGATCGATGATGTTCTGGGGGTGTGGCCGCTGCATGGCTTGTGCGGTGCGCTGGGCGGTATCGCGGCGGGTGTTCTGGGGCTGGAGTCGCTGGGGGGGCTGGGCAAGGTTTCCTTGCTGTCGCAACTGTGCGGGACCGCTCTGGCCATCGTGATCGCGCTGGCCGGCGGTTGCATCGTGTACTGGCTGATCGACAAGGCCATGGGCCTGCGTCTGAATCCCGAGGAGGAATTCACCGGCGCCGACCTGACCATCCACAAGGTTTCCGCCACGCCGGAGAAGGAAGCGGGCTGGTAAGCCCAGCACGATCCGGCGCACGCGGATGCAGGAGGGATTGAGCATGCACCCTTCATGGGGAGATGACATGAGAGGTTGAACGTATCCCCCTGATGAGGCTCGAAGCAGTCTTTCAACCAATCGAGCCGCGGACCATGCCTCAACCCAACATGATCGTGCTTTATGACGGCGGCTGCCCGATGTGCGGCCGCGAAATCCTTCATTACCGGCGCATCGCCGGCGACCGGCCTATCGACTGGATCGATGTCACACAGCCCGACGTCGATCTGGCGCCATTCGGCCTGAATCGTGAAGCGGCGCTGAGGCTGTTCCATGTCGTGGACCGGACCGGCGCGATGCGGGTGGGCGCCAGGGCCTTCATGGCGCTGTGGGCCGAGCTTCCGGGCTATCGCTGGCTGGCGCGGGTTTGCCGGGGACTGCGGTTGGCGCCCGTGCTGGAATGGGTTTATGTCCGGTTCGCCAGTTGGCATTTCCGGCGCCGCTGCGCCGAGGGTAGCTGCGATCTGGGCGCGGAGCATCGCAGATGACGGGGGCAGTCATTGTCTGGTTGCGCCGGGATTTGCGGCTGGCCGACAACCCGGCCTTGCTGGCCGCCGTGGAAACGGGGAAGCCGCTGGTTCCGGTCTTCATTCAGGAGCCGGAATCAGGGGCATCCTGGGCCATGGGCAGCGCCAGTCGCTGGTGGCTCCATCATAGTCTCGCCTCTCTGGGCGAGGGATTGCGCCGCCTGGGTTCCGGGCTGGTCATCCGGCGCGGGCCGGCACTGGAGGTGCTGCGAGCCCTGGCAAACGCAACGGGCGCCAGCGGGATTTTCTGGAGCCGCTTGTATGAGCCGGCATCGATCGAACGTGACACCCGGGTCAAACAGGCCCTGCGGGAGCAGGGTTTGCGGGTGGCAACCTTCAATGCTTCCTTGCTGTACGAGCCTTGGGAGCTTGTTAAATCCGGCGGGGATCCCTACCGGGTTTTCACGCCGTTCTGGAAGGCGCTCTTGAATCAGGGCCTGCGACGCCCCCCCGAACCGGCGCCCGCCGCCTTGCCGCCGCTGCCCGCCGGGCTCCCAACCGAAACCCTGGAGTCACTGAATCTGCTGCCGCGGATTCCCTGGGATGTTGGATTTCACTCGCGCTGGACCGTCGGCGAGCGGGGCGGCTTCAGGCGACTGGCCGAATTCATCGACGGGGGTCTCTTCGGCTACAAGACTGGTCGGGACATTCCCGGACAACCGGGCACTTCGAGTTTGTCACCCCACCTGCATTTCGGTGAAATCTCGCCCCGGCAGATCGTCGCGGCCGTCACCCGAGAGGGAGAGCATACTCTGGGCCCCGGGGCCGAATGCTACCTGCGGGAAATCGGCTGGCGTGAATTCGCCTATCACCTCCTGTTCCATTTTCCGCGTACGGCTGAGTTTCCCCTCGACGAGAGATTTTCCCGCCTGCCCTGGCGCAGCGACTTTGCCGAGGATTTGCAACGCTGGCAACAAGGCCGGACGGGGTATCCGATCGTCGATGCCGGCATGCGTGAACTCTGGCATACGGGCTGGATGCACAATCGCGTACGCATGATCGTGGCTTCTCTCTTGACCAAGAACCTGCTGATTCCCTGGCTGGACGGCGCCCGCTGGTTCTGGGATACGCTGGTTGATGCCGATCTGGCGAGCAATACGCTGGGATGGCAGTGGACCGCGGGCTGCGGGGCCGATGCCGCGCCCTATTTCCGGATTTTCAACCCGGTTCTGCAAGGTGAGCGATTCGATCCCGAGGGGCACTATGTCCGCCGTTGGGTCCCGGAGTTGGCCCGCCTGCCGGCGACCCTCATACACAAGCCCTGGGAGGCCGGGGAACCGCGCTTGGACAGTTGCGGGGTCCGGCTAGGGCGCGATTACCCGCTGCCCCTGGTGGATTTGAAGGGCAGCCGGCAGCGGGCGCTCGATGCCTTTGCGGCGCTGAAAGCCCTTCAATAGTGAAATTGCAAGCATCGCTGGGCGGCACTGGTCGGGAATACCGTTAGGCCGCGGGCCAAGTGCTCAAGGCGTCAGGCATTCAGCCAACCTGACGCCAGGCCGCCCTCAGCGGCGGCGGTAGGGCCGGCTAGACGAACTGGGTCGCTCCGGAGGGGCGACATCGATGTCCAGGGCCTCTATGAAGCGCGCCACGACGGTGTCACCGGTCTTGATTTCGTTGAAGCGTTTGATGTCGGGGCGGCCCGTCACGCGGATCAGCTTTCCGGCCGGTCCTTTGAGCGTGACCTGGCGGGTCGTGTAGTCAATATCCATGACCGTGGCGGACAATTCATAGGCGCGGATGACAGCCGCGCCAGGTTTTACACCCTTCTTAGGCTTGATTTCCTCGATTTCTTCCCATACCGGCTTGCCGGTCGGGCCGACGACGAAGACTTCCACCTCATCATGGAAGGTCGCCCTGATGGTATCGCCCACGCCAATTTCAGAAAAGTTATGCACTTGGGGTCCGACCTTGACCTTGGCCACCTTGTCGTCCGGGAATTTCAGCGTGAGGATGCGGTTTTTGCGGCTGATCGCCTGAACCCGGGCGCTCAGCACCGTATCCGCCTGTTCGGAATAGCTGGGTTTCGCGGGGCTTTCGGTGACGGTCTCACTGACGGTGTCGGTCTTTTTCTTCGACGAACAACCCACGAGCAATGCACACGTCAACAGGGCGGCGGCGCCCGCGATCACAAAGGATGGATAAGAGTTTTTCATGGAAGCCATTTAATCGACTGAGGGATTGGAATCGAGTTGCCGAAGGATCACGGCATGCATTGAGTTTAGCAAGCGCCCGGTGGGTTGCCAATTCAAGCACGCTGCTATGGGCTGACGCAATGGCTCCCTACCCGGTGCTTGTCCCTCCGCCATTCAGCCGGATTGGGAGGGAATGTTACAACAAGGGCACGGGGCAAACGGATCGGGGAGTACGCTAGGGCGATGTGGTAATGGGGTGACCGTGGTACGTCAGGCGTTATCGATGGATGAGCAGGTAAAGGTTCATTTGCAATCCCCTCACCCCAGCCCTCTCCCGGAGCATAAGTATCTACATAACCTGCAAGTTATTGATTTTGTTCCCCTCTCCAGGAGGGAGAGGGGTTAGGGGTGAGGGTGGGAACCTCTGCAACATCAAGCGGTTAGCCCACACCCCAAAGCCTTCCGCGTTCTGGAGAAGAACTTGTGTAGATACTTATGCTCCCGTGCTCCCGGAGGCGGAGAGGGAGTTGATGTATCTTTACCTGCTCATTTATCCATACATTGGCTCAGTGAAAGACCAGACGGGTTCTACGGGGTGCTCGTTAAAGCAAGCACATGATGGCGGCCAGAGCCCATCCGAGCCTCGCGGTGCTGTCATGCAAACGGGGCGTTCCCTCCGGAATCGACGCAGGCTGATTCCGGAGGGTCTTGGGGGATCGTCAGAATTGACGAACCAATTGCGTGGGGGCGCCAGCGCCGTCGGCGCCTGGATCCGCGTCGGTTAAGCCGAACACGAAGAACCGGTTGCCACCCGCCACGGCCGGCAGGAAATCATTATCGTTGGCGATCCATAGGGTGTGATACGTCGTTGTTCCCAGCTTGACGTCCTTCAGTCGGGGGAGGTCTGGAGGGAAGAAGTCGCTGGGCGCCAGCCTCTCCCCAACCCCAGACGCGGGCTGGAAGGGGGGAGGTGGACGATTACACCGAATCGGGTTTCCAGGGTGGGGCCCTGTCACCCCGCTGCGCCGTCGCGTACCACAGTCGGAAGCGCTCCGTCCCTGGGTCGAATTCGGGGGGCGCCCAGGCGGCAAAATCCTTGTCGTCAACGACAGTATAGGGGCCGGGTTTCACCTCGAACATGACAGTGCCCGGTTGGTGACTGACCACGACATGCCAGGCAAACGCCGGGATTTCGACCGCCAGCTTGCCGGCGCCGCTATCGAGATCGACGCGATTCAGTACCGTGCCCGAATCGTCGAAAAACAGGATGGAAAAGGCGCCCTTGATGCACATCATCAGTTCCCAGCCGCTCTCGCGGGCATGCCGGTGAGGTCGCACGTAGGTGCCCGGCTCCATCGCGTTGAACAGGCGCTGGATGGGATCCTCCAGTTGGGGGTGAACATTCAGATTGGCGCGCAAACGGGCGACGGCCCGGGCCTTGCCGGACAGTGCTTCCAAGGCTTCATGAGTAATGATCGAAGGCGATGTGTTGGGCATGGGATGATGTTGTTGTGTGTGATGGCATGGTCTGAACGAGGCCATGGGTCGAGTATTGGCTTTGATCACCCGCGCCTTGGCCTTGACAATCATAGTAGGGTGTATGGCTACTAAACGATACTGACACACCTATTCTGAATGACTGCTTGATAAACCCGCGCGCTTTCCTTCAAGGTTCTCTTTTGTTGGGCAGGATCGATATGAATCAGGCCAAAACATTTCGAGTACCCAAATGCCCATTCAAAATTGTCAAACAATGACCAGGCGAAATACCCCTGAAGGTTGACGCCTTCGGCCATCGCGGCGCTCGCGGCAAGAAGGTGGCCGCGCAGATAATCGATACGGTCAGTATCCATGATCCGGCCTTCGAACGGTTCGGGATCGTCAAACGCGGCCCCGTTTTCGGTAATGTAGAGCGGGATTTCGCCATACCGATGCTTGATCCATAGCAGGCATTCCTTGAGACCTTCCGGATAGACTTCCCAGTCCATCGCGGTATGTCTGGCATCGTGCTGGCGAACATGTTCCACGCGGAAGGGGAGGGCCCTGGGCGAGTGGCGGACGACCCCGCGACTGTAATAATTGATGCCCAGAAAATCGATGGGCTCCCGGATGAGCCGGAAGTCATCCTCCGGAAACGGCGCAAGGCCCGTTCCGTAAATTTCCTCAAGTTCCCCCGGGTAATGCCCCAAAAAGACGGGATCGAGGAAATGACGGTTCATCCAGGCATGCATCCGGGCCATGGCGGTGCGGTCATCGGGCTGTTCCGATGCCGCATGCTTGGGCTCCAGGTTTACCACGAGTCCTATCTGACCGTTGCCATCGGCCCGGAAAGCCTGAACGGCCATGGCATGACCGCGGAGCAGGTTATGCGCCGCCAGTCGTGCTTGCGGAAGTGAGCGCATTGCTGGCGGATGGTTGGCTGTTACATAGCCTTCATGCACGATCACCCAAGGCTCATTGAGCGTCATCCAGTGATTGACCCGATCACCCAGCACGTGAAAGACATGTTGGGCGTAATCACCGAACCAGGCGGCGCAATCCCGGTTAGCCCAGCCGCCCAGTTCTTCCAGGGCGAGAGGCAGGTCCCAATGATGCAGCGTCACGAAAGGCTGAATCCCGGCGGCATTGAGGTTGTCCAGTAGACGACGATAAAAATCCAGCCCCTTGGGGTTGGGTTTGCCACGTCCCTCCGGGAAAATTCGGCTCCAGGCGATGCTGAACCGGTAGGCTTGTAACCCCATCTGGCGCATCAAGTCCACGTCCTCGGCATATCGGCGGTAATGATCGCAGGCCACATCCCCGTGGTCGCCGTTCAGGATGGTCCCTGGCAAGTGGCTGAAGCGGTGCCAGTTGCTGGGGCCGGCGCCGTCGGCCAGAGGCGAGCCCTCGATCTGATAGGCGGAGGTGGCCCCACCCCAAATGAAGTTGGGCGGAAAGGTTCGAATTTCGGTCATGCTCTTGGTAATGCCTGGAAGTAGAAATCGGACTCTTTTGATCCCCGTCGTTCTGTTCGTCTATGCTTGGTATTTTCCATTAGCGTACTGTGTTGAATGCTCGCGTCGGCGGTCATCTTGAAGCCAACCTGGATATCACTCCGCTGGCTCGGAGTTCCGCCTTCAGGCGGTTCTTCCGGCGCTGGAACCGCCTGAGGGCGGAACTCCGAGCGAATTCCGACAGGTTCATCAACGCCGAGAGTGGCGCGCCGTAGTCGGGCCATTCACCCACCGACAGCATGCCTATCGCGTTCAGGACGTGATCTCGGTCGGATACTTTTGCAGCCTGTTCTTCAAGCATTCCTCGATGCCTCCCGGCTTGCGATGGCCGAAGCAGCCGCGCATCTCGTCGGCCAGGTTGACCGCCACATAGGTTTCAGGATCGTAGCGGAAGCCCTTGCCTCGCGTTGATCTGGACACGGCCTGACGCCCTGAGCGGAGGCTCGGAGTTCCGTCTTTAGGCGGTCTTCCGGCGCTGGACCGCCTAAAGGCGGAACTCCGATCGAAGCCCGCTAGTAGAGCCATTCCGGATACCACCACCCATGGCCATCGGGGTAGTCCCGGCGGATGCCCCGGATTTGCCGCAACTGGGCAAGATCACTCTACCGTTCCGCCAGTCGCCAGCACCGAAACCATCAGAAGCTCAATACTGCCGTCATGGCTTTGTATAATCTATTTGGAGGACCCTCTCTTTGATCCATCGTTCTGAGCAAAATTGCAGAACGTGCCGACACTATGTGTCG
>Ga0194119_10008983_pt1 | contig 13542 bp, 7 predicted proteins | sample TA2MahC100mmetaG_FD_148620 | JGI IMG/M metagenome (GOLD analysis project Ga0194119, IMG submission 148620) | Freshwater microbial communities from Lake Tanganyika, Tanzania - TA2015018 Mahale Deep Cast 100m | ecosystem: Environmental > Aquatic > Freshwater > Lake | place: Tanzania: Lake... | reverse complement strand
GTTCGGCAGCGGCAGCCGCGACACGCTTGCGGGTGACGTGCGGGGTGCGCTGGTTACGTTCTGGAGGGCGCATTACTCCGCCGACCAGATGTCCCTCGTGGTACTCGGCCCAGAATCACTCGACAGCCTGGAACAACTGGTGCGCGAACGATTCACCGCCATCGAGGATCGCAACCTCGGTCCGGACCAGTCAACGCAACCGATCTTTGCCAAAGGTAGCTTGCCTGTTCGTCTGGAGGTGAAACCCATTCAGGAAAGGCGCGAAGTCAGCTACACCTTTCTGGTGCCGTTGGTACGGCCGCATTACGAATCCAAACCCGAGTTCTACATATCAAACCTTCTCGGCCATGAAGGTCGCGGTTCATTGTTCGCAATCCTCAAATCATTCGGCTGGGTGACGGCGCTGTCGGCCACCACCGGCGATCTCGACGACGATGAATCGCAGTTTGACGTGACCGTTTCGCTGACGGCAGAAGGTGCGAAACACATCGATGAAATCACGGCATGGTTGTTTGCGCAGATCGATCTGATACGCACCGAAGGTCCGCAGGCCTGGCGGCAGAGAGAACTGGAGCTTCTCGGTGAACTCGGTTTCCGCTTCATGGAGAAAGCCACCGCCATGCGGACCGTCTACGCACTCGCCCCGGTGCTCATGCACTACCCGCCCGAGGAATTGCTGCGTAATCGTTACGTCTACCGGCGTTTTGATGCCGACCTCATCAGTGAATACCTGGGCTTACTGCAACCGGACAACGTGGCTATCCAGGTGACACTGCCTGAAGCGATCACGACAGCAGAGGAGCCGTGGTTCGGGGTGGCCTACAACAGGGTCAACGGTCCGCAGCCGATGCCGCAGCTGACGCCTGAGCAGCGCGCTATGCTGACACTGCCGGAAGCCAACCCGTTTCTGCCGGAAGATCTGACACTGGTGCAGGGTGAAGACGCCCCTAGAAATCTCTCGGCAACACCTGCTACCGAACTCTGGTTACATACCGACACCTCGTTTGGTGTGCCGAAAGCCAACCTGCGGTTCACGCTGCGTCTTGATGGCGGTATCACCACACCGGAGGACCGCGCCGCCGCCACCCTCTACGCCGATCTGGTTGCAGACGCCACCAATCAGTGGGCTTATGCGACTTTGCTCGCCGGCATGAATGCCAATGTCGGTGTGCGTCCGTCAGGCTTCCGGTTTGACGTCAGCGGTTACAACGACAAGCAACTCGAACTTACGGAGCGAGTGCTCGACACCTTCCGCACCCTGCAGATCGATCCCGAACGTTTTGCCGTTCTCAGAACCGATATCACACGCCGGCTCGAAAACGCCATTCAGGAAAAGCCCTTCATGCAATCGATGGCCGCAGTTGGTCAGGCGGTTCATGCAAGCGAATGGCCGGAACGGGCGATTGCCGCTGCACTTCGCAACATTACCCCACAGTCGCTCACCGCCTGGCGGGACCGCCGACTCGCCCGGGTTTCTTTCCTCGGACTGGCACATGGCAACCTGAAGGAAGCTGATGCCCGCGCCGTTCTCGACGCTGTGAAAAAACGATTTGCGCTAACCGCTGTCGAAACGGAACTTCCGAGGCCGGTGCAGCTGAAGACATCCGCCGCGATAGAACTGCCGATTGAGCACACGGACGCATCTCTGGTCGCGTTCATCCAGCAGCCGGATGACTCCCTGCAGAGCCGCGCCATCGCCCAGTTGGCCGCACACCTCGTCCAACAGGGCTTCTTCACAAGTTTACGCACGGAGCAACAGCTGGGTTACGCAGTCGGCATGGCCGCGCGGAGTATCGACAAACAGCCCGGCCTCCTGTTCATGGTGCAATCCCCTTCCGCGGCTCCGGCGAAAATTCTCGACGCCATCCGCATCTACGTGGAGAGCACACCGGCTGTGATCGAAGGGATGCCGGACGAAACCTTCAGTCTGCAACGCGAAGGACTATTGGTGAAACTGCTCGAAGCCGACAAAAACCTCGCCGAAAGAACTGAGCGCTACTGGACCGACATCGACGATAAGGTCGCGACTTTTGACGGCAACAAACAACTCGCCGATGTGGTGCGGCAACTGAACCGTGCGGATGTGGTGGCGTGGCTCCGGACGCTGCCTGCACGTCTCGATGCGGAGAGTCTCATCATCTCTTCGCGTGGCCGGTTTGAACCGCTACCCGCGCACGGTCAGGAGATCGGTAACGTCATCGAGTTCAAGAAGCGGTTTCAAAACGGTAAGGCGGCAGGCTCCGCCGCAGCACCGCCCCATAACGCTGGGTGACAAAACGCCGGTCGAGCAACGTGATGCGGCCATGATCCCCTTCATGGCGAATGAGCCGGCCGCAGGCCTGCACCAGCCGGATCGCAGCATCGGGTACAGCAATGTCCATGAAGGGGTTACGACCCTGATGCTCCGCCCACTCCGCCATGGCCTGATCCACCGGGTCATCTGGCACGGCGAACGGCAACTTGCAGATGATCACATGGCGGCAGTAGTCATCCGGCAGGTCGAGCCCTTCGGCAAAACTTGCGAGGCCGAAAAGGTAACTCGTCAAACCGGCGTCGATCTGCCGCCGGTGGCTGTCGAGTAACGCCTGTTTGGCGGCGTTGCCTTGGACCAGCGCCAATCGGGTGATCGTCTGCGGCAGCAGCTCAACCACACGGCGCATCTGCCGCCACGATGCAAACAACACCAGTGCACTGCGTTCCTCGCGCAAGAGATCGGGCAGAACTTCACCGATTTCATTGTTATGTGCATCCGCCTGGCGCGGGTCGGTACGCATTTGCGGCACCCGGAACGTAACGATGTTCGGGTAGTCGAAAGGACTCGGAATGTTCAGCGTCGATGCTTCAGAGCCAAGCCCCGCACGTTCGAGAAAACGATCCCAACGGCCCGCGACGGTGAGTGTGGCGCTGGTGCAGATCGCCGCATGACATCGTGACCAGAGGACATCCCGCAGCAATTCGCCCGGCTCGATCGGCGCACTGATGAGCTCATGGTCATCACCGCTCCGGTTGATCCAGCGCGCATGCATGACCGGTGGTTCATCGCCTGTCGCGAGGCTCTCCGGGGCATCGGCAAAATCGGCGAGTGTCTCCGTGATGCTCTCAACCCGCGCGATCAGCTGTCCGGCAACACCCAGCCAGTCATCCGCTTCGTGCCGGTTAGGCCAGTCTAGAGCACCGCTGGCAACTTCTGACAATTTGTCTTCGAGGCGACCCAGTTGTTCCTCGATCGCCCGCATCGGTCGGCCAGCATCACGGCACCACGTCGACAGTTCGCCGGGCACGCAGCCAAGTGGGAAACGATGCGTAGACAGGGCTTCGTCGCGGACGTCGTATTCATAGGCTGCGACACAGCTGCTGAGCGCACCGAGGCTCTCCGCCGCGCCGGCCGTTTCTGCAACGAGGCGGGTCGCGATTTGGACCAGTGCTTCCGGTCGCGAGAACCGCTGTGTCATCGTGCCAACCGAGGCGTTGAGTTGATCGAGCCAGCCCATCGTGCCTTTGATCCGGGTGCGGCTGGAAAAGTGCGACTGGGTTTTTTCCGGCAGATGATGGGCTTCATCAAAGACAAAAATGCAGTCTTCCGGTGCCGGCAGAACGACACCACCGCCGAGACTCAGGTCTGCCAGCACCAGGTCATGGTTGGCCACGACCACGTCCACACCGTCGAGGGCGCTGCGCGCTTTGAAAAACGCACACTGTGAAAAGAAGGTACAGCGGTGATCTGTTGCCAGGCATCGTCGTCGATGCCTTCGCTCCAACTGTCGAGCTCGCCGTTCCAGGCGCCGTCGTCAAACGAATGCAGCATCTCCGTATACGTTTCGACCGGCACCGTTGCCGGTGGCTCAATCAGATGTGCGACCTGTCGGCCATCGGGTTTCAGGTTGTCATCCAGCCGCTTCAGACAGACATAGCGCCGCCGTCCCTTCGCCAGCGTGAAGGTAAATCGCAACCCGGAGTGTTCCTGCAGATCAGGCAGGTCCCGCAATACGACCTGCTCCTGCAACGCCACGGTTGCCGTGGAGATCACAACCGTTTTGTCGATGGCACGGGCCACCGGAATCGTAGCCATGCAGTACGCCGCCGTCTTGCCCGTACCGGTACCCGCTTCCACAACGGTAATCCGAGCCGATTGATCAGCCACCGTGCGGGCGATATGCGCCACCATGTCACGCTGACCGCGCCGGGCCCGGAACCCTCGCGATGTGAGCCAGCCCGAATAAGCGTCCTGGATTTCCGTCTTGATGTCGTCAGTCAGTTCGAACATGCGGGCAGGATAAAACAAACGTGGATGGATCTGATTGATCAGACCGTTCCAAGAACCATCATAAGCCCAATCGCCGGGCGATTTTCCTACACCGCTTTATGAGGAATGAGAGAGGAGCGAGATAAGGAGCGAGAAAGGAGCGAGAGAGCAGCGATGGGAGGTGCCCCCTCAAACACACTCGAGCAGCACTTCCACGCGACCATCCCGCAGCGCACCGCGCTCGAGTCGAACGTACTCCATGGCATCCACTACTTCGGTCTGCGTATGTGGATAGTCGGGAACCGGTCGTCGTACCGGACGCCTCATGACCGTGTCAGACGCGGCAACGCTGTAGCGCCATGGATCGATGCGGCTGCGGCCATTCATTGCCGCATACAGGTGCATCTGAGTGCCGAGGTGCAAATAGGGCTGCAGGCAGCGTGCAAACACCGTTAGCTGGGGTGCAGTGAGGTAGTGCGGGTAGTCCCACAACAGGCAGTAATCGATCACGCCCTCACCTATGAAAGCCAGTCGCTCTTCGAAGAGTCGTGCGGCCACAGCGAGATCGTCGCCGGCGGGAATGCAGAGTTCAGTCAAAAAATCGCTGCAGTAGATCCGGCAACGGTAGTCACTGAAATACTGCACCGTCTCTGCACTGGCGCCACCGAGGTCGAGAACGGTGAAAGAGCGACCAGAATCCAGCCGTTCGAACCAGCGCTGCAGCAACGACCCGGCATCGCGTTCCCCTTGCAGCGGCAGACCAACCAGCCGGGAAGCAGCCAGGTCCGCCGCAGGCGTGGCCATGAACTACGACGCGCCGGAAGCAGATCAGGAAGCAGCGCGATTGATGGCGGCTTCGACGGTGGACCCGGAACGGCCGGATCGCTCGCTGGCCTTGTCGCCGAAATCCATATCGATCATGCCCTTGAACCGGGCACCGTCTTCGACCAGTACGCGCGGCGCCGTGATGTTGCCTCGCACACGCCCCGAGCTGCCGATGACCACCCGTTCGATGCCGACGACATCACCAACCACCTCACCCTCGATACGCACCAGCTTCGCCGTGAGATTCGCGTAGGCAGAACCAGAAGGTCCGATCGTCAGATCGTGTTTTTCGAGGCGGATCGTGCCTTCAACCCGTCCTTCAACCAGCAGGTTTTCGCCGCCGGAAATGTCGCCGGATACCTGGATGGTGGTGCCAATCAGGGCGGGCTTGCCGCCCTGGTTCGATACCGGGGCAACTGGTTCAGAACGCAGAGGTTCCGGTGATTTGAGCGCTACCGACGCGACATTGACGGTTGATTCGAGGCCATTTTTTTTCTTTTCGAACATTGCCATGGCTCATTCCTCCCGAGTCAGGGCTTCAGTTTAGCCGTGCCTTCGGGCGAATAGCACCTCCAAACACCTGAGAATCACTGGAATCATGCCCTGGCCGACTCCCCGGGCTGTGGCGGTTACCGCAGCCGCGGGCGATGTGCCCGGGAGAATCGGTCAGTTGGCCGCCAGTTCGGCCAGGCGCTGAATGAAGGCGGGCTCGTCCAGAATGGTGATACCGAGTGTTTCGGCTTTCGCCAGTTTTGACCCTGCACCGGGGCCCGCCACCACAGTGTGTGTCTTTGCGGAAACGGAACCGGCGACCTTCGCGCCGAGCGCTTCGAGTTTATCTTTGGCGGCATCACGACTCATTGATTCCAGAGTCCCGGTCAGCACCCAGGTCTGACCGGCCAGGGGCAGGTCGCCTTCACCTCCGGCTTCGGCGGGGCTCAATTCCGGGAACGAAACACCTGCAGCGCGCAATGCAACCACGGCGTCTCGATTTTCGGGTGATCCAAAGAATGCGCCGACCCGCGACGCAACGACAGGGCCGACATCCGCTACCGCTTCAAGCGCCGTACCGTCTGCCGACATGAGTGCATCCAGAGAACCGAAATGCCGAGCCAGATTGAGTGCAGTCGCTTCGCCGACATCGCGGATACCGAGTGCGAAGATGAATCGTGGCAACGTCGTTCGCCGGCTACGGTTGATGGCTGCGAGCAGATTGTTTCCGGACTTCTCCGCCATCCGTGGCAACGCCGAAAGTGTCGCCAGATCAAGGTGAAAGAGATCAGCTGCACGCTTCACGAAGCCGCCATCTACCAGCGCGTCGATCAGCTTGTCACCAAGGCCTTCGATGTCCATGGCGCGACGGGAGGCAAAATGCAGCAAACCTTCCTTGCGCTGCGCCGCGCAGACGTTGATGCCACCTGTACATCGCGCCACAGCTTCATCCCCCGCACGTTCGACGACGCTGCCGCAAACAGGACAACTCTGCGGCAAGAGGATGGGCTGGGCGTTCGCCGTTCGTTGTTGGGCGATCACCGCCATGATCTGTGGAATGACATCACCGGCCCGCCGAATCAGTACGGTATCGCCTATGTGCAGATCGAGACGGCCGACTTCATCCATGTTGTGCAGCGTCGCGTTGCTGACCGTCACCCCACCGACAAAAACCGGGTCAAGCCGCGCGACCGGTGTGATGGAACCCGTTCGTCCGACCTGGAAATCCACGCCCACTACCCGGGTGGTGGCTTCTTCCGCTGCAAACTTGTACGCCAAAGCCCAGCGTGGTGTGCGACTCAACGCCCCAAGTTGGCGCTGTAAAGGAAGTGAATCGACTTTGAGCACCGCACCGTCGATGTCATAGCCGAGGTTGTCGCGCTCTGCTTCCAGACGCTTGAGATAGACCATCGCAGCCTCGGCATCAGCGACCCGCTCGACGTGTGGATTGACGCGCAATCGCCAACGCTTGAACGCCTGCAGCACCTCGAAATGTGACTCCGGTTGCCATCCGCCTTCGGCCCAACCGAGACTGTAACAGTACATCGAGAGTGGCCGCGCGGCCGTCAGTACGGGATCGAGCTGCCGCAGTGAACCTGCCGCACCGTTGCGCGGGTTAACCAGCGTTTTCTCTCCTCGCTCCCGTGCCCGTTGGTTGAACGACTCAAAGTCGCGGTGCGACATGTAGATTTCGCCACGTACTTCGAAGCGCTGCGGAAAGTCCCTGCCATCGAGACGCAGCGGTACCGTATTGATGGTGCGCACGTTGGCCGTGACATCTTCGCCACGTTCACCGTCGCCCCGTGTGGCCGCTTGCGCGAGTCGACCCTCTTCATAAACCAGGGCTACTGCCACGCCATCGATCTTGGGCTCACACGTGAAGGTGAGTGATGCAGAATCTCCTGCCAAACGCCGTGTCCGCGTCATCCAGTCGGCGATACCGCTGGCCTCTGTCGTCTTGTCGAGGGACAACATCGGTTCACGATGCACCACTTCAGTAAATCCGCTTCCCGGCGCGGAACCGACCCGCTGGGAGGGAGATTCGGGCGTGATCAATTCCGGATGGGCAGTCTCGAGTGCGATCAGCTCATCAAAAAGATGATCGTATTCGGCGTCGGCGATTTCCGGCATGTCGAGGACGTGATAACGCCAAGCGTGGTGTTCAATCAGGCGCCTGAGTTCAAGCACCCGATATGAATCCGCCACGGAGATACCCGGTCAGGCGCGGCGAGAGAGACGACGCCGAGCGTAATCGGCGATACGTTCGCGGTAATGATCGAACGTCTGAGTGGTGACCACCGACCGGTTTTCATCCTTGATGTCACACTTCAAGCCCTTGGCAACTTCACTCAGGACCCGACGCATGTCGTCAAAGGTACGCACCGGATGGTCGAGACCTTCCAGCTGCATGAAAAAAACGATGCCCGGCACTTTCAACGTCGCCATGTTGGCAAAGTCGAACATACCTGGATTGACAGCGTTGGCGATGCTGTACAACGATATCTTGCTGCCCGGATCCATGCGATGAAAGATCGACATCTCACCGGGCCTGATACCTTTTTTGCGGAATATCTCCAGCAGGTCGGTCCCGTTGATCCCGTTGCCGGCGCGCGCCATGAGATAGAAGCTGATGACCGTGGTTTCATCGACGGCGCTTTCCACCTCTTCGGCAACAACACCTTCTTCGACCCGGTCACGCAGGCTTTCACGTTTTGTCACTGCTTTGGGTGTTGCCGACACACTGACTTCGGCCACCCGCGAGCGCGGCATGGCCGGTTCGCGCCGCACCGTCGCGGGCTGCGTCTCGACTGCAACATCACGCGAACCACCACCGCGCAGCCCGTTCGCGAGACCTGGCAGGAATTCCTGGCGGGATTCCTGTCGCGGCTCCTTTCTGGCCATCGCCGCTTCAATCGTCGACTGCCCGTTAGCGCCCGCATGATAACCATTACGGTACTTGGCCCCGTGGCTCCGCGCTGCGGTGGACAAGGATGTGCCGTTACGGGTGTCCTTGCGATTCTCTGTAGTCAGCACGTCATCAGCGCCGAGCAACTCTGCACTCACACTGGATGGCACCAACCGACCCGGACGAATCTCGTCCGTCGGGGTCATCAGTATCGGAGGGCTTCCGGGTGCTTGAGCGCGGTCATTGCGGGCAATGACGCGGGCTCCACCGTTCGGCAATTCGGACGGGTAGCGATCATCCGCATCAGCGTCATCCAGCAAGCTGTCGTGGATGATGTCCATGCGAATCGTATCGCGGCGACTGCGCAAAGCGATCCAGACACCGTGGACGATCACGGCGACGATCATCACACCGCCCGCGATAAGAATCAGCGACTTGATATCCATCTTGTTTCAGCGGCTCCTTCGGTCACGTTCTGTGACCCGGACACATTCAACCCCTCAAACCGCAGCAAGCGCTACGGCTTCACCCACGTCCACACTGACAAGCCGGCTCACGCCGGGCTCGTTCATGGTGACACCCATGAGATGATCGGCCGCTTCCATCGTGATCTTGTTATGGGTTATGACGATGAACTGCACTTCCGATGACATCTCCCTGATCAGCTCCGCATAGCGGCCGACATTGGCGTCATCGAGCGGTGCATCCACTTCGTCCAGCAAGCAAACGGGGCTTGGGTTGAGGTGGAAAATGGCAAAAATCAGCGATATGGCCGTCATTGCCTTTTCACCGCCCGACAGCAAATGCACGCTCGTGTTGCGTTTGCCCGGTGGCCGCGCCATCAGCGTGACCCCCGTGTCGAGCCAGTCCTCCCCCGTCAGTTCCAGGTAGGCGTGTCCTCCGCCAAACACCTTCGGAAACAGTTCCCCCAGCTTTTTATTGACTGTTTCGAAGGTCTCTTTGAATCGGACCCGGGTCTCGCGATCAATTTTACGCATAGCTTCGCGCAATGTCGCAAGTGCCTGTTCAAGGTCCTCGTTCTGTGCATCCAGATAGGCCTTCCGTTCCGACTCCGTCCGGAACTCGTCGATGGCTGCGAGGTTGATTGCCCCGAGCCGTTCGATGCGCCGCTGGATGGCATCCAGGTTCTCTTGCCAGACCGACTGGTTTGCCTCTTCAGGCATGTTTGCACGAACCGTTTCCAGTTCCCGACCGGTCGAAGCGATCTTTTCGAGAATATTCTTTTCAGTGACGACAAGCCCTTCATGGCCAATGCGGGCTTCTTCCAGCGTTTCACGCAGGGTAGATATCCGTGCCTCGGCACCATGCCGGGCGGTTTCGAGTGTACGCACTGTTGAGTCCAGCTCTTCAAGGGCGAGCCTGATCGTCTTCAGTTCGCCTTCGACCTCGGTGCGTAACGTCAGTTTTTCTTCAAGGCCACGGCGCAGCTCCGGAATGGGCTGCCGGGACTGCTCTATACCGCTGCGCAAAGTGTCCGACTGCAGGGCCAGGTCTTTCAGCTGCTGCTGCATGCGCGATCGTGCGGTTTCCGCAGCGTCATGCCGTGAGCGGAGTGCCGCAAGATCCGCATTGACGCCGTGATAAGCATCCCGCGCCTGGCGGGCTGACTGCCGTGCTTCGGCGATTCGCTCCTCGATCTTCTGTCTTTCAGTCAGAACGTCATCACGTTGGATGTTGATCTCGGTGCGACGCGATTCCACCGCCACCATGGTTTCCTGCGCTGCGAGCAACCTCTGGGATTCATCTGTCGTCTGCGCGCCAAGCTCATCCAGCTCCGCCTGGATTCTGGCCCGGCGACGTTCAGCTTCCTGCTGCTGCACTTCCCGTACCCGCGCTTCGCTGCGTCGCTCCGACAACGTTCCGGAGAGGACCGCGCTCTGCCGCTGCAACAGTTCACGCTCGCCTTCCAACTGACTGATGCGCTCGCGGTGCTCGAGCAGACCAGCTTCGAGCACGCCGAGCGCACCTTCCGACTCTTCGACCTTGAGGCTCAGAATCTCGATTTCCTGACCGCGCTGGATCACCCCACTTTGGGCATCGGCTTCTGGTGCAACCGTAATCCAGTCACTGCCGACCCAGACACCATCGCGGGTGATGATCGATTCGTGCGCTGCCAGGCGTCTGCGACAACCCATCGCCACCTCAAGAGATTCGGCCGCAAACACACCACCGAGCAACGAACCGAGGTTGTCGCCCTGGTTGCGGAGCAGGCTTTCGAGCAGCGGCAGATCCTGGGCCAGTCGCGACTCTGCCGAAGTTTCTGCAGCAGCCGTTTTTTCAATGAGCGCGAGATCGCTGGCAGCATCGACACCAATGGCCACGGCGTACTGGTCGAGATCATCCACCACGACACCGTGGAGGAATGCGCCCAGAACTGTCTCGAGCGCCCGCTCCCAGCCATTCACAACTGCAAGGTTTTCGCCGATGCGCGAGCGACCGGAGAGCCCCTGGCCCACCAGCCAGGCTTCGTGTCTCGACTTGTCACGACCGAGAGCTGCGGCCTGCACGGCCTCAAGACTCGCAAGGTCCTGGCGCAGCGATTGCGCATTCGCGCGTGCACCTTCGAGCGTCTTTTCCGTCTGCCGCAGTGCATCGCGGGCGTCCACCAGGCCAAGACGACTCTCTTCTGCGGCGCCGTCCACGTTTTCCTTTTCCGCATCAAGCCCCACGATTGCCGCTTGCAGCTCTTCTGATTCCTGCTGTGGCAGGTCTACGATGCCCGCCAGATCAAGGGCCAGGCTCTCCCGGCGTCTGCTCTGGCGTTCGAGCAGCTGCTGAAAGTGTTCGATGCGTGAGCGCTGCACATCGAGCTGGCGCGAGTTTTCATTGAAGCGCTGATTGATCTCTTCGGCTCGACGCAGCACTTCGCGGTGGGTGCGCTCGACCTCTTCCAGCTTGAGCTGGGCTTGCCGCTCTACAGCCTGGGCGGCTTCTACACGCGGCGTCTGATCGCCGAGCTCTGCACCGAGCGCCTCGAGTAGCTGCTCATCCGCGGCCAGTTGACCCTGCATTTCTTCTACGCGACGGGTGACCCCTTCGAGATCCAGTTCAAGCTGACTGGCGCGACGGGTACTGAAGTCGATGGTTTCTTCCGCACGGGAGATTTCCGAACCGAGCTGATAGAAGCGGCCTTGTACACGGTTGAAGGCCTCGGACTGGTCCGCATGTTCCGCCCGGACCGTGTCGATCTCGGTTTCAATACGTCGGTACTCGGTATTGGCAGCTTCCAGCTCGACCCGCGACTGCTGGATTTTGCGGTTCAGTTCGGCCAGTTCACCGGCAAGCGCGATGTGCCGAAGCGTGTACAGCTCCGCTGCAGTCTTCGACTCTTCTTCCTTCAGCTCACGATATCGTTCCGCTGCCTTCGCCTGCCGCTGTAACCGGTCGAGCTGCTTGCCAAGCTCTTCCCGGATGTCCCTCAGACGCGCCAGGTTTTCCGATGTGTGTTTGATCATGTTTTCCGTCTCGCGCCTGCGTTCCCGGTATTTGGAAATCCCTGCGGCTTCTTCGAGATAACCTCGTAGCTCATCGGGTTTGGCTTCGACCAGCTGGCTGATCATGCCCTGCTCGATGATGGAGTAGCTGCGTGGCCCGAACCCGGTACCGAGGAACACATCCTGGATGTCGCGTCGCCGGCACTTAATGCCGTTCAGGAAATAGGTGGACTTGGGATCCCGATTGACCTCGCGGCGAATCGCGATTTCCGCATAGGCGGCATACTGTCCACCGACCCGGCCATCCGTATTGTCAAACAGGAGTTCGACGCTTGCGGACACAGTGGGTTTACGGCCGGCTGAACCATTGAAGATAACGTCGGTGCTGGTTTCACCGCGTATCTGCCGGGCGGAGCTCTCGCCCATCACCCAGCGGACAGCATCGATTACGTTGGACTTGCCACATCCGTTGGGGCCGACGACTGCACTGAGGCTGCCGGGCAGGATGACCGTGGTGGCATCCACAAACGACTTGAAACCCGAGAGTTTGATCTGCGTCAGTCGCATGCAGAGAGCCGACACCGGGGAAGTTGGAAAGCGCGGTAGTCTAAATGAAACATCAAGTGAGCTGCATTCATTTTTCCTGGTTGTCGAACCTTGATGAATTCCCGCCAGGCGGTGCCAGCTCTGCTTCAAGTCGTACTGCTTCTTTCATGGAGACAACGACAACCGGGGGCGATGTCCAGCTCCAGTCGCCAGGACCCGCCGCCGGTTGACCACTGAGACTGATGCGCACGACCACTTCAACCTGGTCCGCCTTTGAAAGCGGATTCGCAGGGTTCATCGAAGCCAGATCATCCAGTCGCACGTCGATAGGTACGAGCTGCGCTGAGTGCTGCGCCACCGCATAGGGCATGCCGCCACCCACCGGACGCGCGATGACAAAAAGAGTGGCCTCGGGTGGTACTGGTGCCGATGCCCGCACGGACACATCGATTGTTGGCAGCGTTACCGGTACGTGCGCCCTGACCTGCTGGATGAAGTTCTGCAGCGCTGCCTGCCTTTCCGGTTCAAGTGGCACAGTCTGAGCGCGGTAGAGCAGTTTCAGCGCACCTTCAAAATCACCTTTGCGGGCCTTCTCCACCGAAAGCAGCTGGAGAACTGCATAGTTCGCCGGATCCCGCTCAAGAATGCTCTCTGCGAGCTGGATGCTCTCCGCATCGACGTTCCCTTCGGCAGCCAGATAACGCGCCTGCAACCAGTACGTTTCGATGGCGAGGTCATGGCCGACAATCGTCTTCGCTTTCGAAAAAGCCTCCGCCGCACGCGCGTGTTTCTGTTGCCTGAGAAGGACATGCCCGAGCAGGTACCAGCTTTCCGCTTCCTCAGGGCGGCGCTCCACCCGGGCTTCGAGCCGGGTAAGCCACTCATCCATGCGCGGATCACCATCGGGAAGTTCCAGCACTTCGCGAGCGTTGCGCAGCTGCTCCGCTTCCGGATTGCCAATCGCGCCATAAACAAGGAAGGCGATCAGCGGCATACCAACGGCCAAGACCAACGCCGGCCAACGCGACGGCGCGACCGTTTCCGCACCGCTTTCCGCAGCCACTAGGCCTTCGGCC
>Ga0194119_10008978_pt1 | contig 13545 bp, 10 predicted proteins | sample TA2MahC100mmetaG_FD_148620 | JGI IMG/M metagenome (GOLD analysis project Ga0194119, IMG submission 148620) | Freshwater microbial communities from Lake Tanganyika, Tanzania - TA2015018 Mahale Deep Cast 100m | ecosystem: Environmental > Aquatic > Freshwater > Lake | place: Tanzania: Lake... | reverse complement strand
CAGGGTGTGATGACCCTCTGCCTCGGGCAGCTGCAGGGGCAGTTGCCGGTTGAGCTCGAAGATCTCGAGGTCACCTGCGACCGACCAGCAGCCGGGCTCAAGGGGGATCAGGTCGTCATCCGGCTCTAGGGGGTTGTCGTCATCGCCGACGATCTCGCTGGTGAGGTCGGCCACCGTCACCAGTCCTTCGGTGCCGCCGTGTTCATCCACCACCACCAGCAGGGGCTGACCGCTGCGGATCAGAGGGAGCAGGTCGGCCAGGGAGGTGCTCTCCTGGACCTGGGTCACCGGCCGGATATAGGGCTTCAAAGGGGATTCAGGCTGGAGCAGCCCCTGGGCGATCGGGTCGGCCAGGTGGCGCAGATCGAGCAGCCCCCGCACGTCATCGAGGGAGCTGCCGATCACCGGGAAGCGGGCGTGGGCGGTGTCGTGCACGGCACGCATCAGCTCGGCGAAGGTGACCTCCACCGGCAGGGTGACCATGCCGGAGCGGGGCACCATCACCTCCCGCACCAGGGTGTCCCGCAGGGAAAACACCCCCTCGAGGATGTTGCGCTCATCGGGCATCAACCCGGTGACGCTGCCCGATTCGATCAGCGTCTCCAGCTCTCCAGCCGAGAGCACCGGCACCAGTTCGTCCCAGTTGCGGGGAAGACCGAGCAGGCGCAGCAGCAGGCCGGCCAGCCGCTCCACCAGGCTGAGCAGCGGCGCCAGGCTGCGGCTCAGGGCATCCAGCAGCGGCGCCAGCCGCAGGGCGGAGTGCTCGGGACGGTGCAGCACCCAGGCTTTGGGAGCCAGGCCCCCCAGCAGGCTGGCCACGAGCACCAGCAGCAGGAAGACCCCCGCATCCACCCAGGCCTGGGGCAGGGCGAGGGCGCGGGCCAGCTCCACCCGCTCGGCCAGGCCCCGACCAGCCCAGCCGAGGGCGAGCAGCGCCAGCACCGTGCCCAGCTGGGTGGCCACCAGGGCCCTGCGGAGACGGCGCTGGAGCTTGGCCACCGCCTCGGCACCAGGCTCCCCGGCTTCCACCAACTGGGCCACCCGGCTGGGCCGCAGCCGGATCAGGGCCATCTCACCGGCAGAGAAAAAGGCCAGCAGCAGCACCAGCGCCGCCAGAAACACCAGCTGCATCACGGTGTGGGCCGCTCCCGGCTGGGGTGAGGCATGGGCGGCAGGACGAGACGTCAGGAACTGGGCAGGATTATCGGGCGGCGGCCTCTGTTAGGACCGGCGCAGCCGCCGCCCAGCCCGATGGTGCTGCCCGTCCTGCCCCCGGGAGGGCTGCTGCTCGGCTGGAGCCTGCTGCTCCTGGCGGGGGCCGCTGCAGCTGGGTTGGTGATCCTGATCGCCAGCCTGGTCCAGTTGTTCCGCGAGGCACCGCGGCTGGCTCCCCTGGCAGCCAGCGCATCGGCGACAGGCTCGGAGGCCCGGTCGGACACCACGCTGACGGTGATCGTTCCGGCCTACAACGAAGCCGCCAACATCGGGGCATGCCTCACCAGCCTGCTGAGCAGTGCTCCTCCCTGCGGCGACTGGCAGGTGCTGCTGGTGGACGACGGCTCCAGCGATGGAACCGTCGCGATCGCCCGGGCGGCGGTGGACGCCCTGAAAGGGGAGAGCGGCGCCGAGGGCGCAGCGGAGGGCCGTGTCCGGGTTACGGCGGCCCGATTCTCCGTGCTGGAGGCAGGCCCCAGGCCGGTCGGCCAGCGCTGGGTGGGCAAGAACTGGGCCTGCTCCCGGGCCGTTGAGGGGGTGACCAGCACCTGGGTGCTGTTCATGGATGCCGATGTGCGGGTGCAGCCGGACACCCTGCGGCGGGCCCTGCACCAGGCCCGGGCCGAGGGCGCCGACCTGCTCACCCTGGCGCCACGGCTCGTGTGCGGCTGCCTGGCGGAGTGGATGGTGCAGCCGATCATGGCCAGCCTGCTGGGGCTGGGCTTTCCGATCGCTGCCGCGAACGACCCGGCCGATTCCACCGCCTTCGCCGCCGGGCCCTTCATGCTCTTCCGCCGCACGACCTATGCCGCGATCGGCGGCCATCGGGACCTGGCCGCTGAAGTGGTCGAAGACCTGGCCCTGGCCCGTCGCATCAAGGCCGGGGGCTTCCGCCTGCGCTACGTGCTGGGGGTCGATGCCCTGGAACTGCGCATGTACGCCGATCTGGCAGGCCTCTGGGAGGGCTGGAGCAAGAACTGGTTCCTGGGGCTCGACCGAAGCATTGCCAAGGCCCTGGCCGCGGCAGCGGTGGTGGTGCTGATGTTCAGCGGTCCCTGGCTGCTGGCCCCCAGTGCCCTGGTGGCCGCCGCCCTGATCCCCTCAGCCAGAGCCGTGCTGCTGCTGGCCCTGGCCTTGGCCCTGGTGGCGATCGCCCTGCAGCTGGCCCTGCGGCTGTGGACCCAACGGGCGTTTGGCCTGCCGCTGCGTCACTGGTGGCTGATGGGGGCCGGCGGGCTGCTGGTCGGCGCCATCGGCCCCACCTCGGTGTGGCGCACGCTCACCGGCCGGGGCTGGACCTGGAAGGGACGCTCCCTCGCTTGAGGCCCCGGCGGGGGCGGCGGAGCTCCCAAGCCGTTTCAGGGCGGGTCGGCGGGGGCGCAGAGCTGCTCACTCACCTGCCACAGCCGCCGGCGCTGGTCGGCATCGAGGGCGGCCGGGGCGACGCGCACCGCCGTGGGCCACCCCCGCAGGCCCCCCAGTTGATCAGGACCGTAATGGCCCCCCGGCACCGCTTCCGCGGCCGTGGCGGCAAAGAGCTGGGGCAGGGCCCCCATCGCCGCGCTCTGAAAGAGCGGGGCCATCAGCCGGTAGGCCAGGGGCTCCAGCCAGGAACCGCTGGCGGCCACCGAAGCCGGCTGCAGGTTGGTGCGGGCCACCCCGGGATGCGCCGCCAGGGAGCGCACCGCCTGCCCCTCGGCATCCAGGCGGCGCTGCAGCTCTAGGGCGAACATCACGTTGGCGAGCTTGCTCTGGCCGTAGGCCTGCCAGCGGTCGTAGCGGCGTTCCCCCTGCAGGTCGTGGAAGCTGATGCGGCCGAAATACTGCGCGCCAGAGGTGACGGTGACCACCCGGGCATCGGGACGGCCGTGCAGAAGGGGCAAAAGCGCCCGGGTGAGGGCGAAGTGGCCGAGGTGGTTGATGCCGAACTGGCGCTCGAAACCGTCGCGGGTGAGGCTGCGCGGCAGCCCCATCACCCCGGCGTTGTTGATGAGCAGATCAAGGCGGCCATAGCGATCGGCCACAGCGGCGGCAGCGGCACCCACCGAGGCCAGATCGGCCAGATCGAGATCCAGCAGATCGAGGGCACCGCCGCGAACGGCGGGAAGCAGGGCCTGCCGGGCCTGCTCAGCCCGCTCGGGTGAGCGACAGCCCAGGATCACCGTTGCCCCCCGGGCCACGAGGGCACGGGCAGTCTCCAGACCCAGGCCGCTGCTGCCTCCTGTGATCAGGGCCAGCCGGCCCGTCTGGTCCGGAATGTCAGCGACGGTCCAGGGCATGGGGGTCGCGAGGATCGAACTCGCCTAAGGCGGATTATGAGTCCGCTGCATTCACCAGATTGCTAGACCCCCGGCCGGGATCACCAGAGGCCCCGCACCGGTGCTGACCAGCTGGTCTCGCCATCCTGCCAGGAACCGGTCGAGGGCTGGACCCCGCTCAGGCTGCCGGAAAAGCCGTTGGACACATCACCCGTGCGCCAGGGCATCGGGTCGCTCTGCTGCTCCAGCAGCACCTGATAGGTGTTCTGCACCGCCGTGCCATCCCAGATGATCGTCTGGTCGCGGAAGCCCAGACCCATCACCCGGTTCTCAACGCCGCCGGTGGCAATCCCGAACAGGTCGGTGATCTGATTGGTGAGGCTGACGCTCTGGGCGAAGGGGGCACTCCAGGTGTAGAAGCGACGCTCCACCAGCTGGGGAACGGTCTGGACCGTGTCGCAGCGGGTGACCTCCACCGGGGCGGCAGGGGCCGAACCGGCTGACGCCGTGGGTGGTGCCTCCAGGGTGGTGGTGCAGACCACCGGCGAGGCCAGGGCGGGAGACGCCAGCAGAGGCAGGGTCAGAGCCAGGCCGGCGAGTGAAACGGGCAGAGCGGAGCGACAGGCAGGCATGGATCGACCGACGACGACAGAACCTCGTAGGACGCAAACTAGTCAATCCGACGCGTTTTCACCAGTGGCACTCCCGGCCGCCCGACCCGGCATCCAGCTCCCCGCCAGTGCAGCGGCGAAGCGTGCCGAGCTGCTGGAGCGGCTGGCCCGCAGGGCCTACCGGCATGGGGAGTTCACCCTCGCCTCAGGCCGCCGCAGCCATCACTACGTGAACTGCAAACCCGTGAGCCTCAGCGGGGAGGGACTGGCCCTGCTGGGATGCCTCTTGCTGGAGCAGGTGGAGCCTGAGGCGTCCGCCGTCGCCGGCCTCACCCTGGGAGCCGATCCGCTGGTGAGCGCCGTCGCCATGGCGGCCGCCCAGGGGGGCCGCAGCCTCGATGCCCTGATCGTGCGCAAGGAGGCCAAGGGCCACGGCACCGGCGCCTGGCTGGAGGGGCCGCTGCCGGAGCCCGGCAGCACCATCACCGTGCTGGAGGACGTGGTCACCACCGGCGGGTCCTCCCTCAAGGCGGTGCAGCAGCTGCGACAGGCCGGGTATGTGGTGAAGCGGGTGGTGACGATCGTTGACCGGCAGGAGGGGGGGCTGGAGGCGATGGTGGCAGCCGGTCTCGAGCTGTGCAGCCTCTTCCTGCTGGAGGACGTGGCGGCCACGGCGGCTGCCGGCGCAGCAGCAACCGGCGCTTCCGCCGGCCCAGCAGCATGAGCGCCACCACCACCAGCGTCTGGGACTGGACTCCCGGGCAACCGGCCTGCAGCCTGCAACCGGCCAGCCTGATCCGGCTGGAGGGCACTGATGCCCTGCGGGTGCTGCATGGCCAGACCAGCGCCGCCATCGAGGGGGCCCGGCCCGGCCAGTGGATTCCCACCTGCTGCATCAGCCCGACCGCCCGCCTGCGGGCCCTGGCGGAAGTGCTGGTCGACGCCAGTGGAGCCTGGCTGGTGGTGCACTGCGGCGACGGCGCCCAGGTGCACACGGCCCTGGATCGGGTGCTGTTCCCCGCCGACCGGGTGCGGCTCGGCCCCGTGGAGCCGGTCTGGTGGCTGACGCCCGTGGCAGGCCCGGGCGAAGCCCTGGACCCGGCCGGCGACGCCGCCATCTGCCAGGAGCTCGCCGATGACCGGGGCTGGCAACTGGGGGGCGGGGCCCTGGGGCAGGCCCTGGTGCTGCGCAATCCGGACCCAGCCAGCTGGCCCGCGGCCTGGCAGGAGCGCCGGCCCCTCGACGCCCATGGGCAGGAGCGCTGGCGCCTGCAGGAGGGCCTGCCCGCAGCTCCCGGCGAACTCAATGAGGACCACAACCCCTTCGAACTCGGCCTGGCCGCGCGGGTGAGCCTGACCAAGGGCTGCTACGTGGGCCAGGAAACCCTGGCGAAGCTCGCCACCTACGACGGCGTGAAACAGCAGCTGCGCCGCTGGCACTGGCCCCACACCCCTGGGGAGCGGGCGCCCGAGCCGGCTGATGAGCTCTGGGCCGGTCCAACCACCCCTGCCGCGCCCTCGGACGCCGCCGCCGGGGAGACCCGCCTTGGCCGGATCACCTCGATGCTCGCCCTCGACAACGGCGACCGGATCGGCCTGGCGGTGGTGCGTCGCCGCGGCCTCGATCAGGAGCACCTGCGCACTGGCGGCGCCGGCGCGCAGGCCCGGCTCCTCCTGTCACGCCCCAACCGGTTCATTGATCCACCGATCGGGGCCGGTGGCGCCCGCTGATCAGCCCCCGGGGCCCTGGTCCAGCAGCCAGCGGGCCACGGTCCAGGTGGCCAGGTTGTCGTCGCGGTTGTAGGTGAAGATCCGCTGCAGGCGGGCCCGTCCCCCATCCCGTCGCCATTGGCGCCACCAGAGCAGGCACCGGGCCCCATCCACCCCCGGCTGGCTCCAGCGGAAACCGATCCAGGAGGCCACGGCCTTGAGGCCGTAGCTGTTTACCGGCAGGCGCCAGTGGCGGCGCAGCCGGGCATGCACGTCGAGCAGTCGCGAGCGGAGCCGGGCAATCTCCTGGGCATCGGCACCCTGGCGCTGGGCCAGGCGCACCAGGGCGATCGACTCGGTCTCGCCGTAGTGGAGCAGGGGCCAGTCGGGATAGCGGGCCAGCACCCGGCTCAGCCGGCGCCAGAGCCGCGCCTCCCCGTGGTGCTGCAGGGCCAGCAACGGCTGGTAGCGCCAGGGCGCATCGCCCAGCCGCGGCCAGGTGCCATCGCCCAGCCGCGGCACGGCCACAAAGCCGTGCAGGAAATCGTCGCGGGCATCGGGGTCCGACTCGATGTCCAGCAACAGCACCCCGGGGGCCTGGGCCAGCTCGGGCAGGGGGTTGGCAGCAGCAGGGGTCTCGGGCTGCAACCGCTCCGGACGGCCGGCGGCCTGCACCCGGGCCTGGGCCACCAGGGCGGCTGCGCTGTCGCGGTGCTGCTCGCCATGCACCGCCAGGGCCTCGGCCAACTGCCGGGGATCCGCGGCGGCCAGCTGCTCCAGGCTGGTGATGCCCAGGTCCAGCAACATCTCCCGGCGCTTGCCGCCGATGCCGCTCACCTCACTGAGGTGACCCTCGCGGGCCGCCTCGCGGTCACACAGCCCGCGCCAGCTGCAGAGCACACACTTCTTGCGGTCGGCCACCAGCGGAGGGGGCTGGGGGCGCCCCAGATCCGTAGCCAGCCTGGGCAGGGCCTCCTCCAGCTGGGCCTGGAGCCCACCCGTGAGCTTCAACCGCTCCCGCTGGAGACCTCGCCCACTGCCGGCCACCACCAGGGCTTCGGGCACCGGCGCACCCTGGCGCTCCGCCAGGAGCCGGCCCCAGAGCGCGAGCACCAGCCGATGTTCGCGGGTGAGGTTGCGACCCTGGCGGCCGAGCACGGGGCGGTAGGCATGGTCGCCCCAGACGCTGATGCCGGCGACCCGCTCCAACAGGGGCGGATGGGCCTGCAGCGTCAGGCCCGCCGGCCCGGAACCCGCCAGGCGCAGCCCCACCACCCCTGGCGCCCCGGCCGCGCAGGCCGGCTCCCCCCTCCCGGGCTTCTCCGGCAACAGGGTCTGGAAGGCGGCGAGCTGGTCGCTGAGGGCCAGGGCACGATGGGCCGTCCAGAGCCGCTGGGAGGCGTCGCCATGGCGATCGAGCCAAGCCCGGCGCTTGCAGCGCAGCCAGCTGCGCAGCAGCCGGTCGGTGAGCACCTCCTGGGCCATGGCAGCACGCTAGTGGCGAGGGCCCTCTGCCACCCTGAAGCCCCGACCGCTGCCCCTGAGGCCCCCGTGGTGAGCCAGACACCTGCGCCGGCCCACTCCCCCCATCCGCTGCTGGTGTTCGATGGCGGCTGCCCGTTCTGCCGCCACTTCGCGGTGCTCAGCGAGCTGCGCAGCGGCATCCCCGGGCTGGAGATCCGCGATGGCCGCATGGATGCCGACCTGCGCGCCCACCTCGCCGCGCGCGGCTACCACCTGCGCGACGGCGCCATGGTGATCGACGGGGAGCAGGTGCTCCACGGCGCTCCGGCCATCCAGTGGCTGTGCGCCCGCATGACCCCCAGCGCTGCCCTGCTCCAGGTGCTGGCACCCCTGATGGCGACGCCGGCGCGGGCGCGGCAGCTTTACCCCCTGCTGCTCCTGGCCCGCCGCGTCGCCCTCGCCCTGCGGGGGTTGCCGGTGGATCCCGATCGCCGCACTCCCTGATCCGCGCGCCGCCCCTGGCCAGCGCGACAGCACAGTTGAATGGGGCCTGGATGTCCAGATCCCTGATGGCCTCTGCCCCCCTGCCCCTGGAGGCGGCCCCGATTGCCTTCGGCACCGACGGCTGGCGCGGCATCCTCGGCGTCGACATCACGGTGGAGCGGCTGCTGCCGGTGGCCGCCGCCGCCGCCGCGGAACTGGCCCACTCCGCCCCTGAGGGGCTGAGCAGCCGCGAGGTGGTGATCGGCTACGACCGCCGCTTCCTGGCCCCGGAGCTGGCCGAGGCGATCGGCAGCGCCGTGCGCGGCGTGGACCTGGAGCCGGTGCTGGCCGACTCCCCCACCCCCACGCCCGCCTCCAGCTGGGCGGTGGTGGAGCGGGGCTCCCTGGGGGCCCTGGTGATCACCGCCAGCCACAACCCCCCCGAATGGCTCGGCCTGAAGATCAAGGGTCCGTTCGGCGGCTCGGTGGAGGGCGACTTCACCCGGCGGGTGGAGACCCGCCTGGAGGCTGGCGGAATCACGGTGCCGCAACCTCCGCCGGCCGGCGGCGAACCCCGCTTCGACGCCCTTGGCGCCTACGTGGGCGGGCTGCGGGCCAAGGTGAACACCGCCGCCCTGGCTGAGGGGCTGGAGCACCTGGGCCTGCGGGTGATCGTGGATCCGATGCACGGCTCGGCCGCCGGCGTGCTGCCGGCCCTGCTGGGGGAGCAGGCCACCGCCAGTGGCGTGATCCAGGAGATCCGGGCGAACCGCGATCCGTTGTTCGGCGGCAACCCCCCGGAGCCCCTGGCCCCTTACCTGGGCGAGCTGATCGCCGCCGTGCAGGCCAGCACCGCCGCCGGGAGGCCGGCGATGGGCATCGTCTTCGACGGTGACGGTGACCGCATCGCCGCGATCGACGAGCGGGGCCGCTTCTGCAGCACCCAGCTGCTGATGCCCCTGTTCATCGACCACCTGGCCCGCGCCCGCCAGCTTCCCGGCACCGTGGTGAAAACGGTGAGCGGCTCCGACCTGATGCAGCTGGTGGCCGAGCACCTGGGCTGCCGCGTGCTGGAGAAGCCGGTGGGCTTCAAGTACATCGCCAGCGAGATGCTGGCCGGCGAGGTGCTGGTGGGCGGCGAGGAATCGGGCGGGGTGGGCTTTGGCATGCACCTGCCGGAGCGCGACGCCCCCTTTGCCGCCCTGCTGCTGATTGAGGCGCTGGTGGAGGGGGGCGTGCCCCTGGGCGAGCGGCTCGATGCCCTCCAGCAGGCCCATGGCGGCGCCGCCAGCTACGACCGCCTCGACCTGCGCCTCCCCGATATGGCCGCCCGCCGCCAGCTGGAGGAGCGTCTGGCCCAGGCGCCCCCGGCGACTGTGGCCGGCAGCCCCGTGCAGGACGTGATCTGCACAGACGGCGTGAAACTGCGTCTGGGGCCCAGCCACTGGCTGATGCTGCGCTTCTCCGGCACCGAGCCGCTGCTGCGCCTCTACTGCGAGGCGCCCACGGCCGAGCGAGTGGCCGCCGTGCTGGCCTGGGCGCGCTGCTACGCCCTGGAGGGTTGAGAGCCATGGCCACCGGCTCCTCAGCCGCTCGCCCCGTGCTGGTGATTGCCAGCGGCAACCCCGGCAAGGTGCGCGAATTTAGCCACCTGCTGGCCGATCTGGACCTGGAGATCCGAGCCCAGCCCGAGGGCCTGGAGGTGGAGGAAACGGGCGACACCTTCGCTGCCAACGCCCGGATCAAGGCCTCAGCCGTAGCCGGCGCCACCGGCTGCTGGGCCCTGGCCGACGACTCCGGCCTGAGCGTGACGGCCCTCGGGGGCGCCCCCGGCGTGCACTCGGCCCGCTACGCCGATAGCGACAAGGCCCGCATCGCCCGCCTGCTGCGGGAGCTGGCAGGGGCTGGCGACCGCTCAGCCCGATTCATTGCCGCCCTGGCCGTGGCCGATCCCAGCGGCACGATTCGCCTGGAGGTGGAAGGCGAGTGCCCGGGCCTGATCCTGGAGGAGAGCCGCGGCTCGGGCGGCTTCGGCTACGACCCGGTGTTCCTGGTGCCCGAGGCCGGCCTCACCTACGCCGAGATGGACAAGGGGCTCAAGGGCCGCATCGGCCACCGGGGCCAGGCCTTTGCCCGGCTGGCGCCGCAGCTGCAGGAGCAGCTGGGTGCGGAAGTGTGACGCCGGGGCGACGGGTCAGGTGTATGGCGGACTCGATGTGTGGCTGACTCAGGGGGTGGCAGAACGGTCAGCACCAAGCTGAGGAAGACTGCTTAGCTGTTGGCACGAAACAGTACGCGGTGGAGAAATCGCACCCATCAGTTCAGTGAACGACGGAGCGTCAAGCACAAACACGCTTTGAGTAACTTGCGGCAGATGAGCCGATCTACGTAGGAGCCATGCCAGACGAGACCATGCCTGGCGGAAGACGATCCCATGTGGTCGTCATCGGAGCCGGATGGGCTGGTTGGGGCGCAGCCAAGGCACTCTGTCAAGCCGGTAGTCGTGTCACCTTGGTTGATGGGATGCCCGATCCAACAGGCAGTCAACCCATCACGACCAAAAGCGGCAAACCGTTCGAGGCAGGCACCAGAGGCTTTTGGAAAGACTATCCCAACATCAATGCCCTCACCGATGAACTCGGCGTTGCCGATATTTTCACTGACTTCACCACCAGTGCCTTCTGGTCGCCCGATGGGTTAGAAGCAACAGCTCCTGTCTTTGGAGACGCACCCCAATGGCCAAGCCCCCTTGGCCAGATGCTGGCAACCGTCACCAACTTCACACGACTACCCATTCAGGACAGGCTCAGCATCGCAGGGCTTCTCTACGCGATGCTGGACCTCTATCGCAGCGACAGGATTTTTCAGCAGTACGACGATCTCGATGCCCAATCACTCTTTGTCAAGCTCGGCATCAGCGATCGCCTCATCAATGAGTTTTTGCGCCCCACCTTGCTGGTTGGCCTGTTCAAGCCACCCGAGGAGCTTTCGGCCGCGGTCACCATGGAGCTCCTCTATTACTACGCCCTGGCCCATCAAGACTCCTTTGATGTCCGTTGGATCAGATCGAAAAGCATCGCCGAACATCTATTCGCACCTCTGAGCAGAAGGCTGATCTCCCGTCATCGTCTGCAGGTCCTCGGAGGAACGTTGGCGACACGGATCATTGTGTCGCCTGACTCACGGCGGGTCAGCTCGGTTGAGCTTCAACACGTGGCGACCAACACGATGCAGGTGATTGACGATGCGGATGCGGTGGTGTTGGCGGTTGGAGTCAGAGGGCTCAAGGCTCTGATGGCACAGTCTCCAGAACTCAGCCAGGCAGCACCAGAGCTGGTTGGGGCTGCTTCGCTTGGCTCCATCGATGTCGTGTCCGCACGCCTATGGCTGGATCGTGCTGTTCCAATCGCTTACCCAGCGAACGTGTTCTCGCGCTTCGACGCTCTGAAGGGCTCTGGGGGTACGTTTTTCATGCTGGATCAGCTGCAAAAGGATGCGCAACAGGCTCTCTGGGGTGATGAGCAGCCCCAGGGCTCGGTAATCGCCAGCGACTTTTACAACGCATCGGCCATCGCAGCGATGAGCGATCAAGAGATCATTGATCGGCTCACGCATGACCTCCTTCCCATCGCACATCCAGAATTCAGCCATGCCAGGGTGGTTGATTCCGAGGTGCGGCGCTATCCAGGCTCGGTGTCGCTCTTTTCACCGGGCAGTTTCAGAAAACGGCCACCCTTGGAAACCTCAGTGGCGTCGATCGTCTGCGCTGGCGACTGGGTGCGGATGGGCGATCAAGAACATGGCGCCAAGGGGCTGTGTCAGGAGCGAGCCTATGTGTGCGGGCTGGAGGCAGCAAATTCCCTGATCAGGCGCAAGATTGTAAACGGTGCCGGTCACGCGCATCCCGTTCTCCCGATTCGCGCAGACGAACCACAAGTCGTCCTAGGCCGTGCTCTCAACAAGCTCGTGATGGATCCCCTCGAAACTCTTGGTCTGAAACTGCCGTGGTTCAACTCCTAACGCTTCCCTTGAGTAGCAGGCTGGCACTTGAGGTGGTGTAGCTGAAAACTGGTGCCGGCCTGGCCACTCGAAGGGCTTGTTCGGCGCTCGCTTCAGGAGAGCGACCATCTTCGATGAGCCGAAACGCCTTCAGTGACATATAAAGCGGCCCTTTCTTGACAGCAGCCGACCACTACATCAATTTAATGTCATTAAGTGGTTGCCATCCTTTCTCAAAGTTTCGAACCAGCTTGGATCGATCTCTGGTCTTGAACTACCTGAGGCCGGCGGCCAGCTTGATCCAGGCAAACATCTGTTCAATCCGCTTTTTGGTGTTGATCGATTAGCTGTAGCTCTGATGGTGCAGAGCGGTCAACAATCAGTGAACTGCAGCGAGCCTGTATCTTTTGAGCTACATGGGGTGTGATCCCACTGATGCGTAGGTCGGCTTCAAAATCTCTGGTGTCGTAGTCCTTGTCGGCACCCAGCATTTTCGGGTAGGATCGAGGAACGATACCCCCGGGTAAAACGGAAAGAAATCGGCGTTGAGCCGATCCAGCGCATGGAGCAACCCGCACTTGCCGCAGAGGCTGCGTCGCCTGGATTCGATCTTGCGTAAAGATGTACGAAATCAGGCGGACTTGTTTTCTCTGCTGGTCGCGCATAGAATCGAAAGGGCTAAGCCATTCACCCGCAGTCGACCAAATCATTCAGTAACTTCCAAAAATTGGCACATTGAAGCTTGACCATGGCGATCTCCCGTCGATCGAGAATCAAGCAATTGATATCGAAAGGCATCGTCCTGCTGCTGCCGATCTCGATGCAGGGATGCACAGATCGATTTGGTATTCATGATAACCCATTTATCACCAGATTCGCTGCTGATGGATCTTCTTTGAACCAGCAAGCTATTCAGAGAGCATACGACCAAAGCCTTGCCAATACATATCTCGCTGTTCTCGGCTCTGAATTGCCTCGGCCGTTGATTCTGAATAGCTATTGGAAGTTTCTAACTTCCATTATTGCCAATTCTTCGCCAGAAGTTTTCCAAGGCAAGCTCACCTAACTTGGCTATTTCTCGGCTCCTACCCTTTCAACCATAGAAAAATTCTGCATTGCCAACAACCCATACCTTGGAGCAGTGACAATCCGCAGACAAAGAATTGAAGAATCATCCGCGCCATGCGCCGGCAGATTCAAGACCTTACGGATACCAATTGGCCATAGTATACGAGGCTTTGTCGTTCCCAAGAGCAATAACTTTGCTACAGTCATTCCTCTCGATATCCTTGCCAAGCTCTCACGCAAGCGCAGCCAGATTTATTGGAATGATATCAACCCTGCCTGGCCTAGGCGTCCGATTCAATGGGTGTTCAGCTCCCAGACAGATTTCAAGGATGATCTCCGGATCTTGGGGATCACGCCACCAAGTCAATATTTGCTCGCAGCGAATTACGACCGCAGCTTCATGAATCTTCCAGACCATCCTGATAGTCTACTATTTCACCAACATCGCCAATTCTGCCCTCTCTCATACGCGGCGCTGAGCTTAGATTGTTGGCCGTACAAATCACACGGAAAGGAAATCCGATCAAGCCAGAGCCAGAGGAAATTGGGAGATACCCAAAAGAATTAGTCCGCACAGTCTATCTGTATATCAATCAAGGCAGACCCGACTCCTGCATCATTTATGATCTTGCAGACTTTAGGGCACCTCGAAAAATCCGAATAGAGCGTGATTGCCAGATGAAACCCGCTATTATGAGTCATCTGATTCGCTCAGGCTGTGGGTCAAAGAGGCTTCT
>Ga0194119_10008972_pt1 | contig 13552 bp, 10 predicted proteins | sample TA2MahC100mmetaG_FD_148620 | JGI IMG/M metagenome (GOLD analysis project Ga0194119, IMG submission 148620) | Freshwater microbial communities from Lake Tanganyika, Tanzania - TA2015018 Mahale Deep Cast 100m | ecosystem: Environmental > Aquatic > Freshwater > Lake | place: Tanzania: Lake... | reverse complement strand
GCAGAGGGCGCAGAGGCCGCCTTCACCGCCCACATCACCGAGGTCGAGCTCCAAGCGGGCGCCGACCTCACCTACACGCGCGCCCAAGGCGCCCCCCTCGCCCACCTCCACCTCGGCGCCGTGGGGGTCGCGCTTGCGGCGGGGGCGGGGGCGCGCGCCACGCTCCTCAACCTCGGGGCGCGGCTCGCGCGCGTAGAGCTCGGCGTGGACCTCGCCGGGGAGGGCGCGCGCGCCGACCTCGCCGGCGCCTTTGTGGGGAGCGGGGCGCGCCTGCTCGACCAGCACCTCACCCTGCGGCACCTCGCCCCGCGCTGCGAGAGCGCACAGCGCTTTAAGGGGCTCCTCGGGGGGATCTCACGCGGGGTGTTCACGGGGCGCGTGTATGTGGCGCCGGGGGCGAGCGGCACGCGCGCTGAGCAGAGCAACCCCAACCTCATCGCCTCAGAGGGCGCGCGCGCCGTGTCGCGCCCGCAGCTCGAGATCTACAACGACGACGTGCAGTGCAGCCACGGCGCCACCGTGGGGCAGCTCGACGAGGAGGCGCTGTTCTACCTGCGCTCGCGCGGGCTCACCCGCGCCGTGGGCGAGCGCCTGCTCGCGGAGGCGTTCGTGGGGGAGGTGCTCGAGCGCCTCGACGACCCCGGCGCCCAGCAGCTCGCCGCCGAGGCGCTCGCCCGCGCCCTCGCGTCCCCAGAGGAGCCCGCCCAATGAGCCGCCCCCTCCCCGCCCCCCGCGAGGACTTCCCCGTCCTCAGCCAGCGCGTCAACGGCCGCCCCCTCGCCTACCTCGACAGCGCCGCCACCGCGCAGAAGCCCGCCTGCGTGATCGACGCCGTGGCCGACTTCTACCGCCACGACAACGCCAACATCCACCGCGCCGTCTACGGCCTCGGCGAGCGCGCCACCGCGCGCTACGAGGGGGCGCGGGAGCGCGTGGCGAGCTTCCTCAACGCGCGCGAGGCGCGCGAGGTGGTCTTTGTGCGCGGCGCCACCGAGGGGATCAACCTCGTGGCGTCGTGCCTGAGCGCCTCCCTGCGCCCCGGCGACGAGGTGCTCATCACCGCCCTCGAGCACCACGCCAACATCGTCCCCTGGCAGCTCGCCTGCGCGCGCTCCGGCGCCACGCTGCGCGTGCTGCCCATGACGCCGAGCTGCGACCTCGACCTCAGCGCCCTCGACGACCTCCTCACGCCGCGCACCCGGCTGTTCGCCTTCTCGCAGCTCTCCAACGCCCTCGGCACCGTCAACCCCGCCCCCCTGCTCTGCGCCCGCGCCCGCGCCGTGGGGGCGCTCACCCTCGTAGACGGGGCGCAGGCGACGGCGCATGGCCCCACCGACGTGCAGGCGCTCGGCTGCGACTTCTACGTGTTCTCGGGGCACAAGCTCTACGGCCCCACCGGCGTGGGCGTGCTCTACGGGCGCGCCGAGGTCCTTGAGGCCCTGCCGCCCTACCAGGGGGGCGGCGACATGATCGAGGAGGTGCGGTTCGAGGGCACCACCTTCGCGGGGCTGCCCAGTCGCTTTGAGGCGGGCACGCCGCATATCTGCGGCGCCGTGGGTCTGGGGGTGGCGCTCGACTACCTGCGCGAGTTCGACCTCGCCCGCGTGGAGGCGCACGAGGCGGCGCTCCTCGCGGCGCTCGAGGGCGGCCTGCGCGCCCTGCCCGGCGTGCAGGTCATGGGCGCCCCCGCCGCCCGCGCCTCCGCGGTGAGCTTTGTGCTCGAGGGGGCGCACCCCCACGACGTGGGCGTGCTGCTCGACCAGCACGGGGTGGCGGTGCGCGTGGGGCACCACTGCGCGCAGCCCGTGATGCGCCACCTCGGCGTGTCGGCGACGGTGCGCGCCTCGGTGGGGCTCTACACGTCCCGCGAGGACGTCGCGCAGCTGCTCGAGGCGCTCCCGCGCGTGCGGCGGATGCTCGTCGACTAGCGGCGCCCAAGCCCTGAGGCGCCGCAGTACATCGCCATCATCGAGCTCAAGAATCAGGCGGGGCTGAGCGCCGAGGAGGTGACGTACCTCACAGAGGTCATGCGCCAGGCGGCCAAGTACCTGCCCGTGGACAGCTACCCCCTGATCACCAAAGAGAATCTCTTTATGCTGCTGCCCCCCGGCACCCGCATCGAGGACTGCCAGGGGGAGTGCGCCGTGGACACGGGGCGCAAGATCGGCGCCACGTGGCTCATCACGGGGGAGGTGGTGCGAATCAGCGGCTCCCTCCGCGTCATGCTCGAGCTCTACCACACGCCGAGCAACGTCCGGAAGGGCAGCGACATCGTCAAGGGCGCCACCATCGACGAGCTCGAGAATCCGCTGCAGGCGGCGACCATGACGCTGCTCGGCGACCTCGACCCGAGTCTGCTGGCGAAGGCGGAGCGCATCCGCAGCGGCTTCGTCTTTAAGCGCGTGAGCGTGGGCGCCCTCCCCGAGCTGCCCGCGGGGGCGGAGCAGGCGGCGGAGGAGGCGCTCAAGGGGGTGCCGGCGGCGCGCGCGGACCTCAAGAGTCTCGGCTTTAAGGACATCAACGTCGAGGAGCTCGAGGCGTACGACAAGGCGCTCAAGCTCGAGGGCGACGCGCGCGCCACCCCCGAGCAGCGCCTCGCGCAGTGGCAGGAGGTGGCGCGCTTCCCGCGCCTCGCCCCCGCCGCGCAGGAGCAGGTGGCCAAGTGGAGCAACTTCCTCGCCCGCCGCCGGGAGCTCGAGGCCAAGCGCCTGCAGGCGATCGCGCAGCTCAACGCCCTCAAGGGCGAGGACCGCCGCGCCGCCGAGGAGCGCGACCGCGAGAAGCAGGCGGCGTGGGCCAAGCTCTCGCGCCTGCTGGGGCTGAGCGTGATCGAGGACGCCGACAAGGGGAAGTGGGTGGAGGCGTTCTTGGACGCCTACGGGGTGCTCCCCGAGCTCAACGAGCACGCGCGCTCGCCGCTCCTCACGCCCTTCTTGAGCGCCGCGCCCCTGTCGACGCGCCTCCCCGCCCTCGAGGCGCAGGGGCGCGCCGAGCTCGAGGCCCGCGCCCGCCGCGCTGAGGAGATCGAGCGCCGCCTGTGCTCGCTGTCCGACGACAAGGAGTGGACGGGGGGCCGCTGCGCGCCCCTGAGCGAGCGCCGCGCCTGCGAGGGGCGGCAGATGCGCTGGGAGGAGGGCGCGTGCCGCGAGACCGCCGCCTCGTGCGGGGGGCGCGGGCTCGTGCTCGAGGGCGCCTCCTGCGCCCTGTCGCCCGAGGCGCGCGCCGCCGAGGAGGACAAGCGCCGCCGCCAGGAGGAGGATGCCGCCTACGAGCGCGCGCGCTCCTCGCTGCGCGCCCTCGCGCTCAACGTGGCGGGGGACGGCGAGTCGATCTATGAGCTGTCATCGCAGAGCGACGCGGGCTTCGATCGCCAGAATCTGTCGCTCGACGCCGCGCGCCTCCTCGGCGCGCTGAGCGTGTCCCTCAACATGACCACGGGGGACGCGCAGGGCTTTGGGGTCTCCACGGCGGGGCTGAGCGTCGAGCGCAAGACCGACGGGGGGGGCACGCTCGGGTTTGGGTTCTATTACCCCTTTGGCGGCAGCGCGCCCGCCGACCGCGCGCGCGCCTTTGAGGCCAAGCGCATGAGCGCCTTTGGGGACCGCTGGCGCTGGGACGCCGAGCGCGTGAGTCTCACGCTGCCCATGAGCGTGGCGGCGCCCCTCCGGCGGGGGGCGTGGGACCTCCGCGCGTCGCTGACGCCGGTGGTGGCGCTCGGCGGCGAGGAGCACGCGCTCCCCCCGGGGGTGGACCCGGCGTGGGCGGGGGCGCAGGAGACCCACACCTTTGAGCTCTACACGCAGACGGCGCTGTCGCTCAGCCGCCTCGTGGGGTCGGGCGGGAGTCTGGCGGGGCTGCGCTACCAGGCCCACTACTCGCTCACCGCCACCTCGGGCGCGGCGCAGGGGGCGTGGGCGCCCTACGTGCACATCCGCCTCGGCGACTCCGCCGCCATCAAGCTCGAGGGGCTCTTCTACTCACGCCGCCCCACCCTCGCCGCCTTCAACAACCTCGACGAGCACAGCCTCCGCGCCGCCCTGTGGTTCAACACCGACCGGGGCTCTCAGAGCGCGGAGCTCTGCAAGGCGACGCTCTACACGGGGGTGGGCGTGGGGACGATCTACGCGATCTATAAGGGGATTATGGCGCTCGCAGACTCCAGCGATTCGTCCGACACTTCGTCCAACAGCGAGACGGACGGCGCGACGGTGGGGCTCTACACCCTCGGCTACCTCGCCGTGCTCACGCTCCCCTCGGTGTTGATCGCGAACGCGGATGACATCTGTGAGTGAGGGGCTTTGTGAGTGAGCGGCTTTGTGACCGCGTGACCAAAAGACCTAGCGCCGAGAGTGAGTCCCCCGTGACCCTGCACAGCCCCCGCCCCTCAGCGCCGACGCGCCCCGTCACCCCCTCGCTGCCCCCTTCGCTGCCCCGCGCGCTGCCCCGCGCGCTGCCCCGCGCGCTGCCCCGCGCGCGCTCCATTGCGCCGCTGCTCGCGCTGACCCTCGCGGCGGGCGCGGCGCCTCACGGGGCGGCGCGGGCGGGGGCGGAGCCGGCGGTCCGCGTCAGCGGGCAGCTCGGCGCGCTCGATTCGCGCGTGAGCGACACCACCACCGACGGCGACTTCTTTGAGGCCTCCTGGCGCGTCGCCCCCTCCGAGCTCATCAGCTACGAGGGCGCCGCGGCGCAGGGGCTGCTCGTGCGGGACTACTTTAACGACGCGCGCCTCGAGTCGCTCCTGCCGCAGCCGCTCAGCGCCCCGGCGGGGGCGCCGCTGGAGGGCGGCGGGGTGCGCGTGACGCAGGAGCAGCGCCACGCCCTCCACCTCCACAAGCGCCTCGAGACGGTGGACCTCGGCGCCTCCTACGCGCTCATACGCCCGCAGCGCGACGCCCCCATCGGCGCGCGTCAAGACTCGCTGCTCGACCACAGCGCGCTCTCCCTCAACGCCGGCCTGCGCCCCGTGAAGGGCGTTGAGCTCCGGGGGCGCTACACGAGCGTGGGGTTTGGCGAGCTGTGGGCGCAGGGCTTCTTTGGGGGCACCAAGGGACTCAGCCCCACGGCGGAGATCCAGCAGCGCGCCTCCGCCGCCGACCCCGGCGGCGCCCTGGTCCCCGTTGAGGCGTCCACCCTCGCGCGCTGGGACCGCGCCGAGCTCGCCGCCACCCTGTCGGCGTGGGACGTGGCCCTCCCGGGCCTCTCCCTCGACGCCGGCTACGCGCGGCGCTCCTATGGGGGGCAAGCCGGTGGTGGCGGCGAGCGCGCCGGGGAGCGAATCGGGGGACGCGCGCCGCGTCGACCAGCTCATGTTCGCCGCCGTCGGCTACCGCCACGCCCTCACCCTCGGCCCCGTGTCGCTGCGCGCCGGGCTCTGGGTGGCCTACGAGCGCAACACCTCCACCCAAAACCGCAAACTCGGCGGGCGCTTTGAGGCCAACGCCTACTCCTTCTCGCGCCTCCGCCTCCGCCCCAGCGCCAGCGCCTCCTGGGGCGCCGCCACGCTCGCCCTGAGCTACGAGCACGCCTCCCGCGACTACGCTGCCCGCCGCGTGACGGAGGGCGACGCGCTCGCCAATGACCTCTCCTCGCTCCTGCGGGCGGAGGGCCGCTATGCGCTCGGTGATGGGGCGGAGGTGGGGCTCTATGCGCTGAGTCAGGACGTCTCGTCGAACCAGACGCTCGCGCACTTCTTTGCGTCTAAGGCGAGCGTGACGCAGGTGGGGCTGCTGGCGCGCTTCTATGCGGAGTGAGGGGGGGTGGCAGGCGGCTGCGTGTAGGCACGCTCAAGCCTCAAGCGCTCACGCCCCCGAGCGGGCGCGGCGAGCGCCCGCGCCCTGCGCGCTAGACCCCTAGACCCCCTTGAGGGGCCCGCTCTGCTTGGAACGCGGCTTGCGCGTTGACCTCTGCGGCGCTCTCTTGGGCTGCGCCTGCTTGACCTGCGCCTTCTTGGCCTGCGCCTGCTTGACCTGCGCCTTCTTGGCCTGCGCCTGCTTGACCTGCGCCCTCTTAGCCTGCGCCCTCTTGGCCTGCGCCTGCTTGGCCTGCGCCCTCTTGGCCTGCGCCTGCTGCTTCGCCAGCGCCGCCTGAGCCTTTTTCGCCGCCTGGGCCTTTTTCGCCGCCTGCGCCCGCTGCTGGCGCGCCTTCTGAGCGGCGGCGCGGCGAGCCGCGGCCTCCTCGCGGGCCTTGTGGAGCGCCTTGCGCGCCTTAAAGGCCTTGAAGGTCCTCTGGAGGCTGCGCTGGATGGTGGCGATCATGCCCGCCTGCCGCGCCTGCGCCTTGCCGCGCTGCTCCTGCGACACGCCGCGCTGGTAGCTCGCGGACTCCCCGGCCCCGGAGCGGTCCACCCAGTACGCCTGGTGGTCGTCGCGGCCCACGTCGAGGTGGATGAAGCGCCCGTTGGGGTAGTAGCCGATGCCGGAGAGCGGGAAGTTCGCCTTGCAGTACTCCCACACCTCCTTGGGGTCCACGCCGCGCACCCGAAAATCCACCGCGTGGCCGTTGTGGTGACGACTCGTCTTGCGCTCGTTGACGCGCAGGCCGCTCAGAATCTGAAGCTCGGCGTCAAAGTGGTGGCCCACCAAGTAGAGGTACCAGAGCAGGCGGTCCTGCACATAGCAGTCATACATGCGCCAGCTCGCGTCGCCCTCATAGCCCAGGTTGAACGTGTAGCCCACCTCGCACGCCCGCTTGGCGCGCCAGTCGCCGAGCAGCGACAGCATCGCGAGGCGCCCCTTGGGGATGATCTGCTGCTTGTCGTTGATCAGGGCGAGCGGGGGCAGGCGCATCTGGCGGTTTATGTGGTACAGGTGGATGTGCCCGCGCTTGACCACGCAGGCGCGCTTGCCCTTGCTCACGCCGCGGCGGCAGCGCTCGGTGGGCTTGGGGGCGCCGCGCGCGTCGCCCTTGAGGCCCACGTCGTCGTCGTCCCGCGCCTTGAGGGCGGCGGTCAGGTCGTCCTCGGAGTCTGAGCCGGAGGCCGAGTCTGAGCCGGGGGCCGAGTCTGAGCCGGGGGCCGAGTCTGAGCCGGGGGCGGGCGGGGCCGGGGGCGTGAGATTTTTTTCCGCCGCCGACACGAGCGCGGGGCTGGGCGGTGTTGTGTCCGCCGCCGCCTCCCCCGGGGCGGTCTCGGGGGCGCACGCGGCGAGCGGGAGCGCGGCGAGCAGGAGCGCGGCGAGGAGCGCGCCGGCGAGCGGCGGTGACGCGCGCGGCGCGCGGGCGTGCAGCGCGCTTGTATTTTTCGCGGCGCCCACTACCATACGCCCCCCGCCCACCCGGCGCGCGCCGCGCCCTGCCCCCATCCCAGAGGACGCCATGAAGTTTCGTATCGCCTGTGATGACCTCAGCCAGATGCTCGGACGCCTCCAGGGCTTCCTCCGTGAACGCAACACGCTCTCTCCAATCCTCTCCAATGTGCACCTCCTCGTGGATGAGGGCGGCGTCTTACATCTCTCGGCGACCGACACGGAGATCTCCTTTCATGGCACCCTCGCCGTCAAAGATCAAGCGCCGGGCGCCATCACCGTGGACGGCAAGCGGCTCTTCTCCATGGTCAAGCAGCTCCCCGCCGAGGAGGTGCAGGTCTCGGCGGACGCGCAGCACAACCTGACGCTCCGCTCGGGGCGCAGCCAGATGGCGCTCCTCGGCCTCGACGCCGCCGAGTACCCCGAGCAGCCCTCCGCCGACGGCGCCGCCTTCTTTGGCGTCAAGGGCGGCGCCCTCGCCGAGCTCTTTGACCGCACCCTCTTCTCGGCGAGCGCCGACGACAAGCGCCCCAACCTCAACGGCGTCTTCCTCTTTGGGCAGGGCGACGGCGTCCTCAGCGCCGTGTCCACCGACGGGCACCGACTCACGCAGGCCTTCCGGCAGGTCAACCTCGACGGGCAGACGGTGGACCCCTTCCCGGGCCAGATCGTGCCGCGCAAGGCCGTGAGCGAGCTCAAGCGCCTCCTCGTGCCCTACCCCGAGGTGCAGCTGGCGATTCAGACGCAGAGTCCGCAGAGCCTCATCGCGCGCACCACCGACTTCACCGTCTTTATCCGCCTCCTCGCTGAGAAGTTCCCCCCCTACGAGGCGGTCATCCCCCGCTCCAACGACCACGTGTACATGATCGAGCGCCAGCCGCTGCTCAACGCCCTCAAGCGCATGAATCTCATGCGCGACGACCAGGAGAAGCTCCACGGGGTGTCGCTGGAGTTCACGGGGGGCGAGCTGCTGCTCGAGAGCTCCAACGCCAACCTCGGGCAGGTGGAGGACCGCCTCGAGCTCCTCGAGGGCAGCGCCGACCACGAGATGAAGGTGGCCTTCTGCGTGCAGTACATGATCGAGCTGCTCTCCACCATGAAGGGCGACAAGGCGCGCCTCTGCCTCGCGTCGAGCGAGCGCACCGCGGGCATCTTCCGCGACCCCGAGTGGGAGCGCGACCTCTTCGTGGTGATGCCGCGCCGCCTCTGAGCGCGCGCCGCCCACCGCCGTGCGCCTCTCCTCGCTCCACCTCGACCGCTTCCGCAACATCCGCCGCGCTGACCTCGCGTTTGGGGAGGCGCCGCTCCACATCTTCGTGGGCGAGAACGGGCAGGGCAAGACCAACCTCCTGAGCGCCATCTACTGGCTCGCCACCCTCACCCCCCTGCAGACGCACAAGGGGCGCGAGCTGGTCATGTGGGGGGAGCAGGAGGCGCGCGTGCGCGGGGAGGTGATCTCGGGCGAGCTGCGGCGCTCCCTGGCGGTGAGCTACGAGGTGGGCCAGGGGGGGCAGGGGGCGGCGCGGGGGGCGGCGCGCGAGGGCAAGCGCGTGCCGCCGTCGCAGTACTTTGGGGCGCTCACCGTGGTGGCGTTCACGCCGCGCGACCTCGACCTCGTGCGCGGCGGCCCCGACGACCGCCGGCGCTTCCTCGACCGCGCCGTCTTCAACGAGCGCCCCGCCCACCTCCACGCCGTGCAGAGCTTTGGCGCCGCCCTCGAGGGCCGCAACCGCCTCCTGCGCGACGGCGCCCCCGACGCCCTCGTCGCCGCCTACGAGGGCACCCTCGCCGAGCTCGGCGCGCGGCTGATGGGGGCGCGGGCGCGCTACGCGCAGGCGCTCGCCCCCCTCTTCTCCTCCACCCTGCGCGACATCTGCGGCGTCAGCGGCGCCGTGGCGTACCGCCCCGCCCTCGAGACCCCCGACCTCCTCGCCGCGCCCGAGGGGGAGGTGCAGGAGGCGCTCGCGCGGCGCTGGGCGGAGAGCCGCGCGGCGGACCGCCTGCGGGGATTCACGCAGCGCGGCCCGCAGCTCGACGACTTGAGCTTGCGCCTCAGCGACCACTCCGCTAAGTCCTACGCGAGCCAAGGGCAGCAGCGCGCCATCGCGCTCGCCCTCAAGATCGCGCAGATCGAGCTCTTGAGCGCGCGCGCGGGCGAGCGGCCCGTGCTGCTGCTCGACGACGTGTCGAGCGAGCTCGACGCGCGCCGCGCGGGGCTCCTCTTCTCCTTCCTCGACCGCTTTGGCGGTCAGGTCTTTTTGACCACCACCCACGAGCGCCACATCCCCCGCCACGAGGAGGCCACGCTGTGGCGCCTTGAGGGGGGCGCGGTGCTCGGCAGCTAGCGCCCGCGCGGGCGCCACCACGGAGACTCGAGCGCCATGGAGAAGTTTGTGATCGAGGGGGGCTACCCCCTGTCGGGCGAGCTGACGCCCAGCGGCAACAAGAACGAGGCGCTGCCCGTGCTCGCCGCCTGCCTCCTCACCGACGAGGTGGTGACGCTCCGCAACATGCCCCGCATCCGCGACGTGGAGGTGATGTGCGAGGTGATCGAGTCGATCGGCGGGCGGGCGCGCTGGGTGGAGCGCAACACGCTCGAGGTGTCGGGGGCGGGCGTCCGCACCGGCGAGCTCGACGCGCGGCTCTGTCAGCGGATTCGGGCGTCGATCCTGTTCGCCGGCCCGCTCCTCGCCCGCATGGGGCGCGTGGTGCTGCCGCCTCCCGGCGGCGACGTCATCGGGCGCCGGCGCCTCGACACGCACTTCCACGCCCTCGAGGCCCTCGGGGCGCGCGTGGCGGTGCGCGACGTCTATGAGCTCTCCACGCGCGGCCTCGCCGGCGCCGACATCTTCTTGGACGAGGCGTCCGTCACCGCCACCGAGAACGCGCTGATGGCGGCGGCGCTGGCCAAGGGGACCACGGTGATCCGCAACGCCGCCTGCGAGCCGCACGTGTGCGCCCTCGCGCGCCTGCTCAACGCCATGGGCGCGCAGATCAGCGGCGTCGGCTCCAACCAGCTCACCATCGAGGGGGTGGAGCGCCTCGGCGGCGCCACGCACGAGGTGGAGAGCGACTACCTCGAGATCGGCAGCTTTATGGGCCTGGCGGCGATCACGGGGGGGGCGCTCAAGATTCACCGCGTGCAGCCGGATTCGCTCCGCATGATTCGCGCGGTCTTTGAGCGCCTCGGCGTCTACACGCAGGTGAATCAGGTGACGGGCGCCGACGGGCGCGTCAGCGCGGAGCTGCTCGTGCCGCCCCACCAGCCCCTCGCCGTGCGCCCCGACTACCACAACCACGTCCCCAAGATCGACAACTCGATCTGGCCCGCCTTCCCCACCGACCTCATGAGCATCGCCATCACCGTGGCGACGCAGTGCAAGGGCACCGTCCTCTTCTTTGAGAAGATGTTCGAGGGGCGCATGTTCTTTGTGGATCACCTGCAGGCGATGGGCGCGCAGATCATCCTCTGCGACCCGCACCGCGTGGTGGTGGTGGGCCCGCAGCCCCTCCGCGGCGCCAAGGTGCAGAGCCCGGACGTGCGCGCGGGGATGGCGCTGCTCATCGCGGGGCTGTGCGCGCAGGGGCGCACCGAGATCTACAACATCCACCAGATCGACCGCGGCTATGAGCGCGTGGACGAGAAGCTCCGCGCCCTCGGCGCGCACATCGAGCGCCTGCCGGCGAGCTGAGCGGGGCGCGCGTAGGGGACCATGACGCGGAGGGGACCATGAGAGAGAAGCTCGACTCGATCCTGCGCCAGTTCGATGAGCTGAGCGCGCAGCTCGGCGACCCGTCGGCCTACGCCGACCTCGCCGTCTTCCAGCGCCTCACCAAGGAGCGCGCCCGCCTAGAGCCCATCGCGCAGGCGTGGCGCCGGGCGCTGGGGATGGAGCGCGACCTCGAGAGCGCGCGCGAGGCGCTGGCGGAGGCGGGGGGGGACGACGACCTCCGCGAGCTCGCCCGCGAGGAGATCGGGGCGCTGCAGGAGGCGCGCGCCGCTCTCGAGCTCGAGCTGCAGCTCCTGCTGCTGCCGCGCGACCCCAATGACGAGCGGAGCGTGATCCTCGAGGTCCGCGCCGGCGCCGGCGGGGACGAGGCGTCGCTGTTCGCCGCTGACCTCTACCGCATGTACTCGCGCTTCGCCGAGCGCCGCCGCTGGGCGGTGGAGCTGCTGTCGTCGTCGGAGAGCGAGACGGGGGGCTACAAGGAGGTCATCGCGTCCATCAGCGGCGAGGGCGTGTTCAGCGCGCTCAAGTACGAGGCGGGCGTGCACCGCGTGCAGCGCGTGCCGGTGACGGAGTCGCAGGGGCGCATCCACACCTCCACGTGCACGGTGGCGGTGCTGCCGGAGGCGGAGGAGGTGGACGTGGAGGTTCACGAGGGCGACCTCCGCATCGACACGTTCCGCGCCAGCGGGGCGGGCGGGCAGCACGTGAACCGCACCGACAGCGCGATCCGCATCACGCACATCCCCACGGGCATCGTGGTGTCGTGTCAGGACGAGCGCAGCCAGCACAAGAACAAGTCGCGCGCGATGAAGGTGCTCAAGGCGCGCCTGCTCGACGCCAAGCAGTCGGCGGCGGACGCGGAGCGCGCGGGGGAGCGCCGGGCGATGGTGGGGACGGGCGACCGCTCCGAGCGCATCCGGACCTATAACTTTCCGCAGGGGCGCCTCACCGACCACCGCATCGGGCTGTCGCTCTACAGCCTCTCCGACGTGGTGAACGGCGGGCTAGAGGCGGTGATCGACCCCCTCCGCGCTCATGTGCAGGCGGCGCTCTTAGAGGCGCAGCGCGGCGAGGGCTAGAGCGCGGCGAGGGCTAGAGCGCGGCGAGGGCTAGAGCGCGGCGCCGGCGGCGCCCTCGGCGCGGTCGCCGCTCACCTCCACGAAGCCCTCGGGGGTGAGCACGCCGCGCGCGCCCCCCCAGCGCGCCTCCTCCTCCTCTCCCCAGGTGGCGCCCCCCCACACCACCACCTCGCCGAGGGCGCGCCCGGGGGCGACGCGGGCGCCGGGGTAGAGCCAGGCGCCGCCGTGGAGGCGCGCCCCCGCGCCCACCGCCGCCCCCGGCATGACCGCCGAGCGCCCAGCGGCGCCCTCCACGAGCGCGCAGCCGGGCAGGCGCGCCCACCAGGCGTCGGCGGGGGCGGCGAGGAGGTCGCGGTGGGCGTGGAGGTAGCGGGCGGGGGTGCCGATGTCCTCCCAGCGCGCGCCGCGCGGCGCCCACGCGGCGCGCACCTCCGCCCCCGCGTCCATGAGCCCGCCGAGGGCGGCGCGGAAGATGTCGCAGGGGCCCTCGGGGAGCGCGTCGAGGGCCACGGGGGCGAGCACCTGCGCGCCCGTGAAGGCGCCCACGAGCGCCTCCTCGCCGGCGCGGGGGCCGCGCAGCTCGGCGATCCGCACCACGCGCCCCTCGGCGTCCACCCCCACGCGCCCAAAGGGGTCGCCGGGCGCCACCTCGCGCAGCATGAGCGTGGCGGCGGGGGCGCCGGGCTGGCGGTGGCGGGCGAGCAGGGGGGCGAGGGCGAAGTCAAAGAGCGCGTCGCCGTTGAGCGCGAGCAGCTCGTCGGCGCCGCGCAGCCCGGCGCGCCAGAGGTCGCGCAGCCCCCCGCCCGTCCCCTGCAGGGTCTCCTCGCGCGACCACAGCAGCCGCTCAGGGCGCTCGTCGAGGGCGGCGCGCAGGCGGTGGGCGAGGTGGTGGGTGTTGACGCCCACCTCGCGCACCCCGGCGGCGCTGAGCGCCTCGAGGGACCACTCGATGAGCGGGCGGCCGCAGGTGGGCAGGAGCGGCTTGGGGAGCAGGCGCGAGAGCGCCCCCATCCGCGCGCCAAGCCCGGCGGAGAGGACGGCGCCGCGCGTGAGGGGGGCGGGCGCGGGGGGCGCGGGGGGCGCGGGGGGCGCGGGGGGAGGTGAAAGAGGGGGTCGCACTGTGCTAACTCCTGCGGGGCGGGCTCGCCCCCACACCCTCCCACACACTCCCCCTCAGCGCAAAGGTCAACCCCCCATGGGCCCCCTCGCCGGCGTCTCCTACCTGCTCCGCGCGCTCCTCGCGCTCCTCACCTCCCCCCGCCTCCTCCTCCTCGCGCTCCTCCCCGCCGCCGTCGCCCTCGCGCTCTCGCTGGCGGGCGTGACCCTGAGCGCCTACTACGGCGACGACCTCCTCAGCGCGCTCTGGCCCAAGGGGGCGGGGGGGGGGTGGGCGCGCGAGGCGCTCGAGGCCTCGAGCGCGCTCCTCCTCGCCGCCCTCAGCGTGCTCATCATGCCCTGGCTGGTGGTGCTGCTGGGGCTCCCCCTCTGCGAGCCGCTCGCC
>Ga0194119_10008970_pt1 | contig 13553 bp, 14 predicted proteins | sample TA2MahC100mmetaG_FD_148620 | JGI IMG/M metagenome (GOLD analysis project Ga0194119, IMG submission 148620) | Freshwater microbial communities from Lake Tanganyika, Tanzania - TA2015018 Mahale Deep Cast 100m | ecosystem: Environmental > Aquatic > Freshwater > Lake | place: Tanzania: Lake... | reverse complement strand
AGGCCTTCGCGGAAGGTCAGCAGCCGGGTGTAGACGTCACCGCGATCGATCTTGTCGATCACCTCGAGGGCATGCATCGGCGTGTCGAATCGATACTCACCGGCCTCAAGCGAACGCGCCCGTCCGCTGATCAGCAACGCCGTTCGAAAGGTCAACGAGTCGCGGACCACACCGGCGGCGACCAGCCGCTCGCCGATGTGCGCCGGGCCCGAGCCGCTGGGGATGTCTACGAACACCGCCTGGTCGGTGTAGCCACGATAGGGCTCCATGATTCGTGAGTAGCTCCACCAGCCGACGCCGGCGGCGACAATCGCCACAAGCAGCGCCACCACCAACAGACCTGTGAGCCACTTCATGGTTCGGCCGCGGGCGGGCGGCGGTGATCCAGGTAATCCTGCAGGATGATGGCCGCCGCGGCAGCGTCGAGCTTGGCTTTCCGCTTCCGCCAGTCGGACTCGCGCGTGGCGAGCCGCGACTCGGCTTCGTGGCTCGACAGGCGTTCGTCCTGCAGAATGACCGGCACGTCGAGCCGCGCCTTCAGCGCGATGGCGAAGGCTTCGACGATGGGCGTGTGATCGGTGGGCGCGCCGTTGAGACGGCGGGGCCAGCCCACGACCACGGCCTCTAGACCGTCATCCTCGCTCGCCAGCGCGCGAATCTCCTCGATCATCACGCGGAGTGTCTCCGCCTCCGATGGCGGGCGCTGCACCAGCCGCCACGGCGAAGCGAGCGTCGCGGTGGCATCGCTGAGCGCCAGCCCGATGCGGCGCGCCCCATAGTCGATGCCGAGTACTCGCACGCAGTCAGTATAATTGGCGCGATTGCCTGGTTTCGAAGGCGCCGCGATGCCACCCTGCCCGTGCGGCCGTTCAGCGGGGAACTGCCCGGAGGGCGCGCCGGCCATGTCGGTGCATGAACATACGGTCGCGTTCGCGGGCCCGTTCACGGGGTTTGGCACCCTGGTGGCTGTCGACCACGGCCACGCCGCCTTCTCGCTTTACGGACATTTGCAGGATGCGGCTGGGACGAATGGCCGCCGAGGCGCAACGCTTGGCCGCGTAGGCCTGTCGCCGTCCGGCGGAGCCGCCCTCTACTTCGAGCTCCGCATCGACGGCCGCCCGGTCAACCCGTTAGAATGGCTGAGGAGACATCGATGAAGATTCGCGGGCGCGTATTCGTTCTGGCTGTCTCGCTGCCGGTCATTGCATTCGCCGCGATCGGCGGATTCATGAGCACCGCCGCCGCCCGCCAGGACAGCTACCAGTACCTGCGCATCTTCGAAGAAGTCGTCTCGCTGATCATGCAGAACTACGTCGAGGACGTGAACGTCGACAAGGTGATGCACGGCGCGATGCATGGGTTGGCCGACGGCCTCGATCCCGACAGTGCCTATCTCGACATCAATCAGGTCAAGGTCCTGGACAAGGGGGATACCGGCGGCGCGGCTCACGTCGGCCTGGAGCTGACCCGGCAGTATTACCTGCGCGTGATCGCCGCGCGCGACGGTTCGCCGGCCGCGAAGGCCGGGCTGATGCCCGGCGACTACATCCGCGCGATCGACGGCCAGTCGACCCGCGACACCACGGTCTACGAGGGCCAGCGACTGCTGCGCGGACGGACAGGCACCAAGCTACACCTCACGGTGTTGCGCGGCAACGCGGTCGAGGCGCGCGAGATCGATCTGGTTCGTGAAGAGGTGCCATCGGCGCCGGTGAAATCACGCCTCGCGGCGGCCGGGGTCGGTTACTTGCGCATTGCGGAGTTCGGCAAGAACACGCCCGACCAGATCAAGAGCGAAGTCTCCTCGGTGTCGAAAGCCGGCGCCAGGAGTCTGATCATCGATCTGCGCGGCACCGCGGTCGGCGACCTCGATGCCGGCGTCGCAGCGGCGCGCCTGTTCGTCAAGGACGGAGTGCTGGTCTATCGCCAGGACCGCGGCCGCGAGAAGGAAGCGGTCTCCGCGGCTGCCGGTGACGGCGCCATCGCCCTCAACACCGTCGTCCTCACCGACAACGGCACGTCGAACGGCGCGGAGGTGTTCGCCGCCGCCTTGTCGGGCAACAAGCGCGCGCAGCTGCTCGGCGAGCGCACGCTGGGACGTGCTGCTCGGCAGAAGCTGGTGCGGCTGCCCGATGGCAGCGGCCTGATGCTGACGCACTTGATCTACCTCACGCCCTCGAGCGTGGCCATTCACGAGAAGGGCCTCACGCCCGACGTCGCCGTCGAGCAGCCGAACCCGGAGTTCGGCCAGCCGGTGGCCGCCACAGACGCGACCACCGAGAAGGCCATCGAGGCGCTCAACGCCATGACGCGCTGACGGACGGTCTGCTATACTTTTCGTTCGGCCGTGGGCCGAAAATCGACAGAGATAGGCGCGTAGCTCAGTTGGTTAGAGCGCCTCCCTGACACGGAGGAGGTCAGTGGTTCGAATCCACCCGCGCCTACCACCCTTCGCTCGTGTGACGTGCGAGCGAGCTACGGGTGGCGAGCCACCCTTCAGGCCAAGGTCGACCACAGACCCATGATTACAGTCACGCTCCCGGATGGCTCGGCAAAGGAAGTCGAGCATGGCGCTCCCGTCAAAGCGGTCGCCGAGGCCATTTCGCCTCGTCTTGCCGAGGCTGCCCTCGTCGCCTACGTGGACGATCAGCTGGTCGACCTCACCTACCCGCTGACCAGGGACGCCGCAATCCGCATCGTGACCAGCAAGAACCCCGAAGCACTCGAGGTCTATCGCCACTCAACGGCCCACCTGCTGGCGGCCGCCGTCACGGCGCTCTTTCCGAAGGTGCAGTGCGGCATCGGTCCACCCATCGAAGACGGCTTCTACTACGACTTCATCGTGGAACGGCCGTTCGTACCCGAAGATCTTGAGGCCATCGAAGCCAGGATGCGCGAGATCGCGGCCAGAGACTACGTCTACGAGCGGCAGATGTGGCCCCGCCAGGAGGCCATCGACTTCTTCGCCGGGCGCGGCGAGCCGCTCAAGGTGCAGCTGATCGAGGAGAAGACGGCCGGGCAGAAAGAAGTCTCGGTCTACACGATCAAGGACCGCGACGTGTTCGTGGACTTCTGTGTCGGCCCGCATGTGCCGACGTCCGGACGCCTCAAGGCGTTCAAGCTCACGGCCACCTCAAACGCCTATTGGAAGGGCGACGCCAGCAACGCCCCCATGCAGCGCGTCTATGGCACGGCGTTCTTCTCGCAAAAGCAGCTCGACGAGCACCTCGCCCGCATCGAGGAGGCCAAGAAGCGCGACCACCGCAAGCTCGGTCGCGAGCTGGACCTGTTTCAGCTCCACCAGGTCTCGCCTGGCGCCGTGTTCTGGACGCCTCGCGGCACGACGCTGTACAACACGCTGGTGGCGTTCTGCCAGTCGCGCCAGAAGGCGGACTTCCAGGAAATCAAGACGCCGCTGCTCTACTCGAAGACCCTCTGGGAACAATCCGGCCACTGGGGCAAATACCGGGACAACATGTTCCTGGTGATGAACAACGAGACCAACGAGCACGACATGAGCCTCAAGCCCATGAACTGCCCGTCTCATCACCTCTACTACGCGACGGCCCGCCGCTCGTACCGCGAGCTGCCGCTGCGGCTGGTCACGTTCGACGTCCTGCACCGCAACGAGCTGTCAGGCGCGCTCTCCGGCCTGACGCGCGTGCGTCAGTTCGCACAAGACGACTGCCACGTCTACCTGCGCCAGGATCAGATCGCCAGCGAGGTGAAGTTCCTGATGGACTTCATCCTGGGCCACTACGAGGCGTTCGGCCTCGCGTCCAGCATCAAGTTCGCCACGCGCCCCGAGACGCGAATCGGCGACGATGCGATGTGGGATCGGGCAGAGGCGGCGTTGCGAAGCGCGCTCGAGGCCACGGGGAAGCCCTACGCCATCAAGGAAGGCGACGGCGCCTTCTACGGGCCGAAGATCGACTTTGACGTGACGGATTCGCTCGGGCGCGCCTGGCAGCTGGGGACGATCCAGCTGGATTACGCCGCGCCCGAGCGCTTCGACCTGAACTACGTGGGCGAGGACAATGCCGAGCACCGGGCGGTTGTCATTCACCGCGCGGTGTGCGGCTCGCTGGAGCGCTTCATTGCCATCCTCATCGAGCACTTCGCCGGGGCGTTCCCGTTATGGCTGGCGCCGGTCCAGGCCATCGTCCTGCCGATTGCCGATCGCCATGCCGACTACGCTCGGGAGGCCGCCCGGGTGCTGGACGCCGCCGGGCTCCGGGCCGAGGTCGACGAGCGCAAGGAAAAGGTCAATTACAAGATTCGCGAGGCCCAACTGCAGAAAATCCCCTACATGCTGGTGGTTGGGGACCGCGAAGCGGCCGAAAGGGCCGTCGCCGTGCGCAGCCGCGCGAAGGGGGACCTGGGACCGCGGCCGCTGGACCAGTTTGTGACCGACGCGCTTGCCGAGGTCCGGGCTAAAGCGTTATCCTAGTAATCTTTGTCGGAGGACATGTATCGCATTCGATAGATCTCGCCCGCAACGTCGTGACGACCGGCTCCGCATCAACGAACGCATTCGCGTTCGAGAAATTCGCGTAATCGACGACACCGGGCAGCAGCTGGGCATCATGCCGCCGCCCCAGGCCCTGGTTCTCGCCAAGCAGAAAGGTCTCGACCTGGTCGAGATTTCTCCGAATGCCGTGCCGCCGGTCTGTCGGATCATGGATTACGGCAAGTACCAGTACCAGGAGCAGAAGCGGGCGCGGGAAGCCAAGCGGCACCAGAAGGTGATCGAGGTCAAGGAGATCAAGTTCCGCCCGAAGGTGGACGAGCACGACTACCAGTTCAAGAAGCACCACATCGAGCGCTTCATTGAGGATGGTGACAAGGTCAAGGCAACGATCTTCTTCCGCGGCCGCGAAATGGCACACCCGGAGATTGGTCACCGGATCCTGATGCGGCTGATCAAGGATCTTGAAGAGCTTGCGGTCGCCGAGACCATGCCTCGTCAGGAAGGCAACCAGATGCACACGATCCTGACGGGTAAGAAGGGCGCCCCGAAGCCAAAGCCGCGTGTGGAGACACCGGAACCGGCGGTAAAGGAATAGTAGAGCTGAACATGGCAAAGAAGATGAAGCTCAAGACGCACAAGGGCGCCGCCAAGCGCTTCAAGAAGACCGCCTCGGGCAAGATCATGCGCGGGGCCGCCTTCAAGCGTCACATCCTGACGGGCAAGACCACCAAGAGCAAGCGCCACAAGCGCGGCCTCAAGGAAGTGCCCGATGGAGACGCGCGCAAGATTGAGTTGATGCTGCCGTATAAATAGGCCATCGGGCCATCGGGCCCACAGGAGTGCGGCACGCTGCAGCTTGCGGTTTTGGGGCTCTTCCGCTGCAGCATCAAGTGCCCGGCGTGAACACGACGTTCACGCGCAAGTCCGGAACAGTCCGGCCCCCATGACTGCAGGAAGATCGTCATGCCTCGCGTCAAACGTGGTGTCGTCCGCCGTCAGAAGCGCAAGAAGCTCTCGAAACTCACGAAGGGCTACTTCCAGAACAAGAGCAAGCTGTACAAGTTCATGAAGGAGGCGTCCGAGAAAGCGGGCGTCTACGCGTACAGCGGGCGGAAGCAGAAGAAGCGCGATTACCGCAGCCTGTGGATCGTCCGCATCAATGCCGCCGCGCGTGAGAACGGGCTGTCGTACAGCAAGTTCATGCTGGGCCTGAGGAACGCCGGCATCGAGCTCGATCGCAAGAGCCTGGCTGAACTGGCGGCGCGCGAGCCTGCGGCCTTCGCCAAGCTCGCGGAAAAAGCCAAGGTGGCCAGCGCCGCGTAGAGTTACCAGTTACCAGTTGCCAGTTGCCGGCTTCCATCGCTGGCAACTGGCAACTGGTAACTGACAACTTCCATGAGCGCGCCAATCGACTCCAGCATCAGTCCAGCAGACGCACGCGCGCTGTTTCGTGCCGAGTTGGCTGCCGTGCGTACGGACGCCGAGCTGCAGGCGCTGCGCAACCGCTGGATCGGCCGCAGCAACAGCTGGACCGCCGCTTTCATGGAGGCGCTCAAAACCGCCACGCCCCAGCAGAGGAAGTCGCTCGGCAAGGGCGCCAACGATCTCAAGAAGGACGTCGAAGCCGCGATTGCCGAGCGCGCCAGCGCGCTGGCCGCCACGCGCCGCCCGAAGAACGCCGTCGACCTCACGCTGCCCGGCCGCGGGCTCCAGCTCGGCCACCGCCACCCGCTCAGCCTGGTGCGCGATGAAGTGATCGACATCTTCACGCGTCTCGGCTACCAGGTGCTCGAAGGGCCCGAGATCGAGGACGACTATCACAACTTCGAAGCGCTCAACATGCCGGCCGATCACCCGGCGCGCGACATGCACGACACGCTCTACCTGAGGACGCCGTTACAGCCTCGAAGCTATGGCGCCGAAGTGCCGGCCGGCACCAAGGCAGCTCCGCTCACGCTGCTGCGCACGCATACCAGCGCGATGCAGATCCGCCACATGGAGCACAACGCCCCGCCGGTGCGGCTGGTGGCGATCGGTCCGGTCTATCGCAAGGACGACCTCGACCTCACGCACACCCCGATGTTCCACCAGGTTGAAGGCCTGGTCGTGGGCAAGGGCATCACGCTCGCCGATCTCAAGGGCACGGTCAGCGCCATGGCGCGCGCGCTGTTTGGCTCGGCCGAAGTGCGGTTCCGTCCCAGCTTCTTCCCGTACACCGAGCCCAGCGCCGAAGTCGACATCCGCTGCTTCAAGTGCGCCGGCGCCGGCTGCTCGCTCTGCAAGAAGAGCGGATGGATTGAGATTCTCGGCAGTGGCATGGTCCACCCGGCGGTGTTCGAAGCGGTCGGCTACGACAGCGATGCCGTCACCGGCTTTGCGTTCGGTATGGGCGTGGAGCGCGTCGCGCAGCTCAAGTGGGGCGTGGGCGATATCCGGCTGTTCTACGAAAACGACCTCCGTTTCCTGGAGCAGTTCGGGATATGAAAGTCCCACTGTCCTGGATTCGCGAATTTGTCGACGTCAAGGCGTCGGCCGAGGAGATCGGCGCGCGGCTGGGCCTCCGCGGCCTACCGCTCGAAAGCCTCGAGGCGCACGGCGTCGGCGCCGATGGAACACCAGCCGATGTCGTCATGGACTTCGAGGTGACGGCCAATCGCCCCGACTGCATGAGCGTCATCGGCATCGCGCGCGAGATCGCGGTCGCCTACGACCTGCCTTTGCACGGCGACGGCATCAGCCGCCGACAGCAGGGCTCGGAGTCACCGACGGCGAAGGTCGTCCCGCTCCAAACGAACGGCAAGGTCGACATCAGCATCGAGGAGCCGTCGCTCTGCGGGCGCTACGTGGGCGCCATTGCCAACGTGACCGTCAGCCCCTCGCCGCAGTGGATGCAGGATCGCCTCACGATGTGCGGCGTCCGCCCCATCAGCAACATCGTCGACATCACCAACTACGTGATGCTCGAGCTCGGCCAGCCGATGCATGCCTTCGACCTCACGAAGATGCGCCAGGGCAAGATCGTCGTGCGGCGCGCGAAGCCGGGCGAGCAGATGACGACGCTCGACGGCAAGGCGCGGGTGCTGAGCAGCGACATGCTGGTGATCGCCGACGCGGAGTGCGCCGAGGACATTGGCGGGGTCATGGGCGGCTCGCCATCCGAAATTTCGAGCGCCACCACGCAGGTCGTGTTCGAAGCGGCCTACTTCTTCCCGTCTCAGATTCGATCGACGAGCAGGACGCTCGGACTGAAAACCGAAGCCTCGTCGCGTTTCGAACGTGGCGCCGACCGCACCGCTCCGCCACGCGCGATGGCGCGCGCCCTGCAGCTGCTCGCACACATCGGCGCGGGCACCTTCACCGGCGACGCGACCGACGTTTATGCGGCGCCGTATCAGCCAAAGGCAATGCACCTCGAGAGCGGGCGCATCAGCGGTCTGCTCGGCATGGACGTGCCCGACAATGCGGTTGTGCGGATCCTGACGTCGCTCGGCTTCGAGGTGCGGTCCGCCGCCGCCCACGAGGCTTCGCCGAGACCGGCGGGCTGGGAAGTACGCCCGCCCGCCTGGCGGGTTGACATGCACCGGCAGGTCGATCTCATCGAGGAGGTCGGCCGGCACTATGGGTTCGAGCACCTGCCAACGACGTTCCCGGGTGTGGAACAGGCGCCGCCGCCGTCCGATGCGCGCATCGCGCGCGATCGGCGGGCGCGCACGGCCCTGCTCGCCATGGGCTTCTCGGAAGCGATCACGCTCGCCTTCATCCGGGAGCAGGCAGCAGAGCCCTTCCTCGCGGGATCGCCCGCCGTGGTCATCGCCAATCCGCTGTCGGAGCTGTTTGCCGTCATGCGTCCGAGCCTGCTGCCGGGCGTGATTGACACCTTGAGCCACAACCGCCGCCATGGCCGCGCCGACGTGCGCGTGTTCGAGATCGGCACGCGCTTCTCGGTGGACGGCGAGACGCGCGGCACGGGGTTCGGCTGGACCGGACTGGCCACCGCGGATCACTGGAGCGGAGCGCGCCGGCCGGTCGACTTCTCCGATATCAAGGGCGTCATCGAACAGCTGGCCGCCGTGTTCAGCGTCATGCCGTCATTCGGCGAAGCATCCGCGCCGTATCTGGCGCCCGGGCGCGCGGCAGCGCTGATCGTCAACGGCCAGACCATCGGCACCTTCGGCCAGCTGCTGCCCGCGATTGCGGAAGCGCGTGATTTGCCAGCGGCGGATGAGATTTATGTAGGCGAGGTCGACCTCGACGCGCTGAGCGCCGCGTCTCCCGCTGAGACGCTGCGCGCCGTGGCGCTGCCGCGTTACCCGTCTGTGGTGCGCGACGTATCGTTGCTCGTCAACGATAGCTTGTCTGCGGAAACGGTTCGTGGCACCATTCGAACGGCTGCGCCGCCGACGCTCGTGCAGGTTCGGGAGTTCGACCGTTACCAGGGCAAAGGCATCCCGGAAGGCCGGGTGAGCCTCTCCTATCGGTTAACCTTCCAGTCGGCCGAACGCACGCTGACCGATGACGACGTGAGTGCCGCCATGGCGGCCATTGTCGCGGCGTTGAAGGCCGAGCACGGCGCCGAGCAGCGGTAGCCGCAAAAGGCACAGATGGCACAGACACCAACCAAGACTCCCGGACTCGAATCGATCGATCGGCTCGAAGAGAAGATCAAACTGCTCGTCAACACCATCGTCCGCATCAAGGGCGAGCAGACGCGGGTGGCCGAAGAGAACGCCAAGTTGAAGGCCGAAATTGAGGGCCTGAGGGGCCGCATGGCGACGGTCGAGCACGCCGGCGCCGAGGTGACGACGCTGCGCGAGGAGCGCGACCTCATCAAGACGCGCGTCACCGAGATGCTGAAGCAGCTCGACGGGTTGAATCTGTGAACCTGATGGCCCGGAGGCCCGGAGGCCTGGTGGCCCACGATGCCTGATCCCAATGTCGTTCACATCGAGGTCCACGGGCAGAAGTATCCGATCCGGACGCAGCTCGATCCGAAATACGTCACCGACCTCGCGGAGTTCGTCGAGGCGCGCATGTCCCTGGCGGCGCGCAGTTCTCCGTCCAGTGACGCGATGGGCCTGGCCATCCTGACGGCGCTCAACATCACCGACGAGTACTTCCGCGCCCGCTCCACGCTGTCCAACAGTTCGAGCGCGGTGACCGCACGCGCCGAAGCCATCGAAAAAATCGTCGATCAGGCCCTGGCCCTGGCGGAATGAATCTGCAGCTTGACCCGGCCCGTCCGCGGACCTAAGATCAACTCTCCTGCTTTGCTCGTGATGGTTAGAGGGCTCGTCTGAGCCGATGTCTTCAACCCAAGCGAGTTGCGACGGCCATGTGGTGTGCATGCCTCCGCGGAGAGGAAGCCTAAAGCGTGGTTTTTACAGCAGCTCCACCTGCTAACGCAGGTTCAGCGATCCCTCTCACACGGCAAAGCGGGGCTTTCATCAACCGGAGCGGCCCTCCGTGGTCGGAACGCCCGGGGCTTCGTGGCGCATGGTTGCTCCTCTAACCGCCGCTCAGATTGGTGAGCGCGAGCTGCTCGCGCGCATCCTTCAACGCCTCCCTCCCATCCCCAGCTCGGTGCTGGTCGGTCCCGGCGACGACGCCGCTGTCCTCGCGCCGGAACGGAACGAACGCCTGGTCGTGACCGCCGATGCGGTGGTTGAGAACGTGCATTTCTCCCGCGCGTATTCGAGGCCGCACGATATTGGCCATCGCGCACTCGCCGTGAACTTGAGCGACCTGGCCGCCATGGGCGCGGTCCCGCGTTGGGCGACACTGTCATTAATCCTGCCGGGCACGGTCGTCGTGGAGGATCTAGAGGCGCTGGTCGACGGCGTCGCCGCGCTCGCCGTGCAGCACCATCTGGCAGTGATCGGTGGCAACATTTCGCGCACGGATGGCCCGCTGGTGGTGGACATCACTGCCGGTGGCAGTGTGCCGCCCCGCCGTTGGCTGACGCGCAGCGGCGCGCGCGCCGGTCATGATATCTGGCTCAGCGGAACGATTGGCGCCGCCGCGGCTGGGTGGGAGATGCTGGATCAGGGATCAGGGATCGGGGAGCAGCGAGCGGCGGACGCCTGCATTGCGCGCCATCGGCGGCCCGAGCCGCGCGTGCGCCTTGGCATCGCCATCAGCCGGGCGCGGGTGGCGAAGGCGGCCATGGACCTGAGCGACGGCCTCGCCGATGCGCTGCGGCAGGTGGCCGCCGCCAGTGGCGTCGGCGTCCGCATTGACGCAGATTCGCTGCCGATCGATCCCGGCGCGCGGGAATGGTGGACCGGACGTCGCGTAGATCCGGTCTCCGCCGCGCTGATCGGCGGCGACGACTACGAATTGCTGTTCGCTGTGCCCCCGAAGAGCGGCCGTGCCCTGCGGGCGGTCGCCCGGCAGGTCGCTGACCCGCCGCTGACGAAGATCGGCGAGTTCACGAAGGACCACACGGAGCTCGTCCTGGTGCGTGGCGCGGTCGCGGAAGAACTTCCAGACGGCTACCAGCATTTCTCGCGCCGCTGACGCGCGTTCAGAGACAAACAGTTACCTGTTGGCCTAAGGGCCTGTTGGCCTGTAATATTTCCAGCCTATGCGAGCTTTGTATCTGCTTCTGACGGCCTTGGGCGTGATGGCCATCGCCTACCGTTACTACAGCGCGTTCATCGCGACCAAGATCTGGATGCTGGACGATGCGCGCAAGACGCCGGCGCATACTAAGGCCGACGGCGCGAATTACTATCCGACGACGCGGTGGGTGTTGTTCGGACATCACTTCGCAGCCATCAGCGGTGCGGGACCGCTGATCGGTCCGACCCTCGCTGCCCAGTTCGGTTACGCGCCGGGATTCATCTGGCTGGTCGCCGGTTGCTGTCTGGCAGGTGCGGTGCACGATTCGATGATTCTCTGGGCGTCGACACGCCGCGGCGGCCGCTCGCTGCCTGAAATCGTCAAGCAGGAGATCAGCCCCACGACTGGCTTCGTGGCCGCGGTCGCGATCTTCTTCATCATTGTTATCGCGCTGGCTGGTCTCGGCATCAACGTCGTCAACGCGCTGGCCGAAAGCCAGTGGGGCACCTTCACGATTGCCGCCACCATCCCGCTGGCGGTGTTCATGGGCTTCTGGATGTATCGCTGGCGCGCCGGCAAGATTACCGAAGCCACGATCATCGGCTGCATTGGCCTGATTCTCGCCGTGGTGCTGGGCGCGCCGCTCAACGATCCGGATTCAACCATTGGCAGCCTGTTCCATCTGTCGCGCAATCAGCTCGTCATCGCCCTGACGGTCTACGGCTTTGCGGCGTCGGTGCTGCCGGTCTGGATGCTGCTGTCGCCCCGCGACTACCTCAGCTCGTTCATGAAGATCGGCACCATCGGCTTCCTGGCGCTGGGCATCATCATCGTCAATCCGGTGATTCAAATGCCGGCGCTCACCGAATTCGCGGACGGTGGCGGCCCGGTCATTCCCGGGCAGTTATTCCCGTTCTGTTTCATCACCATCGCGTGCGGCGCCATCTCCGGCTTCCACGCCTTAATCAGCTCCGGAACAACGCCGAAGATGATCGACAAGGAAAGCGACATCCGGCCGATCGGTTACGGCGCCATGTTGATGGAAGGCGTAGTTGGTATCATGGCGTTGATTGCCGCGAGCGCCATGCCGACCGGTGACTACTTCGCCATCAACGTCCCCGCCGCCACGTTCGCGGATTTGACGTTCCAGGGGCAACAGGTGGTCACGCAGAACCTGGCCGGACTCGAGGCCGCCATCGGCGAGACGCTCGAAGGACGCGCCAGCGGCGCGGCCTCGCTGGCCGCCGGCATGGCCTACATCTTCAGCGCGCTGCCAGGCATGAGCGGCCTGCTGGGCTACTGGTATCACTTTGCGATCATGTTCGAGGCGTTGTTCATCCTGACGACCATCGACGCCGGCACGCGCGTGGGCCGTTTCCTGTTCCAGGAGTTCATGGGCCGTGCCTACGCCCCACTGGCTCGTCCAGACAATCAGTTCGGCAGCATCTTCGCCACGTTGGTCATCGTCTGTTCCTGGGGATACCTGATTTCCACCGGGCAGGTGGCAACCATCTGGCCGGCGTTCGCCGTCGCCAATCAGCTCGGCGCGTCAGTGGCCCTCGCGGTGGCGACCAGCATTCTGATCAATTCGGGCAAGGCGAGATACGCATGGGTAACGGTGGCGCCGCTCAGCTTCCTGGCGGTCAATACCCTGTGGGGCGGCTTCCTGAACGTCCGCGACAACTACTATCCGCTGGCGGTCGGCGCCAACGCGGCGCGGAATGTCGAGGGATGGGTGCTGACGGTTTACACCGTCATCATGCTTGTCCTGGCGGTCATTGTACTGGCATCGGCCATCTCCAAGTGGGCCTCTGTTCTGAACGGCGGCCCGGCGCCCGCCACGGCAGAGGAACGAGCGTAATGGAGCGCGCGTGGAGGGCCGTCGGACAGTTCGTCGACGGCCTGCGCGACCTTGTTCGGGTGCTCTACAAAACGCCGCACGGCTGTTGAGGGCTCGACGTGCGCGACCTGGACGGTCGCAAGGATAGTTGGGCAATAAGAAAGGACCAATAGATCTGTTGATCTGTTGACCTCGTGATCTGGTGACCGGCTCGCAGGTCATCACCAGATCAACAGGTCCATTGACGTGTCTGAGATCGTTATGCGAATGTCTGTCTGTCGTCTGTACGTCACGTTGACTCTGGGCCTGCTGGGACTGCTGGCGGGGGCCGGGGATGTGGCCGCGCAGTCTCGTCCGCGCACTGCCGGGCCGGCGATCGGCGAGGACTACCGCATCGAGGCATCCTACGGGTGGTGGAACGCCACGCCGGAATTGATCGTGAACTCGGAGTCGCTCGGCATCCTGGGCACGGACGTTGACCTGATCTCGGACCTCGGCATCGAGCAGCGCCGGCTGGGCAAGTTCAACCTGGTCCTCAAGCCCGGCAAGAAGCACCGCCTGAAATACGAGCACCTGCCGATCACCTACACCACCGACGCGTTCCCGGTGACGCGCGCGTTCGTGTTCAACGGCCAGCGCTACCGGGTGGGACTTCCGGTCACGACCAGCGTCAACTTCTCG
>Ga0194119_10008969_pt1 | contig 13556 bp, 10 predicted proteins | sample TA2MahC100mmetaG_FD_148620 | JGI IMG/M metagenome (GOLD analysis project Ga0194119, IMG submission 148620) | Freshwater microbial communities from Lake Tanganyika, Tanzania - TA2015018 Mahale Deep Cast 100m | ecosystem: Environmental > Aquatic > Freshwater > Lake | place: Tanzania: Lake... | reverse complement strand
GATCGAGCTCGCGATCAAGAACTATTGGTCGAACGACAAAAGAATCAGTGTCTACGTGCTCGGTGACGAGTTTACTGGCGAGTCGATTCAAGAGGCGCTCGATGCTGTCGATCGTATCAATCGACCTGACGCGAGCGGGCGCCGGCGGGTCCGTATCCACGCCGTCGGCTTCCCAGAGGCGCCCGGCATGACACCGTTTACAAATATCCGTTTCTCGGCCTTAATGAGGGCGATTTGTGAGCGCAACGATGGAACATTCGTCGGCCTGACGAATACCAGGAGCTGCGCCTTCAGCATGAACGTCGGAGGCATCACGACATGCGTCGGTGGAAATTAGTCAGCTTCGTGCTCGGATTGGCGTCCCTCGCCGGTTGCGGCGGCGTACAGATTGCGCCAGACCCTGATCTACCCAAGGCTCTCGTCGAGTCGGTACCGGCAAAGATTGGCTTGGTACTGACCGCCGAGCAGCGTAACTACACCCATTCCGAAACCCGCAGTGGGGTATCGTGGATCGTCGAACTCGGCGCTGCGCAGCAGGAGCTTGCACGTACCGTGCTCGGCGCCACATTTCGCGAAGTTAACGAATTTACGGATCTCGATGCGGCGCGTGTTACATCGGGCCTGCAGGCCGTGTTCGAACCCAAGATTGAGCAGTATTCGTTCGCGACCGCCCAAGAAACAGGCGGCGCCTATGTCGCGGTCACGATTCGCTACCGTATCAATGTGTTTTCGCCCAATGGCGAGCGGTACGATTCTTTGACGCTGACGGGCTATGGTACCGCGCTTGCTGATGGTCTTAGCACCAGCGCACCGATGGACGAAGCTACCAAGGCTGCCATGCGCGATGCGGCATCGCGTTTTCTGGTGCAGTTTCCTGCTACCGAAACCGCCAAGGTGTTGGCCAGTGGCCAGCGACTCGAGGTCAGTACCGCAGACGCCATGCGGGCACTCGCGGCGAGCGGGCTGCGCATTGAGGCGCTGCCGATCAGGGTTTCGCGACGGGTGGATCCGAACTGGAAGCCTGGGGCGAGCGCTGGATTCTGATCATCAGTTGCTCGCGTAGCACCACGCCTTCGGTCTCGACGGGTTCCCCCTCGACGATGCGCGGCGCGAAGCGGGTCTTGCGTGCGGCAAGCACGGCCGCCTTGGTGCTGTTCTCCGGCGCCGCCGTGTTGGCGACGACCACATCCTGCACTTTGCCGTCCTTGCCGACCTTCAGTCGCATCTCGATATCTTTAATCGCATAATCGTCAGAATTCTGCACCTTCATGCGTGACACCGAGCTTGAAGGCGCGCGGTAGACGAGCACACGGGGCGATTCCAGCAAGGCGCGCAGTTGCGGCGTACCGCTCGCCGTGGCTGCGTTTGATAGCGCTTTCCAACTATCGGTATAGGAGGCGTAGGCCCGTCCGAGATTGCCGCTGACCAAGTACCAATCACCGATCTGTGCATGCAGTTCGCCGAGCTGACGTTGATCGACCGGCTTGCTGCGATTGACTATGTCGACCGCAACGGTGAGAACACGCAAGCCCTCCGAGTTAAGCCGTGTCTGATTGGCATTATTGAGGGAGGGATCACCGCCATCATTGAGTTCGAAGGCGGGTTGGGCTTCGACTTCAGGACCGTAGATGGCCTCGAGCAGCCAAGTTCGCGCGAGACCGCGCAGCGCTGGTACGCCAACCATAGGTTTTTCTGCTGATAGCTCCTCGACGAGCTGCAGCGCCCGCGCATGCAGACCACGCGCCGTGGCATAGCGACCTACCGATTCAAAGAAATGCGCGTAACGATCGAGGGGCTCGACTAGCCGCAGGTCGCGTTTACCATAGCTCGTTTCGGCGATCCGGAATGCGTACTGGTGTTCGCGCTCGGCCTCGGCCTTAGCGCCGATATTTTCGTAGGCTTCGATCAGCGCATCAACGGCATCGAGTTGCTCGGCGTTGTAGAGCCCATCGAGGTTGCGCGACAGATCGACCGCGCGCTTCAGCGCCGTAGCTGCATCAGCCGGGCGATTGGTGACAAGCCAGGTCTCGCCGAGACCTTGCAGCGGGCGGATCAACAGTCGATCGGCCCCCGAGACTTGGCCTTCGATGAGCGCGATCGCTTTTTGGTAGTACGCTTCGGCGGCGGCGAAATTACCGCGGCGGAACTGTAGGGTGCCAAGATTGGTGAGGGGGTTAACGAGCTCGCGTGAATCTTTGCCATGTTGCGCCTCGGTGAGCGTGATAAGTTGCTCGGCGTACTGGCCGGCCGTCGACAGATCGTTGGCCTCTAGCGCCGATTTGAATCTAGCAAAGATTTGCAGCGGCTCGCTGGGCGCAGTATCGGCAGCCGGCACAGCGCTCGGGCAACTGCCGAGAGCGATGAGGGTCAGCGCCGCTCGAAGAGGTAGTGAGATACTAGCCATTCGCGTCCGCCTCGATAACCAAAGAGTTCCGAGCACGACATGAAGAAAATTCGCCAGTAAACCCGCCATTTGAGCGCTTGATCGTCGCCGTAGGCTTGACCCAGCACGGGCGTGAGTTCTTCGCGGCGCGCGTCCATATTTTGTAACCAAGCCTCGGAGGTGAGTTGGTAATGCCGACCGTCGACCTGCCAGTGATCTGCCAGACGCAAATGACGCTGGAAGTAATGCAGCAAATCGTCGCTCGGCATGATGCCGCCAGTGAAAAAGTATTTGGCCATCCAGTCGGTATCGTCGCGCACTTCGAAGGTATAAGCGAACCGATGATGGGTGAAAATATGTACGAACAGCGTGGCTTCCGGCGTCATCCAACCGGCGATTCGCGCCAGCAGCGACTCGTAGTTGCGCATGTGCTCGAACATTTCGACCGATACGACCCGGTCAAAACGGATCTCGGGATCAAACTGCAGCTGATTGACATCGCAGGTGATGATCTCGAGATTTTTGAGACCATGCTCTTTGGCGCGAGCATCGATGAAGAGCTTCTGCGTACGCGAGTTAGAGATCGCGGTGACGCGCGATTCGGGATAGTGCTCGGCCATCCACAATGACAGCGAACCCCAGCCGCAGCCGAGCTCGAGGATGTGCTCGCCGTTGCGCAGCCGAGCGCGCTCGCAAGTGAGCCCGAGCATGCGGGCCTCGGCCGCATCGAGATTGGCGGCGGCCTGTTCAATGTTGAAGTCGTCGTAGTAGCAGCTGCTGTATTTCAGATGCTTGCCAAGCGTCTGCAAATAAAACGCGGCGGGCACTTCGTAGTGCTGTTGATTGGCTTCAGCGGTGTGAATGGCGATGGGGCTTTCGCGCAAGTGCCGCACCACATCCATGAGATGTGCCTGCTGCGTTTCCGGATCGCCTTTGTCCTCTTCGCGCAGACGCTGCGCGAGCAGCGCCCGTATGCGTCGGCGGATCAGCCAGTCCGGAATGCGATCTTCTTCGAGCAGACGCATTTCGAGAGGTAACGGAACGATATCGGTCATGGTGGCAGCTTTAAGTTGGTCGCACAGTTTTGAGGCGCTGCAGTGCGCGCTCGAGGACGGGAATCAGCAGCCGATAGAGTATATAAATTGCAGCCGGACCGATAAGCATCCAGCCGATCGACGCGTGGATGATCGCGCCCCACAGCGTGACGATGGCTTGGAGCACTCCTTGAGCAATGATTTGCATGCCGGCTTCGAGTGTCAGGGGCTGTGCGTCTGCGCCGACCAGCCACTCGCCGAGCCGCATGAAGGGGATGATCATGGCCAGTTGCAGCGGGCCGATCAGCCAGCTGACGAGCTGAATGGCCGCCAAATTCAGCCGCAACCACAGCGCGAGCAGCGTCAGCACCGGCGTCGACACCCCGAGTACCGGGAACATGCCGATCCCTGCTCCCAGCGCAAGACACAGGGCAAGTTGGCGCGGCGCGAGCCCCTGCTGCAATAGCGCGAGTATCGGATCGACGATATGGCGTCGGACGAGTGCCAGCACGGCGAGGGCGGATCAGGCGGGGCGGCGCAGCAGGATCGACGCAACAGGTTGGTCACGATTCAAGCGCGACAACTGGATCAATACATAGGCCGCCATCGCCATATTGCCAAGCAGCATGATCGCGACGAACCAGACTACCCGCGACAACAAACGAGGCTCTTTGTAGAACACCCAGACGTAAAACGTCAGGAAACCGTAATAGGCATCGATCAGGGTGGCGATGGTCCACCAGTTATCGGGGTGACGGACCAGACCCTGCCAATCGAGCACCGACTGCTGCAAGCTGGCAAAGGTGGTGTAGCAAAACAGCGAAACCAAAATGAAACCGAACAGGATCTGTAGAACGGTCTTGTTCATAGAACTCTCCGACGGTTCAGGTGCGCAGGTCGATGCGCGCCGTGCCTTGGGCTAGCGAAGCGCCGATCAGCAAGGCCGCGATGTCCGTGGTGTCGGGCTGACGTCCCGGGACCCATTGTTGCAGGAACTCGGCGACGATGGCGACCAGCAATGCGAGGGGCAGGGGCAGGGGCGGGATGTGGCGGGTGCCCTAATGCAAAGCGAGCCATGCGAGCCCAATACCGAGGAACAGCCGTTCGAGCAGGGGTAGCGTATCCGGATCGACGGTACCGCCCGCTAGCTCGGCAAAGGGCAGCCAAACAAAGCGTGCTGCAGTAGCGGATTCAGTCGCTTCCGGCGACGGCCACATGCTGCTCATCAGCAAGGCGAGGCAGGCCAGCAGGAATATCGTCGACTCCCCCAGCGCCGCGGGCCAGGGCGGCGAAGTGCTGCGATTATGGTCAGCGCAAGCAAGGCCCAATGCGTCGGCGGGGGTCAGGTGTTGGCCGACGAATAGCACTCGCGCTACGACCGAGACGGCGAACAGCAATAGCAGAGCTGACCAAAAATAAGGTCTGCGCAGCAGCGCGTCGAGCAGCGCACCCAGCAAGTGATAACATCCAGATTAGGTGATCAGTAGGCCGGGTGACAGCCCCATCGCTAGGCTTTCCTGAAAGGCCGCTTCGATACGACCTGGGCGCAGCCGGGACACAAAGGGCGCGAGGTACGCGATCAACCACCGCGCGATGAGTAACGTAGGCGCAGGGTCGATGGCGAGACGCTGTAATTGACGAGAGAATGAGCGTACGGGCAGAGCTGAATAAATCGCAGCGATCAAGGTACTGACTGCAGTACTGAAGATATTGAGCACCCAATTGGCAAGGCTCGGTTCGTGGCCCGGCACTGATCACTAGTCAAAGAACACGCCCAAAAAAATCCGGTGGCTTTTTCGAGCGCTTAGGATCCCAGCAGGCCAAACGGCATGTAAAGCAGTAGATTCACCATGGCATCGCGTTGCGACGGGTCGCGCTACTCGCGCAGCTTCGGCAAACCGGCGATGACAGCGTCTAACAAACAAAGCAGATCCCCTTCGAAGGGATAGGACGATGAGCTCACGATCAAGGCCGCCCAAGCGTCGAGCAACTACAGCGACACTCGGCGTACCGCAAGATTCTGTGGTCCGAGACGCAAGGAAGTATGGCCTGACGGCGTCACCTCCCGCCGAACAGACGTTCGAGTTCCGCGCGCGCGGTATCAATGGCTGCGCGATCGGCGGGCTTCCAGGCACCGGCCCGTGGCTTGAAATGGTCACAGAAGTTAGCGTGCTCTTTATCGCGTACCTCTTCGGCCGTCGGCTCGCGACAATGCTTGGCGAGCTTCGGTTCGTAGTCGACGCAAAGTTTGCAGGCATGCAGCTCGGCGCGGCACTGCGGACACTCATCAAGACGCCGCAGCGGCAACGACAGAGCTGCGAGCGAGGCGCCGCACTTCCAGCAACTGAGATCGTTGGCCATGAGTAAGAGGCTAACGGGTCGCAGGTCGATCCGCCAGAAACTCACGCAGTGCTTTACCCGTATGCGAGCGCCCGGGGCGCCGCGCGAGCGTCTGCGGTGGCCCCGCAGCCACCAACTTACCGCCGCCTGCCCCGGCCTCCGGTCCGAGATCGAGTACCCAGTCGGCCTGAGCAATCACATCCAGATTATGCTCGACGAGCACGACCGTGTTTCCGGCATCCACCAGCCGATGCAATACGTGAATGAGTTTTTCGACATCCGCCATGTGCAGCCCTACCGTGGGTTCGTCGAGCACGTACAAAGTGTGTTTGGCGCGATTGCGCAGCGGTGCACGCAGATCGACTCGGACCTTGGCGAGTTCGGTGACGAGTTTGATTCGCTGGGCTTCGCCACCCGAGAGCGTGGGGCTCGGCTGCCCTAGCGTCAGATAGCCGAGGCCCACATCGCAGAGAAGTGTCAACACATGGTGCAGCGTGGCATGCGGTTCAAAGAATTTTTTAGCGTCTTCGATATTCATGGTGAGTACGTCACCGACGCTGATATCACGCCAGGTCACCGCGAGCGTTTCGGTGTTGAAGCGGCTGCCGCGGCAAGCATCACAGGTTATTTTCACATCCGGTAAAAAACTCATCTCCACTGTCTGCACGCCTTGACCTTCGCAGGATTCACAGCGACCGCCCGAGGTGTTGAAGGAAAATCGGCCAGGTCCATAGCCGCGCAAACGCGACTCACTGGTACCGGCAAAGATTTTGCGAATCTCGTCCCAAATACCGATATAGGTCGCCGGGCATGAACGCGGCGTCTTACCGATCGGTGTCTGGTCGACTTCGAGTACGCGATCTACGGCCTCGATACCGCGAATGGCTCGGCAGCCAACCGCCGGACCCTGCTTACTCACGAGCGCATGGGCACTGGTGTGCAGCACATCACGTGCCAGGGTCGACTTTCCGGAGCCCGATACGCCGGTCACGACGACCAGTCGACCGAGCGGAATCCGCGCATCGATACCTGCGAGATTGTGCAAATTGGCCTGTTCGATGACGAGCGCAGCCGTTTTGGCATTAACAGAACGGCGCGGCTCGCGGGCGTGTTTCAGCGGCTCGCGTAAATAGCGACCGGTGATCGAGTCCGGGTTGGCGAGCAAATCGGCAACGCGACCACGGCCGACGACCTGCCCGCCGCGCACACCGGCACCCGGCCCGAGATCGATGATATGGTCGGCGCGGCGAATGGTGTCCTCGTCATGCTCGACGACGACCAGCGTATTGTGATTCGCCGCGAGATCACTCAATGCATCGAGCAAAATACGGTTGTCGCGTGGATGCAGGCCGATGGTGGGTTCGTCGAGTACATAACAGACGCCACGCAAGTTGGAGCCGAGCTGGGCTGCGAGCCGAATACGTTGCGCCTCACCGCCCGAGAGGGTCGGGGCCGCCCGATCGAGGCCGAGATAACCCAAGCCGACGCGCTCCAGAAAACTGAGTCGGGTACGGATTTCATCAATTAGATCACGCGCAATCAAGCGTTCGCGCTTGTCGAGCTTCAGTCCCTCGAGCGCAGCCCGGGCCTCGGCAATCGGTGCACAGGTGAAGTCACCTATCGAGCGCCCCCTAAAGAGTACGTTACGCGCCACCGGATTAAGACGCTCCCCATCGCATTGACTGCAACGACCGGCCTCGCCGTCATGCCATTCGTTCCATGCAGCCTCTTCGCCGGTCTGCTCTTCATCAAAACCCGAGAGCTCAAGACCCGTACCATAGCAACCAGCACACCAACCCTGCTTGCTGTTGAACGAAAATAGTCGCGGGTCGAGTTCGGCAAAACTCGTCCCGCAGACTGGGCAGGCCCGCTTAATTGAGAACACTATCGATTTCTTTGTGCCGACCGGTAGCACTTGAACGAGACCCTTGCCGTACTGCAAGGCTTCAGCCAGTTTTATGCGCAGGTCTGCTTCGCCGCGCGCCGAAATTCCGAGGCGGGCGACCGGCAGCTCGATATCGTGTTCCTTGAAGCGATCGAGCCGTGGCCAGGGTTTTACCGGTAAGCGCTCGCCATCGACGCGCAATTCGCGATAGCCCTTGGCCGCCGCCCATTTGGCGAGATCGGTATAAAGCCCCTTACGCGCAACCACGAGCGGTGCCAACAGATCGATCGTCTTGCCTCTGAAGTCGCGAATGATGCGCGCGGCGATGGCGTCTGCCGATTGCGGTTCGATCGCAACTGCACACTGCGGGCAGTGCTGCGTACCGAGCTTCACGTACAGCAGCCGCAAAAAGTGGTAGATCTCGGTCAGCGTGGCGACCGTACTTTTGCGACCACCCCGACTCGTACGCTGCTCGATGGCCACAGTCGGCGGAATACCCCGTATCGAGTCGACCTCCGGACGCGCCGCCGGTTGCACGAATTGCCGCGCATAGGCGTTCAGCGACTCGAGATAACGCCGCTGACCCTCATTGAAAATAATGTCGAAGGCAAGCGTCGACTTGCCTGAACCCGAAACTCCGGTCAAGACCGTAAAGGCATTACGCGGAATATCGACGTCGATATTGCGCAGATTGTGCTCGCGGGCGTTGCGAACTACGATGTCATGACTGGCGCGGACGGCGGGCTCGCGAACGCGAACTGCCGCTGTAGCGCTGCTTTTGGCCATCAGTGTTGCTGCTTCGCGTATCGCTGCACCCGTATGCGAGCGCGGCTCACGAGCAATATCCGTCGGCGTGCCGCAAGCAATGATCGAGCCGCCGCGATCGCCGCCCTCTGGCCCGAGATCGATAATCCATTCCGCGGAGCGGATCACATCGAGGTTATGCTCAATGACGATCAACGAATGACCTGCATCGAGCAGCTTGCGAAACGCTGTCAGCAGCTTCGCGATATCTTCGAAGTGTAGGCCGGTGGTGGGTTCATCGAATAAAAACAGCTTGCTGTTACTTCCTGATTTGGCCGACTCTGCGAGGTGTCCGGCGAGTTTGAGGCGCTGTGCCTCGCCGCCGGAGAGCGTGGGTACCGGCTGGCCGAGCCGGAGATAATCGAGCCCCACATCTGCAAGGGGCGCGAGGCGGGCCGCGAGTTCGGGTATCTCTGCAAAAAAAATAAGCGCCTCCGTGACCGTCATCTCGAGCACATCGGCAATACTCGCCGTCCGACCAGCAGGGCCCGGGTGCCTCACCTCCAGGGTTTCGCTGCGATAGCGCGAACCGTTACAGTCGCCGCAGCGCAGATAAACGTCAGAAAGAAACTGCATCTCGACGTGTTCGAAGCCACTGCCCGTGCAGGACGGACAACGTCCAGTGCCCGAGTTGAAGCTGAAAGTTCCTGCGGTATATCCGCGCTCGCGCGATTCGGCGAGCTTTGCGAAGCGCTCGCGAACGACATCGAAGGCACCGACATAGCTCGCGGGATTCGAGCGTGCCGAGCGACCGATCGGTGTCTGGTCGACGAACATGACCTCGCTGATGCGCTCTGCGCCGCGCATTCCGGCATGTGCGCCGGCGGCTTCGGTTGGCCGACCGAGACGTTTAAGCAGCGCCGGGTGCAGCACATCTTGTATTAGTGTCGACTTACCAGAGCCTGACACGCCCGTCACGCATACCAGTCGTTGCAGAGGAAAGCGGACATCGATGTTTTTGAGGTTGTGCTGCGTGGCGCCCAGCAACTCCAGAAAATTGTCAGCCGCTTTGCTGTCCGTAGTTTTCACAGTTTCGGCGGGCCTTGGCGGGGATAATGCGACGCGCCGCCGACCACTGAGATAAGTACCCGTCAAAGATTCTGTAGTCGCACATACGGCGCTAGGCGTACCCCAGGCGACAATATTTCCACCGTGCTCGCCGGCGCCCGGACCCATATCGAGCAGTCGATCGGCCTGCAGCATGATCTGCGGATCATGTTCGACCACGAGCAGCGAGTTGCCGGCATCGCGCAGACGATGCATTACGCTGATCACCCGCTGCATGTCGCGCGGATGCAGCCCGATAGACGGCTCATCGAGCACGAATAAGGTATTCACCAAGGAAGTGCCGAGCGCCGTCGTGAGGTTGATGCGCTGTACCTCGCCACCAGAGAGAGTGCGTGACTGTCTGTCGAGCGTGAGATAGCCGAGTCCGACTTCACAAAGATAGCGATAACGCCCGCGAATCTCCGCAAGCAACAGCTCCGTGGCCTCGTCCAGCGTACCTGGTAACCGCAGCGCATCAAAGAATTTCCGACCATGCTCGATTGGTAGCAGCATCAGATCGTGTATACACAGCCCGGGGAGATCGTTGAGCGTCGGTCGAGTCCACTCGGTTCCGCAGGGTAAAAATCGCTCGCGATTGCCGAGTGCCGAGCAGGCGAGCTCGTAATTACCTAGCCGCCACAACAACGATTCGGGCGCGAGTCTCGCGCCGTCGCAGGTGGTGCAGGGCGTATAAGCGCGATATTTCGAGAGCAGCACGCGGATGTGCATTTTGTAGGCTTTGGTCTCAAGCCAGGTAAAGAATCGCTTGACGCCATACCAGACATTTTTTGCCCACTTGCCTTCGCCTTCGATCACCCACTCGCGCTGTGTCTCGGTTAGTGCGCGCCAAGGTACATTCAGCGGAATACCGCGCTTGCGCGCCATGCGCTCGAGATCGTCCTGACACTCGCTGTAGGCCTCGGTTTGCCACGGACGGATTGCCCCATCCTCTAAAGTTTTGGAGTGATCGGGAATGACGAGCCCATAATCGACACCAATGATGCGACCAAAGCCGCGACAAGCCTCGCAGGCGCCCACCGGAGAATTGAACGAGAAGCTGCTAGGCGTGGCTTCGCGATAGCCGATATCGCATCGCGCACAGTGCAGTTCGCTGGAATAGCGCCAGGTGTCTACGGGCTCATCTTCGGTCGCACTACCGAGGGCGTGGACATGCAAATGACCGCGACCGACGCGCAGCGCTGCTTCCAGCGACTCGGCGATGCGCGCCGGATCGGCAGTGCCGAGGCGCAGACGATCTTGCACGACTTCGATCGACTGCTTGCTGCGCGCACGAAAGCGCGTATAGCCCTGCTTCTCGAGCAGGTCTAAAACTTCGGTATCCTCGAAACTCTTCGGGATCTTGACTTCGAAGCAAATCAGCACGCGCGGGTCAGCTGCGGCAGCAGCGCGGCGCAGCAGGTCGCTGCGAATGCTCTCGGATGAGTCCCGGCGTACCAAATCTCCGCAGCGTTGACAATGCAGATGCGCACCACGCGCAAACAGCAGCTTCAGATGATCGTTGAGCTCGGTCATCGTACCCACAGTCGAACGCGAGGTCCGTACCGGATTCGTCTGATCGATGGCGATGGCTGGCGGAATACCCTCGATACGATCGACCGCAGGTTTATCCATTCGATCGAGGAACTGACGTGCGTAGGGCGAGAAGGTCTCGACGTAACGCCGCTGACCCTCGGCGTAAAGCGTGTCGAACACCAGCGAAGATTTCCCCGACCCCGAGACGCCAGTGACCACCACGAGCTCGCCGGTCGGAATCTCGAGATCGAGATTTTTCAGATTGTTTTGGCGAGCGCCGCGAACGACGATCGCCTCATGGCCGGAATCGCGCATGAGTGAAGTGGGAGAGGCTGCCGGGGGAGGCTCCATCGTAGCTTTTTGTTAGGCTCGCGGGAACAGCCTTGCAACCGGGGGAGACACCATGAGCCAACCTGTCGATCATCACAACGACTCGAACGGATTGACTCGCCGCGATCTGTTGGGCGGCGCCGTCGGGCTTTCCGGGGCTGCCGGGCTCGCCTCTGTGGCCTGTGCTACACCTGCTGCGACCTCGCCTGGTGTTGCTGCGGCGGTCATCGGCGCTGACGGCCGCTACCCGACGGTCCCGCTCGCTCAGCCGATCGTGCGGCTCGGCTTGGTGCAAACCCGCATCCGCATGCTCGAAGCCGATGCCATCGAACGCATCCGGAAGGAAAACCTCAACTACATGCTCGAGTGGATCGACCGTGCGCAGTCCGAGCGTCGACACGACGCACTCTTGTTCCATGAATTACCCTTGACCGGCCTGTCGTTCTCCTGGTCGCGACCTATGGTGCTCAAGGGCTGTATCGAGATCCCGGGCCCTGAGACTGAGGCCATTGCCGGCAAGGCCAAGCAGTACGACTGCTACATAATCTTTGGTGCCTATATCGTCGACAAAGATTGGCCCAATCACTTTATGTCAGCGACCACGATTATTGGCCCCGATGGCAACATCGTCGACAGTCAATGGAAAGCGCGCAATATTATGGGCGCCTTCGGCAACAACGAGCTCATGACCACTACCATCTTCAACGTACTCGATCGCTATGTCGAAATGTATGGTTGGGATCGAGTGATTCCGGTGGCGCGCACGCCGCTCGGCAATATTGCGACCTCAACCGTGCAACTCGAGCCTGAGCTCTATCGCGCTTTCGGCATGAAGGGTGCCGAGATCGTACTGCGCACAGCCACGGGACGTTACCGACTCGCTGATGTTCAGGGCGCCTCGCTGCACAACGGTTATTGGTCGGCAATGGTCAACAACGCGTATCTGCCCGACGATCCGCAAGGCCTACGACGCTACTGGAGAGACGGCGATTGGACGAAACCGATCGCCGATACCACTACCGTGCTCTCCACGGTGATCGATCCGCAGGGCAATCTGGTCGCGCAGACCAAAGATCCGACCGAGCAAGTGCTCAGCATCGAAATTCCGATCGCTGCGCACCGCGAAAAAATACGTCAACCTGTCATGCATAAAGAACTTTACGATCGCGTATGGCAGGCCTATCAAGGCAAATACCCGCCGAATGCCTTCCTGCAGCAGCAGCCGAATTCCCTGACGGAGTCGGCTATGCAGATAAATGCCAAAACGCGCTGGAAGCCCTGATTTCATTGTCCGTCTCCACTCTGTAGTCACGCTTAGGCAAATGACCAACCAGCGGAACTAGTTACGGCCACGACGCGGATTGCCCGACCTCTATTCCGTGCCCTCGGCCGTGAAGCCATGCAACGTCGCAGTTATGAGAGAGCTGCATATCGCAATCGTCGGTGCGGGTATCGCCGGACTCGTTGCCGCGCGTGCACTGCAGCAATTCGGATTTCGCCCTGCGGTCTACGAGCAGGCTCCCTTACTCGGCGATGTGGGTGCCGGGCTTACGGTGAGCCCCAACGCCACGCATGTACTCAATGCCATCGGTCTGGAAGATGTGCTGTTACGCATCGGCATGCGACCCGATCGCGGTGGCGTCAAACATTGGCAAACCGGCGAGCTCGTGGTCAATATCTCGCGCGGTAGCGAGATGCTCGAAAAATACGGGGCTGCCTACTACCAGGTGCATCGCGCTGATCTGCATCGCGGGCTTGCCGATCTTGTGGTCAGCCATGATTCGACCGCCATCCGTACCGGGCATGCATTCGTTAGTCTGCAGCAGAACGCGGGCGGGGTGAGCCTCAAATTCGGCAACGGTGTCGAAGTGCAGGCGGATGCCGTGCTCGGTGCCGATGGCGTACGTTCGGTTGTTCGCACCGAGCTCTTCGGGGCGGATCGACCGCACTTCACGGGCTATATGGCCTATCGCGGCTTGGTGCCATACGCGGCTTTGCCGGCCGGTGTGGTCGAACCTACATCCTGCCTGTCAACTGGGCCTGGTCGGAGTTTTACTCGCTATCTGGTACGCAATGGCAGCCTCGTCAATTTTGTGGGTCTGACCGAGCGGGATGACTGGCGTGAAGAAGGCTGGTCAATTCGCGCCACTGTCAAAGAAATGCTCGATGAGTACGGCGACTGGTACGAGGGTGTGCGCAC
>Ga0194119_10008966_pt1 | contig 13559 bp, 10 predicted proteins | sample TA2MahC100mmetaG_FD_148620 | JGI IMG/M metagenome (GOLD analysis project Ga0194119, IMG submission 148620) | Freshwater microbial communities from Lake Tanganyika, Tanzania - TA2015018 Mahale Deep Cast 100m | ecosystem: Environmental > Aquatic > Freshwater > Lake | place: Tanzania: Lake... | reverse complement strand
GGCTTTTAATTTTTGCATATACTCCCTGGTTGGGTAAATATTATCCCTACTCTAGGTGGTAGGCGTGCAACTTATAGCCCTTCGTAAATCATGGTCGAATTCTTGGTTCATCTAGATTAATGAGAGTGTTTCTTACGGTGGTCATTGGCAATTAACTGGAACAGATGTAAAGGATTCATAAACTAGATTTGAGCCAAAGACTTTAACAACACAGCCTAGGTCTAAAATTGATGCAATATCGGCCACATGTTGTTGGACTGCACTGCAGGTGGTACCACCTCGTTTGCACCTTCTAGTTCATGGATGGCATTTAAGGTCAAAAGCACATTGGCAACCTCGGTTTTCTCCCGATGCCAAGCCTCAAAAAGATTTCGCTGCCTAGATCCAATGGACTGACCTGTATTTTCCCTTAACTCTAGTTATAGGTACTTAGAGGGAGTGAACTTGAGAATCCTTTCAAACTCATCGAACCCGGTACTACTTATCGCCGTACATTCCATCCTTGAAACGACTGCGTAACCTAACAACCGATTCTTAAAAATCCAATCGCTATATTGTTGAGAATCGCGCATTGTGCGACCGACAATCATTAAACGAGTAGAGAATCTCTTACGCTTGATTAAAGGTCTTAAAAATATGAAATATAGAAGTGTACGAACCAGTATTAAATTAATAAGCCCGGATAGAAGAAGAGTAATGAATACAGTTCGAGAGAAAGACGCGCGTAGAACAAACGAGAGAAAACCCAAAGAAAAGAAATAAACTATTGACCGCTTGATGAGACTTTGCAAATTTAAAATAAATAAACTGTCGTGACTCAAGCTATAGATGCCGCTTAAGGTAAAAGTTAACAAACATCCAAGAACGACGGAACCAAGAATGATTTCGTAGTCAAAAGCTGCAATAGAAGGTTGTCCCTCGGACTCAAAGAGAGAGGAACGGAATCTAAAGTTATAAGCAATAACAGCAGCCGATAGAAGAGCCAGGGCATCGACGACAATTAGCGCCACACTGATCGTGACCTTATGTGACCTTAACTTCTGGAACGTAAGAGACTCAACCACGCTTAGATTGTATGAGACTGTTGACCCAATCTAAGTACTTCCTTCTTCCGATTTCTGCATCAAGATTTTTTCTCGCAAATTCGAGACCTTTAGACGCCAGTTGTTTCCTCTTTTCTGGATCCTGACTTAAGTCCTCTATGGCCCGGGCGAGAAGTCGCGGTTTTCCTGCCTCCACGAGTTCGGCGATTCCATCCAAAAACTTCCAAGTTGCTCCTCCTTTTGGAACGGCAGCTAACACTGGGCGCTCGCTGTACAAATAAGAAGTCAGTTTGCTTGGCAGGCTCATCTCCATCTGAGTACTTCGTTCATTAACTAGCAACAAGTCTGCTGCCGATAGGAGAGCCGAATACTGATCATCTGCCACTGCCGCCGTAACGACTATATTTTCAAGGCCTTCACACAGTCTTCTCAAATTGGTTTCTTGATTGCCATGACCTATCAGATAGATTTTTGACTTTGAGTCACTACTGAGCACTTTAGAAGCTTCAACTACATTCTCTAAGTCCTGTTTTGCACCCATGTTGCCCGTATGGACTACGACAAATTCATCATTTTTCCACCCAAAGCTAATACGTGCGACATCTCGGTTCACAACATCAATTTTTCGAGCAGAATAATTTGATATCTCCAATATTTTTGATGATGAAACTCCCAAACTCGTAACCACATCGCGCATCGCGGGGGATACGACAATCATGGAGTCCGCTGCCTTCAGAATCGATCCCTCAACAGTGCTTGCGACCTGAGAAATTAAGGCTCCACCACGAAGTCCTGACTGTCTCGCCCCAGCACCAGATAGGTCTTGGGCAATCAAGCCAAACGGGACTGCAAGCCGCCCAGCGATTCTTTTTCCTACTACCCCGGCTGCTACAGTAGGGATACAGGCGATAACTACATCAAACTCATTATTTTTAAAGCGCTTTGAAACCCTCCGTAAATTCCACCAGAGAGATAATTCAAATCTGATTCTTAGCAAGGCATTCATCTTTGGTGGAATTAGATGATTGACTCGAAGGACATTAACTAATTTTTGCTGTGACTCGCCCTCTGTAATGCCCGAAAACTCCCTTGGCACTTTCCACCATGGATAGTGCGGCAAACTTGTGAGCACCAAGACTTCAAAATCGTTATCTTGCAGAAGCTCCGCTAAATCTGTGGTGTAAACGGCAATGCCAGTAGGTTCTGGCCAATAATTGGTTGTTACGATGAGAATGCGCACTTTTATTCCACTACTGACAGTTTTGTGAGGACATCTAACTGAAGAAGTCTTCCATCTCTCGCGCAAATTCCCCGATAGACGTCTACCACTTCGTGCCCAGCATTTGACAGGATGTTCAAAATCGAAAGAAACGTGATTTCTTCCTCATACAAAGGTTCGAGAGATACCTCCAGAAAACAATATGGAATATTTGGAAGGTTTGCGCTAGCTCCTCGTAATACTTCTGATTCATACCCCTGTACATCAATTTTAAGTAGCACTTTTGACGCTATGAGATTCAACTCTAAAAGCTGTTTATCAATGGTTGAAAGCATTACTAGTTCTTCGGCGACCTTCCTACTTTCTGGAAAATTCTCAATATGAGTATTGTTCATTTTAAGGAGCGAGGTACTCAATCCGGAGTTACCACTTATATTTATTAATTTCTTAGACTTTTTTGCGCCTAGCCCAAGATTAAATGCGCGCCAGGGTTGGTACCGCTTGATAGTTTCCTGGAGAACTTCGAATGTCTCCAATACAGGTTCATATGAATAGATTTGCCCCCGGAAACCATGACGCCTTAAGTCAAGTCCGAATTGCCCAACATTCGCACCTACATCAATGACACAGATTTCAGGAACCTCTTTTATTCGGTTGACAATAGATTTATGCGGTGTGTTTGCTAGTTCTTTAATACCCCTACTAGCCTCCTTGACAAGTCGCACAACAGGGTTTCTTCTTAAACTATTTTTTATTGTTCTGTTAACGTTCACATCAACACCACTCTTCTTTAACCGGCGGTCCAGACCCTTGAATATTAAAGTACCAGCGTTATAACCATAACTTACCCCAAGAAGTCTGGTCTTAAATGAACCTCAAAATTATCTTAATTTAATGGATTGCTGAAACGTGGGCCCTAGTGCGAGGAGCCAATTTTGGATGAAATCTTCAAATGCTCCAAATTCTCACTTTGAACATACGCAACGGCCAATACGGTTGACCTTCAGCGTCGCAAGGGCACAGTGCCACCAACGCAATTCTATCGTTGAAGCAAAAACAGATGGTCTACAGGGCTCGCAAAGGTTCCAAACCTCAAGGTGATAGCGTTCTTGCAGAAAGTTTTTTCTTCCTTTGAAACTAATGACATCAATACCTCTGCTAAGTTCATCATTGATTTGATAAGTAGTAACTCTTCAGATTGAAATAGTAAGAAAGTTCGACATCTTCGCGATCTCTATTCTTTCCATTCTGATTCCGCTTTCCTCAACTGCAGTTTCGATGTTTATACGCAAATTCTTACATACTCAAAATCATGAACTAGTCTTCTCACATGATCGAACTGGTAAACGCTTAACATTTCTGTCGCAAAAGAAGAATGAACGTACCCTTTCAGTATTACGAAATGAAACGGGAAATGAGCCCTTTTGAGTAACGGTATTCTATTCGCATGGCAGAGTCTACAGATCTATGAGAAAGACAAAACAGAGCACGCTTCCATTGCACACTGAAATTCAAGCCGACCTAAAAATCGTGCAAGTGACTTCATCTCTTCTTAGGGAAAGAGGAGGTCCACCTCAAGTCACGATTAATGTGGCTCGGCACCTCCAATCGAGAGGATTCGACGTACATATCATAGTTTGTGGACAAAGGGAGACAACTTTCGGAGAACACAAAGTTGGAGAATACCTAGATATAGCAAAAGTAAGTGTTTTCTTTAGCAGAAGAGATTCAATCTATGGAAAATTACTTAACATCAGAGAGCTGAAGAAATTTCGAAGATTTCTTCTTGATGCCGACGTGATAATACTTCATCAAGTATACAACTATCAAAATTTAGCAGCCTTTTGGATATGCAAAAAATATGGAAAAAAATTTTTATTGATGCCTCATGGAACTTTGACGAATTACCAAAGAGCTCAGCATCGTGGCAGGAAATTCTTCGCAAATATTTTATTCAATAAACTAGTCACAGGAGCGGCCTCTATTCTAGTCGCCACGGAAATTGAAAAAAACCAGATAAGAAGTAAGTTTGAAACGAGAGTAGACAAAGTAGGTATTGGTATTAAATTAGATTCCAAATATAGAGTAGAAGAAAAAACAAAAATTTGTCGCAATTTCCTATTTCTAGGTCGAATTTCAGAAAAGAAAAGAATTGATGTAACTATCAAAGCATTTGCACTTTTTTTAGCCGACTTTCCCGACGCGGAGTTAACAATCGCGGGAGCTGGGGATTATAAACTCCTTTCGAAACTAAATGCTTTAGTTTCTTCACTCGAAATATCTTCGAACGTTAAATTTGTCTCATGGGTATCAGGTGAAGATAAAAACAAGCTTTATCAAAAAACGGATTATTTCGTGCTCAATTCTGAAGATGAGAATTTTGCGATCGCCGTTGCCGAGGCTCAAAGCTATGGGATTCCCGTATTGATTTCAAGATTCGTTGCCTACTCAGAAATTGTAGCTGATTATAATTCAGGAGTAATAATCGAATCTCTCGATGCTGAGGCTGTTGCTTCTGGAATGCGGATAATTAACGAGGCTAATTATGCAAATCTTTCAAGGAATTCATTACAATCTGCGAAGTCAGTTTCCTGGGATTTAGTCATTGAAAAATGGGTTTCCGTTATTCAAGAAATGCGGTGTAAATGAAGATTGCAATCGTAACCTCAGGATTCAGCGCGAGCCAACCAGGGGGGGTTTCGCGCGTTGCCTTGAGTGTTTCTAGATTGATTGAACGAATGAATCCCGAAACCGTAAACTTAATTAGCTTTTCCAATTCAAGCAAGGACAAGAATTCAGTACGTATTTTCGATCCAAGAACGTATTTGAATAAGCGAATATCTGAAAAATACGATAGTGGAATTTTTTTTACCTGCATAGGAACCTTTGGTTCTGACTTTGAATTTCTTCGCTATAGAAAAAGGAGAGAGTTAAAAAACGTTTTTCAAGATTATGACTTGATTTTTGTGGTTACGGGTACACTAAATTTTGCAAACGTTCTACCCAAAACAGAAGCTGTGGTTGTAATACAATGTGCTACACGGCTCAATTGGGAACGAAAATCTCAGTACAAGAAGATGCGTTTCTTAAGAAAAACAGTTTTAAAGCTTCAGGTACCCTTACTCAGGTTTCAAGAATTTTCCGTTGTAAATTCTAGGCACTATTTCCTTCCAGAGAATAGAAGGTTTTATTCGTGGCTCAAAAGTCGAACATTGTTAGAACCATTTCTATGGTATCCGGGTACTTCGGCAAGAGATTTGGACATCAACAAACGAAATCGTAGATTTCTTGACGGCCCAATTGTTTCGATTGGCCGTCTCAATGAGCCACGTAAGGGCTGGTCACGACTTTTCAAATCATATGAATTGGCCCGCAAATTGGATCCATCATTACCGGATTTGCATGTAATAGGATGGGGGGAATTTGGAAGTCAAGATAAGCAGCGACTTCTGGGAGTGAACAAGAGCGGATCTATAGTTGTTCATAGGAATCTGACAGATTTGGAAAAAGAATTGTATTTAAGAGAATCTTCGATTTATGTCCAGGCTTCCTATGAAGAAGGGCTTGGTTTAGCAATGATTGAAGCTATGTGTTTTGGATTACCGGTGGTTACTTCGGAAACTGATGGATCTGTCGAGTGCGTCAGAGATAAAGAAAATGGATACTTAGTTAAAGAGGGTCCAGATTTTGAGGAGCGTTTTGCTCGGGCGATAATTAAGCTACGGAACGAAAATCTCTATGAAAGAGGGCTCAGTTCACGTAGTATATTTTTGAAACACTTTTCGGATTCTGCATCTCTGTTGAAATTGGATCAGTTTCTTACGGGGATTCTAGGAAACAATCCAAAATGAAATTCACTATATTAGTCGTTACAAATATTCTTCTGTTGATGTTTATGTTTCGAAATTCTCTAAAGTTTGCGCCCCCTACTAGATTCTTAATTCAAGTTTATTGTTGCTATTTGGCGCTCGAATATCTTGTTCGTCCTGTGATTCTATATTATGCTAATGCACAAAATTTAAGATTAATTTTTTCAGATCTTAGATTAGTGAATAGCCAAAACTTACTCGTAAATTCATACTTCTTGTGTGTTCTTGGAAATTTTACATTAGTGCTAACTATCGTCATGATTGGACAGAAGCTTGAGAAAGATTTTACTTCACGTAGTAAGGATAATGACACGGAGTTTATCAAATTTTTGATTTTTGGACTCATCGTTGGTTTGCTATCAATCTTTATTGAATCGAGCAATTTGAGAAATCCGATTTCCAAGTCTCTCACAGCTTTTGGTCATGTAACATACTGTTTGTACCTTTGGAAAAGACCCGATATGCTCGTAATCCCTGAAAAGTTGAAAACGTTCGTTATTCATTTATTGGGAGTCATGAATGTATTGGCGCTGTATTCGCCTAACAATTCTAAAGGCTCTCTATTTGCTCCGCTAATAATATTTGTTTACAGAAGTCGAATCTGGAAGAGACAGTTCGATATATTAAGTTTGGCGGCTATCTCTCTACTCTCCATCGGCGGACTAACTTTATTCAATAAATTGCAAAGCAGATACTTAGGCGAGAGATATACGGCGTCGATTGTTGATTCGGTTAGTACACTCCCTTGGTATCTCGGCTGGATTAGTCCAATTGCCAATAGATTTGATTTGTTCACAGCGGTAAGTGACGCATACCTCGCGGGGCAGGGCGCACTTGGCGGATTGAATGAATTTACAAAATTTGTTGCTGATTCCTTACTCTGGAATCCAAGTTCAGGAAGAACCGACCTATCGTATGGCCAGTTGTGGAATCAAAGAGTAACTTCGATAACAAACCCAGAAGCAAGGTTCAGTCCAGTTTCACTTGCGCAAGGACCCACTGCTGATGGTTGGATTTGGTTTGGATGGGAAGGAGTGCTACTTGTGAACCTAGTTTTTGCATTTAGTTTACTTTTTCTCGGCAAACTACTTTCCTCCGGAACTACTTTGAGTATGTTTGCTATGACAATAGTTGCTTCAAATGTTTTTTTTGAAGCTGGAATAATCCAGCTGGCGAGACTATGTAATTCCGGGTTCAAGGTGTTTCTAGTAGCGTGGTGTTTCTTTATTCTTCTTAGATTAAATCGGAAGCTGAGATATGTTTAATTTTTTGAGGAATATCTCATTAGTTAAAAAGAACGAAGACAGAATTAGATTCACAATGTTTTACTACTCAAATTATCTACTTTCCGCAATTACTTCGTTAGCAGTTTCTCGATTATTGGGACCAACAGACAGAGGCGTATTCGCAAAGTATTTGCTCCTATATTTTGCCTTCGAGCTTGCTTCAGATAGAGGTTTACACGGCGCTACTCAACATTTTTGCGCCAAAGAAAGAACGATCGCCATAAATTTGCGTCGCCCGCTTTTGCACAAATTCGTTCGAAATTCGCTACTCTTTGCAGGCTTAGTCTTTCTTTTAAATCTGCAATTTGATTTTGTACCAACAGGCATCTTGCTATCGCTGTGGGTGACACACTTTATCGTTATGGTACTAACCGTCGATCTACCAATTCTTCAGGGTATAGATATAAACAGATGGTCTCGAATAAATATGATCCAGCCTATAGTTTATGCAATTCTCATCATGGTCTTAAACATTTTTCAATTATCTGCGATTACTGCCGTTTTAGCACTCACCTTAAGTTACGTACCACAGGGATTAGTTGCTCGCATCGCTTTGAAAAAATGTTTGGTCCAATCTAAGGAAAAACAACTTAGGATTCCCGAAGAATTACGAAGCTATGCTAACAAAAATCTAATTTGGACTCTTACGAGCACAATTTTTTCACGCATTGATGTTTTAGTCATTGCATTTCTATATTCAAATTACGTTCTTGGAATGTATTCAACAGCTGCTGGTTTTATACTACTTTGTGGTCCAATACTAAATTCATTCTCAACTCGAAAATTTTTTGAGCTTTCGCAAAAATCAAGATTCACTAGACAAGATTTCCAATATGAATTTCTTTTTAGTATAATTACAACTTTTGTTGTAGCATTCGTACTCATTATATTTGGCAAATATGCGCTACTGACTGCTTTGGGTGAACCATTCAGAGAGATTGATAAATTTTTAATTCCCGCTGCTATAATTGGAATTGGAAAATTAACAAGTTATTCTCTCGCACAAATTAGCCGCTCGGCAGGTGTTCCACTCCATGCAGCAAAGTGGGAATTAGCGTCAATTGTATTAATTTCGTTAATCGCTATCATTTGGAGAATCATATGGCCAACCCCTAACTTACTATTGGTTTTCATAATCGGAATAGTGATTTGGCTGGTTGTTTATCTCCAGTATAAATATGTGTTGAAAGGATTATTGCAGATATGAATCGAGTAACTCTCATTGGCCATGAATATAACGAGGGCATAGAAAGCAACCTTAGGGATTTTTTGCTAAACGAAGGGAGGATTGCCAATATAATTGAGATTTACCCTTTCGTGAATAATAGGTTTTACAGTAAAATACTATTTTTCATTAGGATTTTTTCCAATATAAACTTTTGTAAGCGTATTATTGAAAATCGTGTTATTCGATTAATGGCCGCATCAAATAGCGATTTGATCATTTTTTTTACTCCAGCAGCAGACTTTTTTTCTGATCATGTTATACGAAGTGCAAAAAGGCACTCCAAATTCGTTATTGCCTGGATTCTAGATTCTCCAATAAATTATCGTAATGCTGAATTTATTAATGCCGAATATGACTGTATATTTATTTCTGATCGGGGATATTTAAAAAATCTGGAAGGTTACACTCGGGCAAAGTTGTTTCCCTTGAGCGAAGGATGCGAAGTAAAAAAGTATTCAGAGGTACCAATCAGAAGAAACGAAGAAGTAGTGTTAGTCGGCTCGCTATATCCAACTAGAATTATTCAAGTGCGACATTTACTGGAAGCGGGATTGAAAGTCAGCGTCTACACCAGTGACAGTAGAGATTTAAGGTGTCTTACCGATGAGTTTCGTTACTCTTTGCGGGTTTTTGGACCAGTTTTCGGAATAGAACGGTACGAAATTTTTAGAAATGCGTTGTGTGTATTGAATTTGCAACATCCTTCATCGATTGACATTCTTAATTATAGGATTTTCGAAGTGATTTCAAGTGGAGGAATTTTAGCAACTAATGGAGGCGTAACCGTAAAGCGAATGTTTGAATCAGGGGGAGCAATCATATTTGAAAAAGATGAAGATTTGATCGTATCAATAAGAAATCTGATGAAAAATCCAGATATATACGAACAACAACGTGCTATCGCCATTCAGATTGCTGGGCGTAATACATTAGCTATACGGTTTCGGGAGATTATACATACGATTGAAAATTTAGTAGTTTGAGCATTGTGAAACTAATTGATTAAATGGATAATTTAAGAATAACTTGGGTGGTTAGCCACCCCATTCAATACTATACGCCTCTTTTCAAGGAACTAAGCAAATTTAAAGAATTTAATTTGACGATTTGTTATCTTAGTAGAAGAGGTACAAAGCCATATTTCGACAAAGAATTTTCTAAGGTAATACAATTTGATACAGATTTAGTAAGCGGTTATAATCACATTTTTTTGAGAAACTTCTCGTCAATAAATAATTCCTTAAATTTTTTTGCACACATAAACCCTGGTATAGCTTCACAAATAATAAGAAACTCTGACACTGTTATCTTTCAAAGCTGGAACTCCGTAAGCTCATTTTTTGGAATTATTCTATGCATTTTAACTAAAAAACGGTTCTACGTCCGTAGTGATAGCAATATTCTTGGATTGGATTTTAAAAGTAATTTAGTGGGAAAGTTGAAGAGAGTTGTTAAAAATATTTTGATAGTTCCTCTTCTTAAAAAATGTACAGGAATTCTAACCATAGGAACAAGGAATGAAGACTATTTCAAATATCTTGGAATCAAGGATTCAAAATTTCTGAGAGTCCCATTTAGTGTTGATACCAAAATGTTCACCCAGTCATTAGAAGGCAAAATGCAGCTGAAGAGTCGGTTTTGTCTTGAATACAATTTTGATCCTAATAAAAAAATATTTCTCTTCGTTGGCAAGATTAGAGTTTCAAAAGGTGTATTTGACCTTCTTGATCAAGCCACGCACATGTTGGAATCATACTTTGTTTTCGTTGGTAATGGGACAGATTTCGAAAAGCTTGAAAAGCTTTCAAAATCTTCACCAAATGTTCTAATTATGGGGTTTCGAAATCAATCTGAATTGCCCGCAATCTACGGAGCGGCAGATTTTATAATTCTCCCCTCGCACTATGAATCTTGGGGTCTGTCAGTTAACGAGGGTATCGCCGCCGGCTGTTTTCCAATTGTTTCGGATGTTTGTGGGTGCAGCCCAGAGCTAGTTGAAACAACTTCAAATTTAATTTTTGAATCTCAAAATCGCATGTCTTTATTGAAAGTTCTGCAAGACTCACTACTACTTCAAGATTCTAAAAAGGTTTACTTAGATCTCCAAAAGGTCAGTTCTGAGCATAGTATTGAATCAAGCGCAGATAAATTCGTAAAAGCAATTTTGAATTCCTACTAATAAGTTTCTTAGAGCATAGAATTTATTGTATAGAGCTAATTTATATACGAACTTTCATATTTCTAAGTCAAGATGGCTGAATTTTAACGTCATGACAAGCGATTTAAGTGGCTAGATTTAAGGCGTAAAAGGAAATATCCTGTCACAACTCTAGTTTTTTACTGCATCGAAGGGAGTAGTTAAGAAGCGAATGAAGATTTTGCCCATTGATTTCAGTCACCCCTTAGTTTCAGGTGCGGAGCTGCAAACCATTTTTAGGTTTGTTAAATGGCAGATAAAGTCTCGAATTTTCACTCGAGACTTTATTCACAAATGGGTGGGTGGGTCAAGGTTTTATGTTAAGAATGGTGAAACAGGACTCACGCAGAATATTTATGTAGGGTTACACGATTTTGCTGATATGTGCTTTTTGCTTCATTTGTTGAGAAAGGAAGATCAATTCATTGATGTTGGAGCCAATTCTGGTGCCTATTCAATTTTGGCTGGTTCGGTTATCGGTGCAAGAGTTTTGGCATTGGAGCCAATCCCCTCAACATATACACGCCTCGTTGCAAATTTCAATTTGAATGGTATTGAAAGCCCAAGTGAAGCAATGAATCTTGGCCTCGGATCATTACCAGGAAGTCTATATATGACAAGTTCGTTAGACGCCATGAATCAAATTGTTTTTGATAAAGATTTGGCACGATCTATTGAAGTCGATATCAAGACTTTAGATTTGGTTGCGTCTGATTTGATTCCAGTGCTTATAAAGATAGATGTTGAAGGCTGGGAGTCAGAGGTGATACGCGGTGGGTTTGATACTTTACGGAACCCTAGTTTAGTAGCTCTAATCTTGGAGTTGAATGAAAGTGGCGAGAGATACGGTTATTTTGATAATGATATTCTAGAGGTCTTAAACAATTTTGGTTTCCAACCCCATACTTATGATCCTTTCCGTAGAACATTGCAGCAGATTCCAGGTAAGAATCCCAAGGGGAAGAATACGATTTTTATAAGAAATGAACAAGAAGTTATCAGCAAGATCAAAACTGCACCAAAAAGAGAAATCTTGGGAACTTGGATTTAAAGAATTGTTGAGCAAATAAAGTGGGTTGTAAGGGATTTGACAGAACTTGCTCAGTATCTGAGCCATATGTATTCAATTTTTCTCGACTTAGCACCCATTTTAGTCAATTGGTCTGACATTTTGGAATTTGGAAGGGAATTTGGACGAATATGGGCTTCAAAAGTGTCCTCTCGATGAAAATAATCCAAGTTTCATCGCTCAACAAGCCACTAAACGTCACATACCTTTAGCCACGAAGCTGGGTGCAATCCACAGTCCCCCCTGGACGAAACACCTCTACAAAGCTTTTAGCTAGTTGCGGATCGAAACTCCTCCTTCTAACTGTAACAAATTCCCAAGATTGAATGTCAAACTTAACATCAACGGCAAACGTGCTCTCCAATCTTTCTAGCAGACTTTGTTTAGTTGGGAACATTCTGAAGTCGATAATGCACTTGCCACTTACACTATCAACCCGCTGAATAAACTCTCCGAGCGACTCTGGCAATTCAACCGGACCAGCTGCGGGCTGAATGACTCTGAGTTCATTTCCATAGAAGTATTCTGCATTACTTGCAAATTTTGCCCCCACTTGAGGAACTGCAATTGCCACAACAGCATCTACATCTACTGGCAATGATTCGCTCTTGTAACCTTCGATTTGATTTTGCACAGAAACGAATGAATAGTTTCCTTGTAGAAGAGATGTGATAACTGATTGTATGTCATTACGTGCTACTAGTGAAAGGCTAAGAACTGCAGTCACAAAAAGCACAATGAAACTGAATTTCTTTGCTCTCAAAGATGTAACTACAAAACCAAAAACTGACACGACGATTAAGGTGACCCCAAATCCAAGTGTTCGAACGTCATATATGTCATATTGAGTGACGAGTCTCAATGAGAATGCAAGTGCCAGAAATGCAAGTCCGACTAATAGTGTCAATAGCAACTCAGGTCTTTCTTGAGCGTAACTACGTCCTGGGATCCTAAGTGAAATCTTAGTTCTGGAAATTGCACAGAAAACCAAAAGTACAAGAGCAAATACGGGAATCTGCCTTAAGATCAACTGTTGAACAAACTTGGCAACGAGAAAAAGAGTGGTTTCAGGCGATTCAATTCGTTTAGTGCCAGTAGCAAAACCCGTAATTCTCTCGTTGAGCGAATAATAACCCAAAAATAGAAAACCTGACAAGAGAAAAACAGGAAAAGTTCTGAATGCAACTCTTCTTCCATATACAATCAAGACGGAAAGCCAAATTAAAAATGCAAATGGAGCAAAGAAATATCTTGAGCTGATTCCTGTAATCAACGCCAACTGTAGAATGGCGATATTAGAAAAGTTAGTTTCTGATGCCAGTTTCTTTAACTGAAGCAATGTGAGAGCTGTTGCAAAAATAAATAAGTTTTCCGACCAAGTAAAACGAGCAACGAAGAGAGTAAGCGGAGACAAAATAACAAATACACCCAAGGTTGGTAATGAGGAAAAAAACTTTCTGAAAAAGATGAAACTAAGGAAGAGTAGTACCGCATTTACAAACTTGCTAATAATTATAATAGTGCTGGCGTTTGTTGAAAAGGAAGAAATTGCGAGAATTATCGGATAGCCGCAAGGAAAGACCGCAAAATATGAACCATTTACTTGACAGAAATCACCTTGAATACTTGATTGGGCTAATCGAACATA
>Ga0194119_10008955_pt1 | contig 13568 bp, 9 predicted proteins | sample TA2MahC100mmetaG_FD_148620 | JGI IMG/M metagenome (GOLD analysis project Ga0194119, IMG submission 148620) | Freshwater microbial communities from Lake Tanganyika, Tanzania - TA2015018 Mahale Deep Cast 100m | ecosystem: Environmental > Aquatic > Freshwater > Lake | place: Tanzania: Lake... | reverse complement strand
TTAATTTATGGAACGTCCCAAAAGTTTATGGATTATTTTGGAATCAATTCTCTCCTAGATCTGCCTCAGCTCAAGGATTTTTCTCAACCTGAAAATCAAATCGGAGAAGAAAAGGCTTAAGGGAGAGGAATTACTTTTGCTAAGCGGGAAACCAAAAATTTTTTTCCGCTTTCCATTTCTACGCAAAGTACTCGGGTTCTCCTACTTTCTTTTTTTGTAAATCTTCTTCCTGCCAACTCGAAGCGTGTTTCTGGGCCTAAATCAGCCAAAAAAGAAAATGGATTTGCTTTATTTTTCGTATCATACTTACTCATTTCCTTCATTAAAAACAGGTCTTTTGCAGAGCTGGCAGAAGGGTTTTTCATATGAATCCGTAAGGGAACCAAAAGGTCTATAGGAAAAATAGATTCTTCAAGTAGGGGTTCTAAAAGTTGCTTGAAGAGGAATTTCCATTCTTTACCGTGTGGCTCATGCCTGACACCATGCCTGATAAAAGCTCTCAGGTGGGCAATTTCATGGATGAACGTCAGTAAAAATTGGTAAGGATTTAAGTCTGCGTTGAGCGTAATGGTTTGTAGTTCTTGGTCTTTGCTATACCTATAATCACCCAGCTTACTGGATCTAGGTGCTTTGACCTTAAATAAAAAAGGGGAATCTTCCCAAAGTCGGATGCAATAGGGTATGGATTTTTCGGGAAGTTGTCGATGAAATAGAGTTAGATAATCGTTGGGCAGGACCATGTAGGTTCTAAGATAAAAAAAAAGAGTCCCGATCTATCGGAACTCTTAATTTTTTACGCATGGTGAAGATTACTTCTTTGAAGCAGCAGCAGCAGAATCAGCCTTTCTAATAGAATCAGCTTTAGCATCAGCTTTAGCTTGCTCAGCCTGAGCAGCAGCCTGAGCATCAGCTTCAACTTTAGCTAGAGAATCAGCTTGAGCGATTGAATCCTGCTTGGCTTTTTCTGCATCAGTTCCACCACCACATGAAGTAGTAGCGATCAAACCAGCGATTGCGAAAATTGCAAATACCTTTTTCATTTGTTATGGTTTTCTTAATTACATCACAAATGTACTAGTATTAATTTTAATTGTGCAAGTGTTATTCAATTTTTTTTATTTGTTTTTGTAAACAATTTTTAACGGAACGCCCTCAAAATCGAAATTCTCTCGTAATCTATTTTCGAGAAATCGCGTATAAGGCTCTTTTATGTATTGTGGCAGGTTGCAAAAGAAAGCAAATACAGGGTTTTTGGTAGGAAGCTGGGTAAGGTATTTTATTTTTATATACTTTCCTTTCCATGCTGGAGGGGGATATTTTTCGATTTCTTGAAGAATAATTTCGTTTAATTTCGAGGTAGGTACTCGCCTGGTTTTGTTTTCATACACCTTGACGGCCAATTCTATGGCTTGAAAAATGCGTTGTTTTTCTGTGACAGAGGTGAAGATGATAGGAATCCATTTGTGTTCTCCGAGTCGTTCCAACATCTGCTCCTTAATTTTATTCATGGTTTTGTGGTCCTTTTCGATAAGGTCCCACTTGTTGACCATGATGAGGATGCCTTTGTTATTTTTTATTGCCAATGAAATCAAGTTGATGTCTTGAGCTTCTAAACCTCGGGTAGCGTCTACCATGACTATGATGACATCGGATTCTTCCAAGGTGCGTAGGGAGCGCATCACCGCATAAAATTCCACATCTTCCTTCACCTTAGCTTTTTTTCGAATTCCTGCGGTATCGGTGATGATGAAGTCTTTGCCAAAAAATTTGTAGCGGGTATGGATTGCATCTCGGGTAGTGCCCGCTTGGTCCGTTACGATGGTTCTTTCTTGTCCCAAAAGGGCATTGATGAAGGAGGATTTGCCCGCATTGGGCCTGCCTAGAATGGAAATTTTTGGTACTCCGGCATCTGGATCTTCTTCTCCTTCCTCTTTGAAATGACTGATGATGGCGTCCAGCAGATCGCCAGTGCCACTTCCACTTACCGCGGCGATGGGAAAAATTTCAAAATCTGTTACGCCCAAGGCATAAAATTCGTTGGCCATGAAGGCTTTTTCCTGATTATCGGCTTTGTTGGCCACTACGTATAGAGGCTTTTTATTGGAGCGCAGCTCGTTGGCAAATTCTGCATCCAGGTCGGTCAGGCCGTCATGACAATCTACCATGAAGAGAATCACGTCAGCTTCTTCGATGGCGAGCTTTACCTGCTTTCTGATTTCAGCTTCATACAAGTCATCAGAGCCGGTCACGTATCCTCCCGTATCAATGACGGAAAAGAATTTGCCAGACCACTGGGCATGCCCGTAGTGTCGGTCTCGAGTGACTCCACTCATGTTGTCCTCTATGGCCTTTCTTTCTTCCACCAGACGATTAAAAAGGGTAGACTTACCTACGTTGGGTCGGCCTACTATTGCTACAATATTTGCCATGATTAAGAGGGGTCGTACCCAAATTTTTTGAGTAATGTTTTATTTTTTCTCCAGTCTTGCTCCACCTTCACGAAGGTTTCAAGAAAGACCTTTTTTCCAAAAAATTTTTCTAAGTCTGCCCGTGCTTCTATGCCTACTTTTTTAAGCATTTTTCCTTTTTCTCCGATAAGGATGCCTTTTTGACTGTTGCGTTCTACGAAAAGAGTGGCCCGTATTTTGATAAGTTGGGCGTCTTCGTGAAAATCCTCAATACCCACTTCCGTGCTGTAAGGAATTTCTTTTTTGTAATTGGTAAAGATTTTTTCTCGAATAATTTCAGAAGCAAAAAATCGTTCTGGCCGGTCGGTGAGCTCTTCTTTATCGTAATATGGGGGGTGGATGGGTAGGCGCTCCAAGATTTCTTGGAGAATTTTTTCTGTATTGAACCGTTCTAAGGCAGATACAGGGATCACCGTTTGGGTCTGTATTCTTGAGGTCCAGTAGTTTGTCACTTCCTCCAGCTGCCCTTCTTTTGCCAAATCAATTTTGTTGATCACCAGGATAACAGGGGTGTCCGAAGCATTTATTTTTTGAATAATTTCTTCTATCTCGTCGTCTGTTTCGAAGAGATCGGTGACAAACACAATCAAATCGGCGTCTTCCAAAGATATTCTGACAAAGCTCATCATGCTTTTGTGCAGTTCATACTTGGGCTGGAGCATGCCTGGGGTATCTGAAAATACGATTTGGTAGTCCTCAGAATGGATCAACCCTAAAATGCGGTGCCGGGTAGTCTGGGCTTTTGAGGAAACAATAGAGAGCCGCTCCCCTACCAAAATATTCATCAAGGTCGATTTACCTACATTGGGTTTTCCAATGATATTGACAAATCCAGCCTTATGAGAAGGAGCGTGCATAGGGTTATTTTTCGCAAAGGTACTTGATTTTTGAGAGATTGTGCTTACCTTTGTCCCACTATATCGCGGGATGGAGCAGTTGAAAACGTTTGACTGGGCTCATATCCGCCGCGGCGGACCAAGGTTCGAAGCGTTGATACAGATAAAAAAGAGAAAAAGACATATCGCGGGATGGAGCAGTTGGTAGCTCGTCGGGCTCATAACCCGAAGGTCACAGGTTCGAGTCCTGTTCCCGCTACAAAGAACCCCTTCTACGTTACGTATTAGGGGTTTTGTTTTTTCAGTAGGCCGTTCAGTAGGCTGTTTGGGGTTAACTTCATTTAAAAAACTATACTTTTTCGGGTAACTACTCTACTCTTTTATTCAGGGGTAATAGGGTTTTGATTAAAGAAGTACAGTTAATTTAGCTTTGCCTCCTAAAGGGTGTATTGAATAAGTCAACCATCAAGTGCACTTTTCTCTTCAATCTCCCTCGACTAGAATAATTTTGGGAAGCGGTCTCCCTAAAACTTTACCTACCAATTCTCTTTTCCTATCAAATTTTTTTTCCTCCTCCTCATTCTTGAATATCCATTGGATTGGAGGAATAGATAAGCCAACTTCAAGCAAAAATTTCAAATCATCCTTTGAGATTGATTTTTCAAAAAAAGCCTTCAACAGTTGAATTTTTTGGTCTTTGGTCATTTACCTTATTTTTTAAATTTTGCCTATCCTAAAAGAGTATCTGGTTTTATTCGTTCATAATCCTCTCAATAAGGATATCTAGATCATCTTCATTCAATTCTTGAAAATCAATCTTTTGACTAAATGTGGTGGTCTGAAGTTTAGGCAATAGATACGGAATCAAATCCGTGAGGAATTTAAGTCTATCCCTAGGATTTAATGATTCTAAATCCTCTTGTATCAATTCAAAATTATTATCAAAAAGTGCTTGAATTCGATCCCTCATGAATTGAGGAGATTTGTTTTTTGCTCCTTTTGGTCTTCCTGGATTTCCTTTTTGAAATCGTGCCATTTTTCCCGTAAATTTTACCTAAAATACGAAAAATCTTAACTAAAAGTTCCTTTATAATTTAAAAAAAAATACAAATGATTACATTTTATTCCTCTTGTATTAAATAATGTAATAGGGCTAATTAGAAAAACCTAAATTTTACTTACATTATGGTTATATTTTTTTTCAAAATAACTAATTCACTTTCATAAAAATTTTTCATGGAACTTAAAAAACTGTCGATTTCAATACAGCGTGTAAGCAATATTGCCTTGCCGCAGGCGCAACACAAGGCAACATCGCCTACACGCAAAACGTTTCCCTAACAAAGACATATCCATTGATGTCTACAATTCCCATTGACTCCACCCTTTTTTAAGATAATTTTTTCTTCTTCTTTCAATGGCAAAGGCATTAAAATTCTAGATTTTGTACCCTATTTGTACCTTATTTATAAAAATATTTTTTAAAATGCTGTATATCAATATATTAATTCAATAGTTTACTTTCTGTATCGGAAAGTAAGCACCACAAACAAAGCAATGCAAAAACATTGACTAAACCTAAATTAAGCCTCAATATGGAGACCTGAAGGAGGAAGGATAGCCATTTTAAAATTTGAAAATATATTTTTTAAAAAAATAAATTATTGATTATTATTACTTAAATTTATTATAAATTATTTAATAAATTCTCAAAACTATGAATAAGCAAAGATTAGCCATTTTAATAACTGCTGCCGTAGGAGCATTGTCTACATTCATGCCTTGGGTAACAGCTGGACCTGTTTCTATTGCCGGAAATCAAATTGATTACGGATTAGGATGGATTTCCTTTGGATTGTTTGCTGTTGCACTAGTATTGTGTCTTTTGGATGATAAGCAGAAGAAGCTTTCTGGCCCTCTATTAATGGGTGCAATAATAACTCCTTCATTGGCCGCATTATTGGGGATAGGAACAATATGGAAATCTTATGCTGGAAAGAGAGAAGCCATAAAAGGTGCTAAAGATGCTATAGATGGAACATTTTTTGAGGGACTTGGAGGGGAAATGATTGATGCCGTTGATAAGAGTATAGGAATTGGATTCGGTCTATATTTTGTGGTTTTGGCGGGAATTTTAATCCCATTATTTGCCTTGTTAATTAAAGATAAAGATGAAGCTTCCTCCACCACGGGAAATGATTTGGGTTCGATTTTATTGAGTACAAAAGCGTTTATTGTTTATTTTTCAACCCTTCTTATTTTGCCATTTATTCTCATTTTACTTCGAAATAATAGTTCGGAAGGTTTGGAATATACCTACATCATTTTTTCAATAGTAGCCTGTTCCTTATTGCCAATAAAGATTTCCCAATCTAAATCGTTTACAAGATTAAATAGTCTCTTTAAATTAAATACGGTTATTTGGATATTGATTTTGATTTGGCTAGCGATCCGACCCGAAATTTCTTTTTTAAACTCATCAGCCCTATTTGGCTTGTATTATAGTTTTACTGAGTATTATTCATTTTTCTTTGTTATTTTAGGAGGATTTGCTCTTACTGCCGATGTGTTTGAAAAAGGAGGAAATAAAATTGACTCTTTAAGAAGGCTTTCCTTATTATTTAATTATAAATTTTTGATTTCTATTATCTTTGTTTCATTAGTTGGCATTACTACATATAAATTTTTCACGGTTCATATTTTGAGCTATGAAGAAATGGAGACTTTCAATTCAAAGAATGACACCTTTTCTGGAACTTGGTATTATCTAAATAAGGACACCACTGATGTGGAATTCGTTAATTTCAATTACAATACTGAGCGGCAAGGGGAATCTGGTGAAGTTAAGGTAGACTATTCTGCACAAATTATTGAGAATGGGGCCTTTCAGGTTAAAAATTATACTCCTACGACTTCAATTATTTTGGATTATACCCAACAAATTTCATTTCCTATTTTGTTTGATGATGTGATACAAATAGATGAGGCAAATGAGAAGGAATTAAAGGTGAAAATCCAGTTAAGTAATGGCACTTCGAAAAATCTTATTTTTACACGAGATAGTAAAAAGTTATATGAATTAGTTAGGGCTAGAGAAAATCGACAATATGCTTCACAGTCATTTGAATTTGAAGAAAACCAGTTCGATGCAGTTGAAAAATCATTTGTTGTGAATTCGGAAAAAACATATTTCCACAATGGTCCAAGTGCTTCACAACGTAGAAAAGCCTATTTGGTAAAAGGTGATATTGGTACTTTCAACGCGGAGGTAGATGGGTTCGTTTTTATTCGGTTTACAAATTCAAGGGGTGCGGTTTCTGAAGGCTGGGTTCAACTTTCTGATTTGGAAGTTTCTGGAATTAGTGTCACTAAAAAAATTCCAAGTATTTATCCTAATGCATCGGAAAGATTATTGACAGCATCTGATTTGGTAGGAATGGATAGCTGGGATCTAATAATTATTCGAAATGAAATTTATGCAAGGCATGGTTACATTTTCAAATCTCAGAAACTTAAGGATTATTTTAGTAAACAAAGCTGGTATGTACCAAGGTATGATAATGTTGAATCTAAGCTCTCAGTTATTGAACAAAAGAATGTAATGTTTATTAAATCCTTTGAATAAGCTATACTTAATTATTTCATTAATTTTCCTTTGCACAACTGTAGTTCAAGGCCAGGGAAGGTCTGAAGTTAAAATAATTAGCAAACCTATCAGTTACGATAAGGAAAGAATAAACTTGAGTTTGGAGTATTTAAGGGAAAGACATGGATTGATTCAAGAAAGTCCCACAATTAGTCCCAAGATAATTGTGCTTCATTACACAGCTGGTGGAACTTTAACAAGTAATTTCAATTATTTCAATCCAGCAAGAATTGAGAATTCGAGAGAACTAAATAAAAACCAAAGTCATCTTAATGTTTCTGCTCACTATTTGATTGATAGAGGTGGAGAAATTTATCAATTAATGGAAGACACGCAGTTTGCTCGCCATACCATTGGTTTGAATTATTGTGCCATTGGAATTGAAAATGTGGGAAGTAAGTCCCAGCCTTTAACTGAAGCTCAAGTTATTTCAAACGCAAAATTAATCAGGCACCTAAAGAAAAAGTATCCGATAGAATTTTTGATTGGGCATCATGAATATTGGAAATTTAGAGGTTCAAATTGGTGGAAAGAATCCAACTCCTCTTACTTTACTGGTAAGGAAGATCCTGGATCAGAATTTATGCAAAAAGTAAGGGATAAAATCAAAGATTTGAAACTAAAGTCTGAACCTTAATTCCAAAAAAATTCTACACATCTAAGCTTTCCATTTAATTTAAAAACAAGGATTAACGGGTACTTTTTCTTCCCCTTTGGTTCTTTCAATGAGCCAGATTTTGGTTGATTCTTTGAATTACCAATTTTTAGATCGGCAGAAGATTTAGAAAGGGAAAGAATAGCCATACTAGAAAGTATTGCCGATGCTGATTCAGTAGCCGCCTCCGCAGCCGAAGCTAGAGGGCATGCCTTTTATTGCCTTTTCGGATTACAAGAAATGGAATACCCAGGGGGTTTCGGATTATTATGTGGCCAGTTCTCCGTCTTTTTACTTAATCGATCAATCGGGTCAGCTCATCTTACGCCCACAATCTGTCAAGCAAATCGATGCCTGGGTGGATTGGAAGATGGGGAAATAGTATAAAGTACAAAGTACCAGGTACTAAGTACCCACCGCGGCTGGCAGGACAACAAGTGCCAAGTAGGAAATACAGTAGAAATACAATAGAAATAAACCGAGCAAGCTCGGTGAAATAGGGAATTCAGGTGCTAATACAACCTATTTCACGAAGCGTAGCGAAGTCTATTTCCATCCTATTTCCATCGTGTCTCGTACCTCGTACTTTGCACACCTGCCTTTGCATCTATAAATTTTCCCTTAAAACTTGTAATCGAAGCATTTCAAAACACGATCTCTTTGACCTCTTCTCCTTTGGTTTCCTGCTAAAAATTGGTAGCGTAGGGAAAACTCATGGGAGCCTTTCGTATTTACTCCGACCTGAGAAATCATCCAATCGTAGGAATAGCCAAGAATCACCCCATTTTGAAGGGTCACTCCAAAAATACCAATCAGGGACTCGTAATTTTTAAGTTTACTCTGTGTTATCAGGCCTCTAAATCCTAGGCCAAAAATGAAGGAGTCGTATTTGGTTTGAGTACTTACATCTAGTTGAGAAAACACACCCTGTTTCTTGTAATTCGCCATTACTGAAAAATATCGCTCTCGATCGTTGCTCCAGTAGCCTGCAGAGCCTATATCGGTTTGCCACCCAGCTTGTACTCCATATTTGATGGGTAAAAATTCAAAATCACTGTAAGTGGTATTGAGCATTTTAGGATTATTCAAATGATGGCCACTGATGCCAAACCAAAAATCAGGATTAGCATACAACACTCCTAATCCCAAGTCCAAGTATCCAAAAGGATCCAATTGATTGAGCATATCAATGGAGTTGGGGTTGATGGTTCTATTGAAGACATCAATTTGATCTCCGTAGATTAGATTTTCCAAATTCCCACTGCGTCTAGCATAGGTGATTTGAGTTCCCATGCGAAGACTAGCTAGATCAGATAGTTTTAAGTTATAGGCATAAAGTGCGCTGAGCTCAGTCGTATTGAGGCTCATATTTTGCTCATTGTATGAATTGGCCATTAGCCCAAATCCACTTTGTAAATCGAAACTGTAATGGTCAATAAAGGCAGAGTAGCCGTTGAAATCAAAATCTAGGCCAGGCCATTGCTTTCGATAATTGACGCCCATTCGGGTCAATTCACTAGAACCGGTAAGGGCAGGATTCAGATTGAGAGGACCTGCGTAAAATTGAGAAAAATGAAAATCTTGGGAAAAAACTTCCTGGGTAAAAAGTAAGCAAAGAAGAAGTAATTTTTTCATGACTTATTTTCCAAGAAAAAATACAGACGATTGATCAAACACCCGACCATCAAGTGTAGTAAACTTTACCCTGTAAAAATAATTTCCAACAGGGGCTTTTTTGCCATTGTATACCCCATCCCAACCCTTTGATTCCAGATCTTTGGTCTCGAAGACCAGTTCTCCCCATTTATTCATGACAAGGAAGTTAATTTCTTTTATATAAAGGAATTTGGGGAAGAAATAATCGTTTACACTATCGTCGTTTGGTGTAAAAACATTAGGGGCTTCGAAATAGAAATCAGTAATGATAATTTCTTTGGTATAGCTCACTACGCAACCTTCCAAATCCCGTAGTTTTAATTCTACCAAGTAGGTTCCTGCTTTGGCATACTTGTGGGTAGGCTCCCATTCCTGACTTCCGCTTCCATCTCCAAAATCCCAAGTTACTTCCTTGTATTTTCCTACACTTGTATTTTTAAACTTAACGTCAAAGTTGACCAAATTCTCAAAGGAGAAGCCAAAGGAGGCCGAGCTGTAATCAAATTCAGGAACCAAAGGATCCGTTTCGATGACCTCCATTCGCTTGGTTTGGATACATCCTCGGGCATCGGTGACGGTGACTACAAAAACGCCTAATTCTTGGGTATCCATGGTTAATCCCCCGTTAGTTTGTGTGCCTCTATTCCAGGAAACGGTGTAGGGAGCCACCCCGCCGGCCACGGATATTTTAAAGTTGGATTTGATGCCTCTGGGCGAACAAATCCGTTCAGAAGTTCGAGTTACTGTTGCCGTCAGTGGTAAAGGACGGATGACAGTAAATTGGCGTAAAATTCTACATCCCATGGCATCCACTAATTCTAGGCTATAAGAGCCAGGGGCAATCCCAGAAAGGTTTTGAGTTCGTGCTCCATTGCTCCAAGTGTAGGTGTAGGGAGGAGTACCTCCAAAAGGGGTCACGGAAATTGAACCGGTGTTCGGATCGTCGCAATCCAGCGCATCTGTAACAGTTGAAGAGAGGTCGAGCGCTTGGGGTTCATTGATGACGAACTGCCGCTCAATTTTACACCCTCCTGCATCGGTGATGATGACACTGTAGATTCCCTTATCTAGGTTGTTTAGGGTAGGTTCTTGTGGTCCATGCGCCCATTGAATCTTAATAGGAGCTTTACCTCCGATGATATTCAGCTGGATAGAACCATTTTTTTTGCCAAAGCAGGAAATATTTTTCACTACTTCTTGCAAGTCATAGACAGGAGCCTCTGCTACTGTGCTACTTACTCCCACGGTACAGCCTTTTGCATCCGTTATGGTGGCGGTATAGGTCCCCGGTGATAAATTTTGTAGCGTAAACGATGTAGATAGGTTGTTCCAACGAATGGTGTATGGAGCGGTGCCTCCGGCTGGAGTAACTTTTATGGTGCCATTGTTAGCACGGTAGCAGGTGACATCTGTTTTCTGAATAGTAAAACTCAAAGCTGCATCTGGCTGATCAACGATTAACCCACTTAATTCACTTAGTGCACAACCATTCGCATCGGATACACGAAGGGTATAGCTTCCGGCTCGTAACCCGGTAAACTGGTAGCTAAGGTTATTGGACAATACAGATTCCAAGAGTGGGAAGCCAGTGACACTGCTACCACTCAATTCGTAGCGATATGGACCTACAGAAGCCTTTTTAATCGTTACTTTCAAGGTACCATCTCGTCCATCGAAGCAAGACACGTCAGTGATTTGGACATCATCTCTCGTGATTAGGAGTTCATCTGGCGCATCGAGGGTGTAGGTGGCTTTGGAAATGCAATTTTTACTATCCACTACAGTAACATCATAGGTACCTGCAACCAAGCCTACGATTTTGGAGAGGTTGGATCGGAATCCATTTGGACCCTCCCAGAAGATTTTGTAGCCCCCATTTCCTCCCGTAATGTTCAGGTCAATCACTCCATCACTTCCATTTTTACAGCTGATTTCAAACCCATTGAAATTGGTGATGGTAGGTGTAATGACAATAGGTTCGGGATCTGTAATCTCATAGGTTCGTGTGATTTTACACCCTATTCCATCTGTAACTACTAGATCGTAGGTTCCCGCAGACAAGGAAGTTAGGTCTCGGGTGGTAGATCTGAACCCATTTGGACCTATCCAAGCATACACATAAGGAGGAATTCCTCCGCTAACCGTCATGGAGATTGCCCCATCCTTTCCATCGGGACAGCTGACCATGGACAAGGTTGGGTTGATCAAGATTTCCGTTGGCTGGGTGATGGTTGCAGATAAGGTACTCGTACATAAAAGAGCATCTGTGACCACCACCGTATAGGTACCTGACAGTAGGCCAGTTAGATCTTTGTTGGTTGAGGTAAAGCCTCCAGTTCCTGTCCAAGCATAAGTGTAAGGGCCTGTTCCTCCCGTAACCTTGATTTGAATGCTGCCTTTGGAATCGCCGAAGCACAGGTTGTTTTCCTTTTTTGCCACTGTAGTGACCAATGCTACCGGCTCGGTGACATCAAATACCTCAATGTATTCGCAGAAATTTTGATCCGTAACTAAAAGGATATACCTACCTGGTCCAATGTTCCTCAAGTCTTCAGGTGTTCGTGAACGTTTTATTTCCCCTACGCCATCTTTTATCCAGAGAGATTCATATGCGCCAGTACCCCCTGTTACATTCCGGATAAAGATGTTGCCCGTCAACTCACCCCCGCAAAGCACATTTTGCTTCACTGCATCCACATCGATTGGATCCGGGCTGACAATTTGATAAGGTTTAACTAAGGTACAATTGGCCGCATCCGTAATCGTCAACTGGTAGTTGCCAGCAGCGAGGTTGGTTACGTTGAGGCTGGTGGAAGTAAATCCATTCGGACCCGTCCATAAATAGCGGTAAGGAGCAGTACCCCCACTCACTTGATGGGTAATGGACCCATTGCTATCTCCAAAGCAGGCTACATTGAATCCATTGAAGTTGGATAAAACGGAGTTAGTTACCTGTATTGGAGCAAGGGGCTGGGTAATGGTAATTGGAAGCAGACTTTTTTGGCAGCCATTCAAATCTGTAATTTTTAGAGTGTATTGTCCTGCTTTTAATGTAGAAAAAGAATGCAGGTTAAGATTGGTCGGCCCTAAGGTAAGGGATACAGCTGCTCCGGTATAGTCGGTTCCATTGACTGAATAAGTATATTCTTTCACTCCTCCCGAACCGATGACTGTGATGTTACCAGTGGCTTCACCAAAGCAAACCACATTTTTTCTACTGGCTCCCACTTCACTTATTCCGACTGGAGCAGGCTGTCTTAATACGTAAGTTTCAATTTTCTCACAACCATTAGAGTCGAGTATTTTGACACTGTAAGTACCTGCACGAACGCCCGTCAAGTTTGCAGCTGTTTGCATGCCTGCAGGAACTAAGCCCCCATTGGATGCAGTCCAGAGGTAGGTGTAGGTACTTGTACCTCCAGTAACTGAAAGATTAATGTTGCCATCTGATGCTCCAAAACAGGAGATTTCAAATCCATTGTAATTGGAAAGTGCCGAGTTAACTGCGAGCGGCTGTGGTTCAGTGACCTGGAAGGTTTTGGTTTGGGTACAAAGTCCAGACCCTTCCCCCACATTGACGCTGTAAGTACCGGGTACCAAATTGTAAATATTTTGGGCAGTGGAGGTAAATCCATTGGGTCCTGTCCAAGAATAGGTATATCCAGCTGGATCGGTAGGTAACTTTCCACCAGTAGGATTAAGTTCGATTTTGCCATCGTTTGCCCCAAAGCAAGAAATTCCAAAGCCGTTGTAGCTATAGGGTTCCCCATTGATTACGATAGGAGGTTTGACTGTTACTTCAAGATTGAACGCAGCTCCACTACAGCCCGTTGCACTGGTTGGGGTGACCAGATAGGTGATTACTTCCACTGCGGTTCCGGTATTGACAAGGGCTTGGTTAATGAGGATAGAATTCTGAGGAGTGCTTTGATTCACTGCCCCAGTGATTCGTGGATTTGGAATAACCGTCCAGGTGTATTTTGTGCCAGCAGGAATTCTATCCCCATTTGTTCCATCTGTGGGCGTAAAATTAAAGGTGTCGCCTGAGCAAATGAGTAACTGTTTTGCAGCGATCACCGGTGTAGGGTTTACAGTGACGGTGATGGTGAATGAATTACCGACGCAGTTACCTGTATCTCCCGAGGTAGGGGTAACGGTGTAGTTGACTACTTGTGGAGTAGTGGTGGTATTGGTGAGTGTTTGGGTAAAGTTGGTTTGATTGGTTCCGCTTGCTTCACCGGTTACATTGGAATTGTTGACAAAGGTCCAGGAATAGGTGGTGCCTGTAGGGACGATATTTCCGTTGC
>Ga0194119_10008949_pt1 | contig 13577 bp, 18 predicted proteins | sample TA2MahC100mmetaG_FD_148620 | JGI IMG/M metagenome (GOLD analysis project Ga0194119, IMG submission 148620) | Freshwater microbial communities from Lake Tanganyika, Tanzania - TA2015018 Mahale Deep Cast 100m | ecosystem: Environmental > Aquatic > Freshwater > Lake | place: Tanzania: Lake... | reverse complement strand
TACAGTGGCATCGGAGGTATCAAATGGCTAATTTAAGTTTAATTTCTACTGCGGGTAGGGATTTTCAAGATGGCGGATATAAGATTAATTACGGCGTTTATAGCCCAACAGTAACCACAGTTTCTGGAGTTGCGGACGCAAATCTTGGAAACTCTTTTAGAGACATGAGAACAGGTAACAGAACAATTGCTGTTCATAATTTAAAAGATGGCCAATCTTTAACGGTTTTAGTTCAGGGCGCACTGAGCAATGTTATTACAATAGCTGTGTTTAGCGATGCGGGAGTCACTTCCGTTCCCGTAAAATACGGAGCAGGACAAAGCGGAACTATGGCTTCTACGTATTCTCTTTTTACAGTTTATCGCGTTGGGGGGGATTTAAATTTTGCAGTGATTGGTCCAATTCACGGGATAGTATAATATGTTTTTTAATAATGCCGTTGGCATGCTGGCAACACAAAAAGCGATTGAAACGGAAGAAAAAATTACATCTTCTACAACAAAAACAATGTCGTCTGCTTACGTTCCCCAAAGCATTAAAGTCTGGGGAATTGGCGGGGGAGCCGGTGGATCCAATGGGGCAAATGGGGCAAATGGTAATGTCGGCGGCTCAGGAGTAAACGGAGGTACCGGTATAGCTGGATCCGGAGACAGCGGAGGTCGTGGCTGGTCGAGCGGCGGATACGGTTACGGTGGAGCCGGCGGAGCTGGCGGAGCCGCTGGCAACGGAGGAGCAGGCGGAGCCGGGGGGGCAGGCGGAGCAGGCGGTGGAAAAGGATCCGGAAATTTAAATAATTACATTTCTGAAAATTACAATACATATGATTTTTTTTCTGATTTTATTGGCGGGGTTGATATCGCAATCGTTGTTGGAAACGGAGGGAATGCTCAAACAAACGGAAGTTTATCTGGCGTAAGTATTAATGGGATTCAAAAAATTATGTATTCAGGTGGGCTCATAAACCAATCACCTGGAACACCGGGAGCAAACGGAACAAACGGTACGGCTGGCAGCGGGGGAGCCGGTGGAGCCGGGGGTGCGCTCGTTGGAGGATCTGGAGTAAATGGCGGAGGCGCAGGAGGAGGAGCAGGCGGAGCTGGTGGTAGCGGACGAGGAGTCGGTGGAAGTGGGGGCACCGGGGGGATCGGCGGAAGCATGAGCATTGGTTTCGTCTTAGGTGGTATAGAATACGGAACCGGAGGCGCCGGCGGAAACGGTGGAATTGGCGGAATTGGTGGAATTGGTGGAATTGGTGGAATTGGTGGAAACGGTGGAAATGGTTACGGAGGAGGAGGCGGAGGACAGTCTGTTTATCAAACAGATTTTTTCCACCCTTACGCTGGAAACTCCGGAGGCTGGGGTTGGGGCGGCGGTGGCGGTAGCGGAGCGGCCTCTACCTTCACAAATTTAGCCGGAGGAAACGGAGGCTCTTCGGTAAATGGATATAGTGGAGGAGCAGCAGGTAGTTTTCCACCCAATGGTTTTGGAGGAGGTTGTGGTGGCGGTGGCGGTGCCGGCTCCGGTGGAAATGGCGGCGGCGGTGGCGCTGGATATTATTTAAACGGTATATACTATCCGGGCGGCGGTGGCGGCGGAGGTTGGGGCGGCGGAGGAAATGGCGGACGAGGACAAGGATATTTGGGGCCATATTCCGGAGGTTCGGAAAGCGGCTATGGCGGTAGCGGTGGAGGATATGGAGGAGCAAGCGGAGCCGGGGGTGCTTCTGGTGGTGCAGGAACATCCGGAACTGCCGGTCAAGCTGGACAATCTGGCAAAAATGGCATAATAATATTAAGGTATAAAACATTTCAGTGATATTATTTTTTATAAGGAGTTTTAAATGTTTATTAGTTTAATTTTTATCTTATTAATGACCTATATAATTTCTAGAACTACCCAACACTAAAGTTTTTACATTAACTGACGATATGTTTTGTGGCATCTATATGCGGATGCCACAAAACATATTTAGGAGGCAATTATGAAAATGCTTGATATGATGATGGCTTACGAAAACAACGAACTTAATATGGAGCAAACCGTAGAGTTGTTTCAGAATCTTATTGACAGTGGATTGATTTTTAGTCTACAAGGTAACTATATGAGAGTGGCGAGGGATTTGGTAGAAGGTGGCCTGATTGACTTAACAACCGCTGATATTGAGGAGTAAGAGCATGATTATGGAAATGTTTGTTAACAGAATCTTAGCAGAAACACTCACGTTAAGGGATTTTGTGGTTGGCGAGAGCTATGAAAAAGATGCTGTTGCTACCTACGAAGCAGTTGTTATGGGTACAATTTTATGAATAATAAACACGGCGATGAGGAAGACCGTTTGCCCAAAACATTAAACGAAGCTTTAATGTTTTTGACCTACCACGCAGGAATGTTTGCCTTAAAAGTGGCAGCAATAGTTGCTGTGTGGGTTATTTTGGCAGATTTCTTAAGAAACCTTATGATGCCGTAAGGAGTTAATATGGTTAACATTATTGCCATAGCTGTTATTTTGACTGGGGGGGCTTCGCTCTCAGCAGCGGTAAAAAAACCACTGCCCGTTGGTAGCTGTATTGCTGACAAGCTTCTTTGTAACGCAAACGACCCTAACCTCGACCCATGGCAAGTTGAATGTTACAACGGAGCTTTGTTAAAAATTGAAGCAATCGGTAAACATTCTTACAAAACAAGTTGCGTTGAGGAAACCTTTCATTGTAAAGGGTTTGTTTCTTTTAGGGACGCAAGAGATTTTTATTTTCAAATTCAGTGTCCATCCAGAGTTATGAAACTACATAACTCAATTCCTTTGCCGAGAGACTAGTTATGAAACAAAATCTCATTTTGCTTTTGTGCGTTGTAGCCTTGCTTGCGACACTTTCTTACGTTACTAAGACTTTGCTTGACTTTCATAAAATTGCAATTCAAGTTTATTGTGAGCAGCGGCTTGATTTCGATAAGTGCTCTAAAGAGTTTAAAGACAAAACCTACAAGCTGAAGAGAAAGTAATGCGTAAGGGAATTATTTTGGCGGGCGGCTCCGGAACCAGACTTCACCCACTAACTAAAGTTATTTCAAAGCAACTTCTGCCTGTCTACGACAAGCCAATGGTCTACTATCCGTTGGCAACCCTTATGTTGGCAGGCATAAAGGACATTTTAGTTATTTCAACTCCGCATGACTTGCCCTTATTTCAAAAGCTGCTCGACGATGGTTCCCAGTGGGGAATCTCTATTAGTTATGCAGAACAGCCTTCGCCAGACGGTCTGGCACAGGCATTTATTTTGGGTGCTGATTTTGTTGGAAATAATGACAGCTGTTTGATTCTTGGCGACAACATTTTTTATGGACAGAGTTTTCAAGAAAATCTTAAAACAGCTTCTAGCCGCCCTAACGGTGCGACTGTTTTTGGTTACCATGTAAAAGACCCGCAAAGATATGGAGTTGTATCTTTTGACCCAAACAATCAAGTTGTTGATATTATTGAAAAGCCAACAAAACCAAAAAGCAATTACGCTGTAACTGGTTTATATTTTTATGATAATGATGTTATAGAAATAGCAAAATCACTAAAGCCAAGCTCTCGTGGGGAGCTAGAAATTACCGATGTTAACGCTGTTTACCTGTCTAATAAAAAACTGCATGTAGAAAAGCTTGGACGAGGAATCGCTTGGTTGGATATGGGTACCCACGAAAGCTTGTTGGATGCTTCAAATTTTATTGAAAGTTTGGAGAATCGGCAGGGTTTAAAGATTTGCTGCCCAGAAGAAATTGCGCTGCTAAATGGATGGATAGGAAAAGAGCAAATAGAGAAAATAGCCAAATTGATGAAAAATTCTCAATATGGTCAATATCTTTTAGGTCTTATTGAAAATAAATTATAACTATTTATTTTTTGGGGGTGTATTTTGAACTACAAAACTTTAAGAGAACAACTAGTTATAACAAAAGAAGGCGACGACTATGTCGCCACCCACCCTTCTCACCCTACATTATCTGTCTGTGCACCTACATTGGAAGAAGCTGAATATGAAATCTTGCGCTATGTCATTTATCTTTGCCTATTAAATAATGTGAAGAGCTAATCTCTTCACATTAAAGCACTTCCTGTGTAGATCTCGTATTCTTTTCCTAGCAGTTGGCAATTATTCTTGCCCTTCATAAGGTTCTCTCTCGTTTCTTTCGATGCGAGGCTGTCGTCTTTCACTTCAATAAAAGTTTTAACAAATATCATTGACTTTCCGTTTTCCGTAGGATTAATTCCGCCAGCAATAATCAAACTCGCGCCATCAGACAAAGTTCTGTCTTGTAGGCTACTCTTAAGGGTAGCAAGAATATTTGGTGGTGCCAGCAACATAGTTTGAGCAAAATTAATGTTATTGGTAACTTCTAAAATTTCAGTTGTACAGCTTTGAAGCTCTTGAGGGCTTAGGGTTTTACTAATAGACAGCACACTGACAACAATAACAGCCAAACCACCAAGACCTAATACGATATTTTTATTCACTTTCAGTCTCCTGTTTATCATCGCCACTCCATTCTTTTTTAACGTGTTCTTTAAGTTTAGGTTTATGCTTTAGTGGATAATAATGATTTGTTATTGCATTCAACACTAGTGCCACGTGCGCTGACTGAAAACCTTCTGGTAACTGACTGGCCAGCTCTTCAATCAAATGTTCAAAACAAAGCTTCTTGGAAAACATTGGGGTTACCATCGCGTCGCACTTCTTGCATTTTCGCCACTGTTCGTCTTCCATAACTCTCCTAATTAAAAGAAGATTTCTTCAAACTCATTAAACTCATTATCAGAAATCAACATAGACCGTGTTTTGTCATCAAAGGCACGCAGCTCACAGCTCATTCCAGAACTACTTATATCAGATAATAGCCACTTAGTCCTAGTGTCTTTATGAAACAAGACAGAACCAACCTGAAAGGGTGTCTTCTTAGATTCTGGCTTTTTAGACTCATCCTTACTTGTCCAGCCCCAGTTCTGTTGAGACTGAGGCTTAACAGACTGAGACACTCCAGAAACATTTGACTGCATTCCTGTGTTTAGGTCTATCTTAATTGTCATGCAGAGAGCAGAGTCATAATATTCAACCATGTTTGTCCAATGGTCATAGGTAGCAGCCATCAGTCTCTTAAAAACCGAGTCGTGCATATCTAATGCTGTATAGCTAGGCCACAACATAGTGAAATGATGATTGTTATTAGAATCCATTACGCCGTCGGCCTGCAGGACGGCATTTAGAACAGGATCATAAAAAATGTCATTTTTATTAAGCGCTTGCGCCATACTTAACTCCTTTCAAAATTACAGGGTTGGGTTAGATGCTCTCAAGATACACGATGATTTCTTTTGATAAAAAAGAAAATGTTAGTAAAAATCCAATAATTATAATATCTTGCATTTTTGCCCCGTAGTATTTTTTAACTTGCACTTTCAACATATGCATGTTAAAAGAAAAAAGCAAGATGTTTTTTGATCACAAAATGTTTGTAAAAATCATAGACTTAAATATTAAAATAGGTATGCGTTTTTAGTATAAAGGAGAAAACGTGAGCTATGTAGGCAAAAAACCTGGTTTTAAACAGGTTCGCACAAATGAAATCGTTGTCCCAAAAGGCACCGACATTACTACAGCTGGAGTAATTGTAGCTCTAGATGTCAGTAACATCAGTTTTGTGAAGCTTACGGCTGCTACTGAGTTGCAAGGCATTGTAGCGCCTGAGTCTCCGGCAATTGATGGTAAGTTGGTAACAATTACAAATGCCTCTTCAGCAGATTTGTTGATTTCAAACGAATCTGGCGGAGCGTCTGCAAACAATCGTATAGTTACCGGCACAAGCCGAAATATGCGGATTACCGCCGAAGCGTCCTTTACGGCAACATATGATGTTGGCTCTTCTCGATGGAGAGTTACTGCCACATCTGCCGACGTTAATATTGGTCGTCTAGATGTAGGTGTCGGTACGCTTGTTTTAGATTCGGAAGATATTTCTCTCGCCTCAGGCAACCTTAATTCATCTTTAATTGAAGTTACTGCGGGAACTGCTGCCAAAATTCGTTCTGTCGACACGCAGAATACTGGAAATCTAATTGTTTTTACTAATAAAACTGGTCAAATTTTTCAAATTAAAAATGAAGACACAGACGTACTTATTGAAGAAAAGCGCATTCGTACTGGTACGGGCGGTCCAATTTTGATACAGAACAACGCTTCTGTAATGTTGGGTTACATATCCAACAGATGGCACGTCGTTGGTGGTACAGGCTCTGGCGGCGGAGCAACGGAACAGGTTACGCAACCTGGACTCGGAGATTTGCTTACACATCCAGTTGGTACTCCGCTTTATGTCGACGTAGCAACCGGCTTATGGACAAAGGCAAGCGCTGTTTCGGCAGATACTGCAGAAATTGCAGGACTTATTGTCCGCAGTTTAAATACTGATTTTGCTGAAGTCGCTCTGGCCGGCGAGGTCAGCGAAGTCACTGCAGATGCTTTTGTGGAGGCGGCGTTGCCGCCCAAGGGCTCTGTTGTATTCTTGTCCACTACAGCGGGACAGCTTACAGTTTCTGATGTAACCACTATTGGATATGTTAGTAAACCAATTGGTATTGTTCATAATGTAAACGGAACGTCGTCCGTTGATGTTATGTTTTACAATCTGCGCGGAGTAGTCGTTGGTAGCGTAAATGCAAGATCTCAAATTTTGCTTGGCGGCTCTCCAAGTGCACCGGTAGTTACGCCGATTCAAAATGTATCACAATACGAAGCGGGCGAGCTTGCTGGTTGGATTACAATTAACGCAGACACTGATTATCAGTTTTATTTTCAAACGCAATTTGCAAAAATACCAAACACATCGAATTACAGTATCGCTGTTCCTCAAACAGTGGGGTCGACTCCTCCAGCAGGTTTTTCGATGGACGTTGTGTCGGGCGTTGTGCAAGTAACTTTGCCTGCGTTGGCTGGTTTTGTTAGTGCATATGTAAATTTTGCCCTTAATGCACCTGCCGTTGGCGCAACCCTTCCCTTAAGTATTAATTCAACAAATGTTTACACATCTTACAAAACGGTTTCAGGTGTTTATTCAATTGTGCCAACGGATGACCTTATCTACGCTACTGGCGCCAGCGCATATTCAATAACTTTGCCGACGGCTGTGGGGGCACTAGGGAAGTCATATACAATTAAATCTGATTTGAATGCTGATCTTTTTTTAACGGTAAGTACAACTGGCGGCGAGCTAATTGACTCTTCCTCCAGCAAAGTCATGCTTAAAGGGGAATCCCTATCGGTTGTAAGCAATGGAACAAAGTGGGTAAACCTTTCGGCTCCAGTAAACGAAGGTCGAGGCGTTGTTCCCTTGGGAGCTGTAATTGCTGTTGGTAATATAGCAAGCTGGGCTTTGCCCGCTGCAGGAGCGATTAAAGACGGTTATGCGCTCTGTAATGGACAGGCTTTCCCCTCAGGCAGTAATACACTATTTACTGGGAATATGCCTAATTTGAGCGATGAGCGGTTTTTGCAAGGTTCTAGCTCTGTAGGCGGAACCGGAGGCGCCAATAGTAAAACACTGGCAACTGCTGAGCTGCCTGCGCATACGCACACAATGGCTCATACGCATAGTATTGAGCATGATCATGAATCGGCAACCACCAACCTTGCAGGGTTTCATTCGCACTCAATTGTGAACCCCTATAACTCAGGGGTTAATGGATATTTGACTTGGAACGGAGGCCCAGGAACATTAGGCGGACCTGAGTTGAGCACAGTACTAAGTCCTACTGATAATGCGTTTATGGTAGGAACAGACGCCGCACCCAGCCATGCTCACACTGTAGATTTATCAAATTTTACGGGAACATCTGGAGCAGCATCCAACGCAACAACCAGCTCCGTTGGCTCCGGAACAGCATTTGACATTCGTCCGCAATACTTTAATGTTGTTTATTTGATGAGGGTAATTTAATATGGAATACGTAATTGTTTATAAGTATAAAGCATCTTGGTTTTGGAAAAAGCAAAAAGTGACGGGTCACTCTTACAACAAAGAAGTAGACAAGTTAGTTCTTTTTAAAAAAGATGGTTCGTTGGAAGAGGTTGCAGAGTGGTCTAAACACCATGTTAAGCTAGGCGTAGATTTTATTGCTGCACAAAAAAAGCAAATAGAAAAAGAAACAGGAACAGATGTAAAGCTGAATGTATAAGGATTTTTTATGGCTCTCCAAATAGTATATCAAGGTCCAAACGGAGCCGTTGCGGTAGACGAACAGCAAAACACAACTGTATCTGCTGATTACGATGCTGTTTTTTCTGATTATATTATTACTGCTACAGGTGCCGGTAACTTTACAATTACTCTCCCTCCGGCCAACCCATCTAACGGCAAAACTGTAGTTATTAAATGCCTCACAACAAACCCAGTCACCGTAAACGCTCAAAGTGGAGAATTTATTGATACTGTGCCTTCTAAGACTCTTATAAACGGAGAGGTTTTAGAGGTATTAAGTGATGGTATTAAATGGGTTAATACCGGAAGTGATGTTATTTCTGGCTCAAAAATAATTAATGGAACTGTTACTGCAGACAAGTTAGCTAGTAATAGTGTTACTGCAGACAAGTTAGCTAGTAATAGTGTTACTGCAGACAAAATTACAAATAGCTCAATAACAGGAGCGAAATTAGCTGCTGACAGTGTTACCGCCGACAAAATTGCAACGGGAGCCGTCGGAACAACTGAAATTAGTACAAGTGCCGAACCCACCGTTAGTACAATTTATTCAAATAATTGGTTTAGAAGTAATGGAAATTCTGGATGGTACAATCAGACACATGGCGGCGGAATTTTTATGGACGACTCCACATGGGTTAAAACCTATGGTGGTAAAAACTTTTATTGTAGTGGAATAATTCGAGCGGACGGTGGGTTTTATTTACAACCAAACCCTGGTGGTGGCAGTGGCGATGAAGCGTCAATTAGGTATTTTGCTCAGTCTTTTAGTGAAGACACGATTTTGGAAATTAGGGTACAAAACGATCCTAACGACAGGATAGCATTAATAAGTCCAGCTGCAACTTTTTCTGTAGGTCGAACCTATAGCGGCAGTCCTGATATTACTGCGCGAGTTGGCGGAGGAATTGAATTTGAATATGCCAGCGGTACACGATATTTTAGAATGCAAACCGATGGTAATACAGTCATTTATAACAATCTTGGGACAGCACTATGGGCTAGTGGTACTGTTGGTTCTGATATAAAACTAAAAGAGAATATTAAAAATTATAATGATTCTGGTATAGAAGTCGTTAAAAAGCTCAATGTTGTCAGTTTTAATTATATAAAAGAATATGAACCCGCTCAATTAAATCGAATTGGATTTATTGCGCAGGATGTAGAAAAACTTATACCCCAAGCTATTAAGTCGATTGGTTCAAATTTAGAGTCTCAAACATTATTGCTCTATAAAGAAGAGATTGTCCCTCATCTTGTCAAGGCTATTCAAGAACAGCAAACTCAAATAGAATCTTTGGAAGAACGTATTAGAAAATTAGAAGAATTGATAAAATCTTAATTTTATTAAGAAAAGGAAAAACCATGGCAAATTCAGCAATTACAGGAACCGCTTTAACAGACCTTCAGACTCGATATCAAGATGGAAGTCTAAGGATTGATTATGGAGTGTTCAGTCCCACTGTAACAGCGGGCGGAAATGCCGTTGATTCCTCTTTGGGAGCAAACTTTAAAGTATTGGGCTCAGGAAACAGAACCTTATCTGTTTATAATATAAAAGATGGTCAATCTGTAACCATTCTGGTTCAAGGTGCGATAAACGACGTTATTACGCTAAATGCATACTCCGACGGAGGATCAACAGCATTATCGGTGAAATTTGCTGCAGGTCAAAATGGCATCATGGCATCTGCGTGGTCTTTGTTTACTGTTATGAGAATCGGCGGAACAACCGGAGCAGGCGCTAATTTTGCCGTCGTTGGCGTAATGCACGGAATTTCATAGGAGAAAAAAATGATATTTAATGCTCCTGTAAAACTTACGCCTCAAAGAGTCGAAGAGACAGAAGAAAAAATTACATCTTCTACAACAAAAACAATGACATCCACATATGTTCCTCAAAGTATTAAAGTTTGGGGTACTGGCGGAGGTGCTGGCGGCGGCAATGGAGCTGGCGGTAATAATGGAGGTTCTGGAAGTAACGGCTCGCCTGGATTAGCCGGCCACCCAGGAAGTGGAAGCAATGGAACGACTGGAGAAGGAGGGACAGGATATGGCGGAGCCGGAGGCAACGGCGGAAATGGTGGAGCCGGAGGTAATGGCGGAAAAGGCGGAGATGGTGGAAATGGTGGAGGAAAAGGAGCAGGAAACCTAACTGGTTATCTTACAGAAACTTCTTTTGATAGTATTATTGATTACATAGCAAGCTCAACATTAAATATTACTGTTGGAACCGGAGGGGCTATTAATTCAAATGGCGGTTCTACAGTTTTTGCAGTAAATTCCACTCCTAGGTTTACATATTCTGGAGGAACTACAGCGGGTGGAACTTCTGGAACTGCAGGAGGCGGGGGAGAAGCTGGAAGCGGAGGATCGCCCGGAGGCGGAGGAGCTGCGGGGGGAGTTGTAGGTCCGTTTGGATCAAGCGGGGGTTCGGCAGGTGGTGGAGGCGCAGGGAGCGGAGGAAACAGAGGCTCTGGAGGTAGTGGAGGCTCTGGAGGAAGTGGAGGCTCTGGACAAGCTGGTGTAATTATTTCTGGAACTGAATACGGAGCCGGCGGAGCCGGAGGCAACGGCGGAAATGGTGGAGCCGGAGGTAATGGTGGAAATGGTGGAAATGGTGGAAATGGCGGAAGCGGATACGGGGGAGGAGGCAATGGAGGCTGGGGGTGGACTGGAGGAGGAGGCGCTGGAGCCATTCTGGGAGGCAATGGCGGAGCCGGGGGAGGTTCTTTTTATGGATACAATGGCGGCGGTGGCGGAACAGGATACTTTCAGTTTAAAGTTTCTACCGGATTTACTTGGCACGGAGGAGGCGGAGGAGGCGGTGCCGGTACCTATCAAAATGGTCAAGCAGGCGGAAATGGCAGTTCTGCTGCACCAGGCGGAGGGGGAAATGGCGGAGCTGATGGTGGAGGAAGGGGCGGAAATGGCGAAGCTTTAACGGGTCAGACAGGAGGGGCAGGCGGTGGACTTGGGGGAAATCTTGGAAACGGCGGAAGTGCCGGAGCTGGCGGCTCATCTGGACAATCAGGTCAAGCTGGACAATCTGGCAAAAATGGCATAATAATTATTAGATATAAAGTTTTTAAATAAACAAAACACACGGAGCGCATTAAATGAGCATTCAAAACTTACTCGGTGGATTTGACAACTTAAATGAAAGAATGACCTACGATAGTGGTACCGCTGGAAGTGTGCTTGATATGTCTAGTACAACTATTGATTGTAATCTAGCTAGCAACTTTAGGCATTTAGGTCAAACAGGAAACAGAACATACAATATTCATAATTTTCCAGACGGAAAATCAATTTCTGTATTGCTGTCCGGCCAAGCAAACAACGTAATCACATTTAATGCCTATTCCGATGCTGGAACAACTCCTTTGACTGTTAAATACGGTGCGGGTCAAAATGGGACGATGGCTTCGGCCTACACGTTATTTACGTTTTTTAGGGCAGGCGGAAACTTAAATTGGGTTATTGTCGGTCCTATTCACGGAATTTCATAAAAGGAATTAGTATGCCAGTTCCATTTGTGGGAATACTTGCCCCTCAAAGAGTTGAAGAAACAGAAGAAAAAATTACATCTTCCATAACAAAAACAATGACATCTGCATATGTTCCTCAAAGTATTAAAGTTTGGGGAATTGGTGGAGGCGCTGGTGGAAGTAGTGGAGGAAGTGGAAACACAGGAAACACCGGCGGGGGCGGAAGCGGTAGCTCTGGTGGAGCTGGGTCGGGTGGAACCGGTTATGGCGGAACTGGAGGAAGCGGAGGAAATGGCGGAAGCGGCGGAAATGGCGGCGGAAAAGGCTCTGGAAATTTAAATAATTATGCTGGTGGTACTCTATATGATAATTTTATTGATTATATAGGAAATTCTACATTAGGGATTACAGTTGGAAACGGAGGGGCTCCCCTTTCTAATGGAGGATCTTCTGCTTTAACAGTAAATTCTATTCTTAAATTTACGTATTCTGGAGGAACTACAGCGGGTGGAACTTCTGGAACTGCAGGAGGCGGGGGAGAAGCTGGAAGCGGAGGATCGCCCGGAGGCGGAGGAGCTGCGGGGGGAGTTGTAGGTCCGTTTGGATCAAGCGGGGGTTCGGCAGGTGGTGGAGGCGCAGGGAGCGGAGGAAACAGAGGCTCTGGAGGTAGTGGAGGCTCTGGAGGAAGTGGAGGCTCTGGACAAGCTGGTGTAATTATTTCTGGAACTGAATACGGAGCCGGCGGAGCCGGAGGCAACGGCGGAAATGGTGGAGCCGGAGGTAATGGTGGAAATGGTGGAAATGGTGGAAATGGCGGAAGCGGATACGGGGGAGGAGGCAATGGAGGCTGGGGGTGGACTGGAGGAGGAGGCGCTGGAGCCATTCTGGGAGGCAATGGCGGAGCCGGGGGAGGTTCTTTTTATGGATACAATGGCGGCGGTGGCGGAACAGGATACTTTCAGTTTAAAGTTTCTACCGGATTTACTTGGCACGGAGGAGGCGGAGGAGGCGGTGCCGGTACCTATCAAAATGGTCAAGCAGGCGGAAATGGCAGTTCTGCTGCACCAGGCGGAGGGGGAAATGGCGGAGCTGATGGTGGAGGAAGGGGCGGAAATGGCGAAGCTTTAACGGGTCAGACAGGAGGGGCAGGCGGTGGACTTGGGGGAAATCTTGGAAACGGCGGAAGTGCCGGAGCTGGCGGCTCATCTGGACAATCAGGTCAAGCTGGACAATCTGGCAAAAATGGCATAATAATTATTAGATATAAAGTTTTTAAATAAACAAAACACACGGAGCGCATTAAATGAGCATTCAAAACTTACTCGGTGGATTTGACAACTTAAATGAAAGAATGACCTACGATAGTGGTACCGCTGGAAGTGTGCTTGATATGTCTAGTACAACTATTGATTGTAATCTAGCTAGCAACTTTAGGCATTTAGGTCAAACAGGAAACAGAACATACAATATTCATAATTTTCCAGACGGAAAATCAATTTCTGTATTGCTGTCCGGCCAAGCAAACAACGTAATCACATTTAATGCCTATTCCGATGCTGGAACAACTCCTTTGACTGTTAAATACGGTGCGGGTCAAAATGGGACGATGGCTTCGGCCTACACGTTATTTACGTTTTTTAGGGCAGGCGGAAACTTAAATTGGGTTATTGTCGGTCCTATTCACGGAATTTCATAAAAGGAATTAGTATGCCAGTTCCATTTGTGGGAATACTTGCCCCTCAAAGAGTTGAAGAAACAGAAGAAAAAATTACATCTTCCATAACAAAAACAATGACATCTGCATATGTTCCTCAAAGTATTAAAGTTTGGGGAATTGGTGGAGGCGCTGGTGGA
>Ga0194119_10008942_pt1 | contig 13585 bp, 16 predicted proteins | sample TA2MahC100mmetaG_FD_148620 | JGI IMG/M metagenome (GOLD analysis project Ga0194119, IMG submission 148620) | Freshwater microbial communities from Lake Tanganyika, Tanzania - TA2015018 Mahale Deep Cast 100m | ecosystem: Environmental > Aquatic > Freshwater > Lake | place: Tanzania: Lake... | reverse complement strand
AATGCACCGATAAGCGCGTTAACTCAGTTACCCCAGCTCTCTTTAAGAAATATCGAAAGGTTGAAGACTTTGCTGGAGCAAATTTAAGCGAGCTTCAAAGAATCATTAAATCAACCGGCTTCTTTCGAGCTAAAGCTCGGAGCATTAAGGGCCTTGCAAATAAAATTGTGAAAGATTACAAAGGCCAGGTTCCAGAGACTTTAGATGAGTTAGTCACTCTTCCGGGGGTTGGAAGAAAGACAGCAAATGTTGTTTTAGGGCATGCCTTTAATACCCCGGGGCTCACAGTTGATACCCACTTTGGCCGTCTGGTGAGAAGGTTTGGCTGGAGCAAAGAAATGGATCCTGTGAAGGTGGAATTTGAAATTATGAAGCTAATCCCGCAGAAAGAATGGACCAATCTCTCTCAGCGCTTGATCTGGCATGGCAGGCGGGTATGTCACTCAAGGAAACCAGCATGTGGGGCCTGCGCATTGGCTAAGTTATGCCCTAGTTATGGAATTGGCGAAGTAGATTTGGCAAGAGCAAAAGCATTGCTTAAGAGCGATAAGGACTTTAGATGAGAATGTGGCTCGTTGTTTTACTTCTACTAATAACATCTTGTTCAACTCAGAGTGATAAGAGCGCAACTCCTGTCGACTCACTTGCACCTTGTTCTTCTATAAAAACCACCGCTTCATCAAGTGATGGAATGCTCCTTGAATGCCTTGATAGCAACGAGAAAATATCAATTAAATCGATAGCAGGACCTGCTGTTATTTCAGTCTGGGCTAGTTGGTGCACAAATTGCGCAGCGCAACGGAAGAACTTTATAAAGCTTCACCAAGAGGCAGGTGATCTACTGCAAGTCGTAGGAGTAGATGTTGAAGAGCGCTCTAAAGATGATGGCTATAACCACGCACTTGAAAATGGATTGGCTTTTCCGCAGCTCTATGATCCTGATGGCAGATCAACTAATTACTTTGGCCCAGGAGTTCCAATCACACAATTCATTAATAAAGATGGTGCTTTAACCCTCCAGAAAGTTGGACCAATTTTTACCTATGAAGAGATGCAAGAACTTGTAAAAGAGTATCTAGAGATAGATATTGGATGATCTTAGATATTGCGCTAGTTGTTATTGCTCTCATTGCAATTGCAACTGGTTATAACAAGGGAGCACTTGCCACCCTTTTATCAATACTTGGATACTTTGGCGGCGGCGTTTTAGGCTTTGCACTTGCTAATTGGTATAGCGCCGAGTGGAAGGGTCTTACTGCAATAATCTTTCTCCATCTCTTTGCCATATTTGCAGGAGCAAATTTAGGACGTTGGCTTCTAGAAAAGAGTGGGATTGGAATTCATAAAAGGATTCTCTTTGGTCCCTTTAAATTCATTAATTCCATCCTTGGAGCAGCACTCTCACTTGCCCAAGTAGCGCTGATTGCCTATGTGGTAATTACTTTGATTAAATATCTGCCCTGGCAACTACCAGATTCAATTATTGGTAGTAGCGATATCTATAGGGAAATTGCTGACTTTAATCTTCTTTCGTTCCAGATTTCAGACCTTCTGAAATCAACTTCATTACGTTGGGATCAGCTAAAGTCGTAGCATCACCAACTGCTCTATTTTCAGCTACATCTTGAAGAAGGCGGCGCATGATCTTGCCGCTTCTAGTCTTGGGAAGCTCTAACACCACCATGATCTGGCGTGGTTTTGCTATTGCGCCAATCTCCTTTGTTACATGGCTCTTTAGGCTCTGCTCCAGATCTTTATCAGCTGCAACCCCGCCTCGAAGAATCACAAAGGCAACTATTGCTTGGCCAGTAATTTCATCTTTTGCTCCAACAACTGCTGCTTCAGCAATTAATGGATGTGAAACTAGAGCTGATTCAACCTCTGTTGTTGAGATTCGATGCCCAGAGACATTCATAACATCATCAACTCTTCCAAGAAGCCAGAGCGCGCCATCGCTATCTAGCTTTGCGCCATCTCCTGCAAAATAGAGCCCATCAAATCTTGACCAGTAAGTCTGTTTATATCGCTCTGGCTCGCCCCAGATCCCGCGCAGCATTGATGGCCAAGGTCTGTCAATTACTAAATATCCGCCGCCGCCATTACCAACTTCTTTAGCTTCATTATCAATAACTTTGACGCTAATTCCAGGAAGGGCCCTCATTGCAGATCCTGGCTTTGTAGCTGTTATTCCTGGAAGAGGGGAGATCATGATCGCGCCAGTCTCTGTCTGCCACCAGGTATCAACTATTGGGCAGCTATCTGAGCCAATTACCTTTCGATACCAGATCCATGCCTCTGGATTTATTGGTTCGCCAACAGAGCCAAGAAGTCTTAAGGATTTTAAGTTAAATCTATTTGGATGCTCATCGCCCCACTTCATCCAAGTTCTAATAAGAGTGGGCGCGGTATAAAGAATAGTCACTTTATATTTTTCAATAATTTCAAAGATTCGCCCCTTATGTGGAGTATCTGGGGTTCCTTCATAGATGACCTGTGTTGCGCCATTAATTAGCGGACCATAAACGACATAAGAATGGCCAGTAATCCAGCCAACATCTGCGGTGCACCAGTAGATATCTTTCTCAGGCTTTAGATCAAAAACCATTTTGTGAGTAAAGGCGGCCTGGGTGAGATATCCCCCCGTGGTATGGGCAATGCCTTTAGGTTTAGCAGTAGTTCCTGAGGTGTAGAGAATAAAGAGCGGATGCTCGCTATCAAAAGCTTCTGCTTGGTGCTCAAGACCTTGCTTATCAACTAACTCATGCCACCAGATATCTCTATCCGTAAAAGAAACATCTTGACCGGTTCTCTTTACTACCAAAACGTTCTTAACATTAGTTTCACCCTTTAGAGCTTCATCAACAATTGATTTAAGGGCAAAGGCGCTACCTTTTCTAAAACCACCATCTGCAGTAATTACCAAACTGGCATCAGCATCTTGAATTCTTGCAAGAAGTGAATCTGCAGAAAATCCACCAAAGACCACGCTATGGGCAGCTCCAACTCTTGCGCAGGCAAGCATTGCAATTGCTGCCTCTGGAATCATCGGCATATAGATAGCTACTCGATCACCACTTTTAATTCCAAGAGATGTGAGCGCGTTAGCGCACTTCTTAACTTCGGTAAGAAGCTGGCTATAGGTAATCTGCTTACTATCTCCAGGTTCACCTTCAAAAAGAAAAGCAATTCGATCCCCACGTCCTTCTAAAACATGGCGATCAAGTGCGTTATACGAAGCGTTGAGCTTTCCGCCAATAAACCATTTTGCAAAAGGGCTCTGCCAATCTAAAACCTGGTCCCACTTCTTATGCCAATAAAGATTTCCTGCCAGTTCTTCCCAGAACGCTAAATAATCTTTATCAGCTCTTTCATAGATTTCCTGTTTAGCATTTGCTTGAGAAGCAAATTCTTTTGTTGGTGGAAATGTTCTATTTTCCTGTCCGAGGTTTGATAGGGCTTCACTCACATTGTCAGATTACCAGCGTTGAGTTTTCCCCACTACGGCCCAATGAGAGGAATTATTTATAAACACATTGGGCATATTGCCTGCCTTCGCAAGATGCGAAAAATAGACCAGAACTAGAAAGCAAGGGCAGCATGTATCTACTAACTCCAGCAATGGGCTTCTTTGGCACCAATATCTATGACTTCCTCCTTAGAGTGATGGGCTCTGAGATTTTAAGGACGATAGCCTCCTTCATCATTAGAAGCGCGCTTACCCGTATCGGGCTATAGATGGGGCTGGCAGCTCCTAGCGATTTCTCCTATCTGGCCAAATGTGTGAAAATTACCCGTAATCCTCATAGGTAGGAGAAAATCGCGTGCCAGCCATCGTTTTACTTGGTGCTCAATGGGGCGATGAGGGCAAGGGAAAAGCCACAGATCTTCTCGGTGATCGAGTCAAATATGTAGTCCGCTATCAAGGCGGCAATAACGCTGGGCACACAGTTGTAATAGGTGATCAAAAATATGCACTTCATCTTCTTCCTTCAGGAATTCTCACCCCCAATTGCATTCCAGTAATTGGAAATGGCGTTGTAATAGATCCAGCGGTATTACTTGAAGAAATTGCTGGATTAAATGAGCGCGGGGTTGATACCTCAAATCTAAAGATTTCAACTAATGCTCATCTAATTACTCCTTATCACCGCACGATAGATAAGGTCTCAGAGAGATTTTTAGGAAAGTCAAAGATTGGAACAACAGGGCGAGGAATAGGCCCGGCCTATGCCGATAAAATAAACCGTATTGGAATTAGAGTTCAAGATCTTTTTGATACCTCAATTCTTAGACAGAAAATCGAAGGCGCTCTAAGAGATAAGAATCAGGTTCTGATTAAAGTCTTTAATCGCAAAGGCCTAGAAGTTGATGAAGTTTTAAACGAGTATCTCCAATTTGCTGAGATCCTAAAACCATACGTTACCGATACCTCGCTTCTATTGAATCAAGCACTTGACAGAGCAGAGAATGTTTTATTGGAAGGCTCGCAAGGGACTCTCCTTGATGTTGATCATGGCACCTATCCTTTTGTAACCTCATCTAATCCAACAGCGGGTGGAGCATCTACTGGTTCTGGAATTGGACCAACCCGAATCTCAGGAGTGATTGGAATTGTTAAGGCCTACACAACTCGCGTTGGCTCTGGCCCTTTTCCAACCGAGCTATTTGATGAAGATGGCGAGAAACTACGCTCAATTGGCGGGGAATTTGGCACTACCACTGGGCGCTCAAGAAGATGTGGCTGGTATGACGCTCCAATTGCAAGATATGCCGTGAGAATCAATGGAATCACGGATTTATTCTTAACCAAGCTTGATGTATTAACTGGCTGGGAGAAGATTCCAGTATGTGTTGCCTATGAAATAGATGGACAGAGAGTTGAGGAGCTTCCTGCATCACAGAGCGATTTTCATCATGCGAAGCCAATCTATGAATACCTTTCAGGCTGGAGAGAAAACATCTCTAAAGCACGTGAGATTTCCGATCTACCTCAAAACGCTCAGAGCTATATTAAGTTTCTCGAAGAAATCTCAGGAGCGCCTATGAGCGCTATTGGGGTAGGGCCTGGACGAGATGAAACAATCTCTATAAGGGAGTTGATCTAATTGAAGAAGATTCTAGTTGTTGGAGGCGCTGGATATATCGGCGCTCATGTGGCCTATCTTCTTCAAGAAAATGGCTATGGGGTAAGAATCTATGATGATTTTTCAAATGGATTAAAAACTCGAATCGAAGGCAAGTTTAGCGATGTAGTAATTGGAGATGTTTTGGATAGAAAGGCGCTAATAAGCGCCTGCGAGGGAATTGATGCGGTAATTCACCTCGCTGCTAAAAAGGCAGTAGGAGAATCTGTTGATAATCCATTAAAGTATTACGAAAATAACGTCGGCGGAACTCTAAATCTTCTTGCAGCTATGAGTCTAAAAGGTGTGAAGAAAATAGTTTTCTCATCTACTGCCGCTGTTTATGCGCAAAGTGATAAATTATCAATTACAGAGGATGATCTAACTGAGCCACTCTCTCCCTATGGCCAGACAAAGCTTCTTTCTGAGAAGTTAATTAGCGCTGTTGCTAAAGCTGAAAATCTATCTGCTATCTCCCTTCGGTATTTCAACGTTGTTGGAGCCCTTAGAGATGAGTTTGCTGATAACTCCAAAGATAACCTCGTCCCCAAGGTATTTGCCGCTATAAAGGAAGGGGAAAACCCAGAGATATATGGCAGTAATTACCCCACAAAAGATGGAAGCTGCATCAGGGATTACATTCATATCTCAGATCTAGCTAAGGCTCATCTAGTGGCTCTAGAGAAAGTCTTTACAACAATTGTTGATGAGGTCTATAACGTTGGCTCCGGAACTGGATATTCAGTTACTGAAATGATTAATCAGATTGCAGAGAGTATTGGAAAAGCTATTACTCCAACGCTAAGTCCTAGAAGGCCAGGAGATACTGCTCAACTAATAGCCTCAATTGCAAAGATAGAGAGAGATCTAGGCTGGAAGCCAGAGCGAAGCTTAAAAGAAATGATTGACTCTGCCTGGCAGGCAGAGTCAAAGGTGAGCTAATGAGCATTGTTGGAAAGCGTTATGCAAGCTCTCAGATGCAAAGTATCTGGTCTGCAGAGACAAAGGTATTAAAAGAGCGAGAACTATGGATTGCAGTAATGAGAGCTCAAGCAAAACTAGGAATAGATATCTCAAGTGAGGTAATAGCTGCCTATGAGAGCATAAAGACAGAAATAGATTTAGGAAGTATTGAAAGACGCGAAGCAGAGTTAAAGCATGATGTTAAAGCGCGTATAGAGGAATTTAACGCTCTTGCGGGCCATCAAAAGATTCATCTAGGACTAACGAGTCGAGATGTCACAGAAAATATCGAAGGCTGGCAGATAAAAACATCTCTAGAACTCACTCTCTCATCTTCTGCGCAACTACTAAAAGAGCTAGCTAAAAAGATTGAGAGCTACTCTGGTCTTGCCATTGTGGGAAGAACCCATAATGTTCCTGCTCAATTAACCACTCTGGGAAGGCGTTTTGCCTCTTGGAGCGAAGAGTTTCTAATCGCCCTTGAAAACCTAGATACTTTTTACACAAATTATCGAATTAAGGGCATCAAGGGAGCTATTGGAACTGGCTCTGATCTAAAGGCGCTTCATAGCGATGATTGGCTAGAAGTTGAGAGAGCTGTCACAGATGCGCTAGGTATAGAAAAGACTCTAATTGCTCCATCTCAGATCTATCCAAGATCTCTAGACTTTCAAGTGATTGCAAGCCTCTATCAACTAGCTGCTCCAATTGCTTCGATAGCTACAAATATTCGCCTAATGGCAGGTCTTGGTCTTCTTAGTGAAGGCAAGACAAGCGGCCAGGTGGGATCATCCGCAATGCCCCATAAAAATAACCCAAGACTTAGTGAACGTGTTGGTGGGCTCTTCATACTGCTTAAGGGATATCTAACAATGGTTAGTGAGATCTCCGGTAATCAATGGAATGAAGGTGATGTTTCAGAGAGCGTCGTAAGACGAGTAGCTCTAGCAGACTCTTTCTACAGTATCGATGCCATATTAAGAAGTATGAAGAAAATTCTCTCAGAGCTTAAAATTAATAAGAGCGCTATATCAAGAGAGCTTGATAGAGAACTTGAATACCTTCTAAGTAGCAAAGTCCTTCTAAAGGCAGTTGAAAAGGGAATAGGCAGAGAGTCTGCCCATAGCCTGATTCTTGAATCTGCAACAGAATCAAGATCTAGTTCATCTGAGACCTTCTTTGAACTCCTAGCCAAATGTAAAGAACTAGGTCTATCTCTCTCCGAGCTAGAGGCTCTAAAGTCCAATCCAGGTGAGCATCTAGGCGATGCTTCAAAGCAGGCCCAACAAATCCTTGCTCTAGTAAGAACTCAAATTTCTGCCCTTAAAAAGTTTGGAAATCAGAGCCTTGATGAAATCTCCAATTAGAGTTGGGCTATGGCTAAGAAGAAATTAGCTCCATCAAGGCTAGCTAGAGAGCGAAAGGCTCAGGGAAGAGCGCTTTTAGCCTTCTCTCTAACGGTATTTTTTATCAAGATTTTGTGGCTTTCTTCCAAAAAGGGCAGAGGCCTCCTTGGAGCAGATGGCGAGAACTATCTAGAAGCATTGAGCGGACTTCTCTCTGAAGGGTTCTTTTCAGAGCAAGGAAAACTTTCGTATTGGCCAGCTGGATACCCGATTTTAATGTGGCCGATAGCGGCCATCAGTGAAAGTAATCTCGCCTTTATTGTTGGAATTATCCAATCACTCATTTTTGCTCTATCAATCTGGTTCTTTGCCAGCGAATTAAGCGCAACTTCACTAAAGCGATTTACTTGGCCAGCTGCCATAGTTCTTAGCCTCTCGCCAACTCTTTCGCTTAATTCAGTGGTAATTGGCTATGAAGTTACTTCAGCAAGTTTATTTCTTATAGCTATCTCGCTATTTCTAAGGCAGGCCAGATTAGATAAGAGCTCAATACTTAATTGGGAGAATTCGCTTGCAGCTTTTGCTATTGCAATTTCGTGCTTTATGCAGCCAAGAATTCTGCTTTTAGCACTCGGAATCATTATTCCTTTTGCCATCTTTCACTACCGTGGAAGAGCAATCTCGATATTTCTTGCATTCACTCTTTCGATAGTGGCTATTGCTCCTGCGATTATGATTCTTCGAAATATTGAGGCAAATGGATATGCTTCGATTTCAACAAATCTTGGCGTGACAATGAATGTTGGTGCAGGACCAGAGTCGACAGGGGGATATACATCGAAGGCAACCGGAGTCCCATGTGAAACGATAGAGGGAAATGCTGCTGAGCAAGATAGCCATAAGGTTGGTTGCGTTCTCAAGTGGTATCTAGAAAATCCTGGAAAATCTGCCAAGTTATTTCTAAATAAGTTTCTCTATCACTGGTCACCTTGGTTTGGACCGCTAGCAAATGGCACTATGGCAAGAAATCCTTGGCTTCAATTCCATCCCTTTGCAGAGAGCGCAAAGACTCAAGAAGGCTTTGAGATAGTAAATGGCGGTGTTGGCAAGACGATCTCCTGGGCCTGGGTTTTAGGATCTCTTGCTCTTCTTATCTACGGCTTTTTCGCCCTTAGAAGGCGAGGAGGGGTTTCAACTCTTCTTGCCTGGTGCCTCTTTATCCCAGTTCTGCTTAATACGGGCTCCTCTATGGGAACCATTGGTGACCATCGCTTCCGCATCCCAACCCTGACTCTAAGCATCCTTCTCCAACTCTTTGGCCTCTATGCCATCTTCGAGAGAAGGTCATTTAAAAGGGGGCTAGATGGCAAGGTCAGGCTAGCCCAGGGCTTAAATTGGAAGGGCAGGGGGCAAGAAGATAATCTGTAGCCCTGACAGAGAAGATACAAGTTAAGGAGGTCTCGCTATGGGGCGTGGCCGTTCAAAGGCAAAACAGACAAAAGTAGCAAGAGATTTGAAATATAGCTCGCAAGATATTGATATTGAGAGATTATCTAAAGAGCTCCATGGCGAGGTTGATAAGGGCGATGATGATGACTTTGATCCCTACGCTGAAGGCAATTACATTCCACGTAAGTAAGCCGACTTAAGTGAGACCAACTCCTTATGTTGCATCACTTCGCATCTATGAACCGTTAAGTAGTTTTCCTGCTGCCGATCAACTCCGTTGGTCAAGTATTCCGATTCAGAGCTATACGGGTAGAGATGAAGAGCTTAGAGCGCTTGCGCGCACAATAATTCTAGAGCCGCCATCGCTAAAGGCCGATGGCGCACACATCATTGATCATGGCGATAAGCGCTATGTCTCACCTTGGTCTACTGCAAGAAGATGTTGGGCAGCACTTGAGGAGTTTAGAAATTCTCTGCCAAGTAGCGTAATTCCCTTCTTTCTCTCTGATGAGTTTGCAGAAAAGCTCAATGAAGATGGAGCTCTAGTCGATCAGAGAATTCCACACATTATTTCTGAGACTTGGATTATTCCTCCAAGATGGTTCTCACTCTTTACTCCGGAAGAGAGACTCAGAGGAGAAAATAGCGATGGAGTATTTACTTTGATGAGAACGGATATCTCATCTGCTAAAAAGAGATGCCAGCAAGCACATCAGATTGTCTATAAGGCATTTGGCTCAGGGCCAGTTGAAGATGATCTTGCACAACTTCTTAATTGGCTTAGCGTCTTTCATCCAGAATCAATCCTGGAATGTGATTATGGCGGCCTTGCTGGATATATGGAGAAATCACTACAAGACCAAGGCTTTGATGGCATTGAAGCTGATACATCGATTGAAGATCTTCTTCTCTCCCTTCAAGGGTTAGATCTTGGAGATGGAGCGCTAGCTGGCAAGGGATATGAAGCACTGACTAAGAGATGGCGCAGGGTGGCATCTTTTGAGCAGGCGATGTGAGGCCTGCTTTTGGGAATGAACATTAACTGCTAGTTTTCACCTTATATTGGGTGAAAAGGGACAAGAAGCGCTATGAGTATGTATCGTCCAGCAGAGCAAGAGGTTCTGCTTACCCCGGCAGAGGTTGCCAAGTTATTTAGAGTAGATCCAAAGACGGTAACAAGATGGGCAAAGGCTGGAAAGCTAACAGCGATTAGAACTCTTGGCGGCCATCGCCGCTATAGACAATCCGAGGTGCAAAACCTCCTAAATGCAAAACCCCAAAACTAGGAGTAAGAAGTATGAGCACGTCAGATAAATCAGATGATATGAAAGCTAAGTTTCGAGAGGCTCTAGCAAAGAAGAAGAGCGGCGGTTCAAAGAGAGGCGAAGCAGCTGGGGAGAAATCAAAGATTAGAGATGTAGATGCCCATGGCAATACCCCAAAGATGTTCCGCAGAAAATCCGGATCTGCCTAAAAAGAATCTTCATTAATTATCTAAGACAATGAGTAAACTCTCGGTTACCGACTACCTGATTTTAGGAAGTTTATCTTTATTTTTAGTTGGAGCATTGACTCCAGTGATGCAACTAGTGGCTAAGCGCTTTGGAGTGATTGATACACCCTCTGAAAGCCATAAAACCCATCACAAGCCGGTTCCATACTTAGGTGGAGTTGCAATTGCTGTAGGAGTGGTAACAGTCACATACCTAGCGTCTCTTGCATCGAGCTTCAATCGCAGCACGTTTCTCTTAGCCTCGAGTGTCTTGGTTCCAGCGATAGTAATGGGTGTGGTGGGATTAATTGACGATATTAGAAAATTGAGTCCGTGGCCAAGATTCATCATTCAAAGTGGGTTTGGAGTTGCAATTTCAATCCTCTTGGTTTCCACAAACACCCTTGGAAGCCCATTTGGGAATTATTTTATTGATATCCCAATTACTGTCCTATGGATAGTTGGAATCACAAACTCAATTAACTTTTTTGACAATGTTGACGGTGGCGCTTCAGGGGCTGTGGCAATCTCAGCAATATTTTTGTTTGTTCTCTCATGGCAAGGCGAACAATTCCTTATTGCGGCTCTATCAATAGTTCTTGCAGGCGCTACGCTAGGTTTTCTGGTGTGGAATAGACCTCCTGCTCGAATATATATGGGAGATGCCGGAGCTCTATTTTTAGGAATCCTTTTAGCTTCATTGACAATTCGATTTGATCCAAATCCAATTGATCGCATTGCTAGCTTTGCTGTGCCAATTCTATTGTTAGCAGTTCCTATTCTTGACACAAGCGTTGCTGTGGTTTCTCGACTACGAAGAGGAATTTCTCCCTTGCAAGGAGGAAAGGACCACCTCTCTCATCGCCTAATGCGAAGTAAATTCACGAAGCGACAGGCAATATTGATTCTATGGATTTTATCCATGTTCTTCGGGGCTGTTGCATTCGTTGTTTCCCTCGCGCCACTTTCCCTAGAAAGATACATAGTCTATCTAGCGCTGATGTTTTGGTTAATTGCCTTTGTGATTTTTTCTAAGTTGTCAGACTCTTAGAAGCTGAGAATACCTATCGGCTTTCGAATCGTTTCTTTGGAAAGAAAACACTTGTTCTAACCAGTTTTCCTGAGATTCTCCTAAGGTCTTCAACTATGGCTTCGCTAGAATCCAGATCAACTCCAAGTCTAATTCTGTTTATTTCATGCAGAAAGGACTTGCTAGGAACCAAATAATGAGATTTCGACAAGAGTTCATTTGCAAGTAACACAGTATTACTTCGACAATCAATTGCAATAGTTTTATCATCAAGAGAGCTTGAAACTAATAGATCTAGATTGGGTTGTGCTAATCCATTTTTGTCACTACCCGAAACTGGGCCATCTATGTAAATTAGGTCAGCAGTTTTAAAAAAAGATTCAGAACCCTGATATCTGGTTCCACTTTTACCTCCGAAGCTGTCTTCAATGACGGAGAGAATTTTACTCTGTAGTTTTTTGACTTTACCTCTGGAAGATATCGCGCGTTCTCTTCTAGCGTAATTAAGGAAGACACTTGTTTCTGCGATAAAAAGAAAATAGTAGAGCTACCAGCCCCGAGTTCAACAACGTCTAAACTGCGTCCGTCAACCTTTAGGATAAGGTTCAAGTCAATAAATCGAATTCTTGCCTTCTCAATAGTTGAGCCAACTGCAGAACTTTTAAAAAAAGACCAAAGACTAAGAATTAGGTTTAGTGACTTGAAATTCCAAACTAACAGAAGACAATGGAGAAACTTAATTGCATGACCAAAGTTCAGTTTCATAGAGAGAACGTTAGTGTGGCTGGGGACGGGATCGAACCGTCGACCTCACGATTTTCAGTCGCACGCTCGTACCAACTGAGCTACCCAGCCGAAAAAAACTTTCGCGACCCAGACGGGACTTGAACCCGCGACCTCCGCCGTGACAGGGCGGCGCGCTAACCAACTGCGCTACTGGGCCAATCTACAAATGAAGGTTTATCTTCATTTTGCGTCCCCAACGGGATTTGAACCCGTGTTACCGCCGTGAAAGGGCGATGTCCTAGGCCCCTAGACGATGGGGACTAGAGGGACGAAAAGTCTATCGGCTAGGAAAGATACACGGAAATCAGGAAGAATTTTCACGCTTAACTTTGGCGGCGAAAGTAAGAATACCGAACCTTATGTTTCTATACTTCTTCCCAAAATAGATAGAGGAGAGTTGCTTGACAGACCGCAGGCATGTATTTGGAGAACCAAAATGGGTGGGAACTTTTAGCCAACAATTAAAGTTTGAATTCACGTCTCTGTTGGGTTTAGCAATTGAGCCATTTAGGTCCAAAGGCAACAAAGGAAAGAGTTACCTACACGTGGGCAGCGGGGACATCCTCATTGAAGAATTCTTGAATGTAGATTTCTATTCTCCAAAACTGATTGTAAAAAAAGCCCTAGGTAGAATTTCGAAAAATCTGAAGTTTCGTGGGCACGACTTTCGGCGCAAGCTTCCCTTTAAGGATGGAAGTTTTGAAGGAGTCTTTTCAGAGCACACTCTTGAGCACCTTGATCCTTGGCACGCTAAGCTACTTCTGAGTGAAATCAAACGAGTCTTAAAGCCTGGCTCCTATCTAAGAATAGTTGTTCCAAATCTTGAACTCTATTACCGGTTTTATTCGGGAAAAGTTCCTAATGAGGCTTTCGCTAAATTTTCTGGAGGAGCAGAAGCATTCTGGTGTTTAACGCAAAACTGGGGACATCAAAGCGTTTGGGATATTAGAAATCTCTCAAAATGTCTGGAAGAAGCTGGTTTTTCTGCAATAAAACAAGTTTCATTTAGACAGGGCTCAGACACTAACTTGAATCACGATCTCCCGCGTCGAAGGTGGGAATCACTCTACGTTGAGGCCAAGGCTTAGGACCAAATTATCTGCGTTAGAATCTTCAGAGGGGCCTTTAGCTCAGTCGGTAGAGCAACGGACTTTTAATCCGTTCGGTCTATACAACAACCCCGAACAGATCCAACTAAGAACTACAACCAACCCCTATTTCACGCTCAGAGTAGCACCAAACCCCTCATTTCGGGTGTCCAGTCATTACCCGTTACTACACCCTCCCACCCATAGTTTTTGGTACAGGCTTGGTACAGATTCGATAAGTTGTTTGGAATAATAAGGAGGGTGAATGTCAGACAGTGGATTCCCGTAACAGCTCCTCTTCCAATTAA
>Ga0194119_10008938_pt1 | contig 13591 bp, 13 predicted proteins | sample TA2MahC100mmetaG_FD_148620 | JGI IMG/M metagenome (GOLD analysis project Ga0194119, IMG submission 148620) | Freshwater microbial communities from Lake Tanganyika, Tanzania - TA2015018 Mahale Deep Cast 100m | ecosystem: Environmental > Aquatic > Freshwater > Lake | place: Tanzania: Lake... | reverse complement strand
AGCGACAGGCCAGGGCAGACGCTCAGGCGGTCAAACGCGCTCGACGGCGGCTCACGAAAAGCCGCTGATCAGGTCGGCATCTGGCCAGCACGCACCGCAAAAGGGATGGCGGTGGTGTGCGCTCACGCGTATACCGCATCCGCCGGGCGAGGGAACGGACCTCGGCGGCCTTCGAGCCGAGCTGGGCCCAGTCGCGCCACGTCGCCCGACGCACAGCGGGCGTTCCCGCGAGCCCCCAGGCGTCGCACGTCGCGTGCCAGAGCTCGTCGAGCCGGCGGCGGCGGATGTGGATCGCGTCGAACCCATACCACTCTCCCGGCTGGCGGATCATGGCGATCCCCCGCTCCGCGGCAAGCCCGGTGAGGCATGCGTCGAGGTCGGTGGCGGACGCCTTCAAGTCTCCGAGGGGGAGCCGGCAGCCCGGGACGTAGCAGGCCCGCAGGGCGCGGTAGCGGGCGGGGCCGACGCGGGCGATGCTCGCCAGCGGAAGTCCCGTGATCACGATCGCGGCGCCCGTGTCGGTGAGCCGCCGGACCGACTCGCGCACCCAGCCGGCGACCTGACTCACCGTGAAGCCGTAGAGCAGGTCGTTGCCGACGTCGGTCACGAGCGCCACAGGCCCCGCCCGCCCGGCCGACCCCCGGTCCTGACGATCGATCGCCCGCCACAGCCCGCTGCCGAGGATGGACGGCAGGCGCCGGGCGGCGACCCGGCTGTTCGCCCCGTACGACCGGCCGTGTCCCGCCGTCACGAACAGTTCGACCGGGCCGCTGCTTCGACCCCCGACGACGGCGGCCAGCCGGGCGAGCCCGCGGGAGACGTTGCTCGCCCCACACACGACGACGGTCGTCGGCCCGGTCTTCAGTTCCACCGCCGCCATGGCGTGCTGCCCGCGTTGATGCTCTTCACGCACGAGGCCGTGAGCATCGCGAACATGGCCCCCAGGATCGGCTCGCCCCGGCTGAAACCCCACCACGCCACCACGGCGCCGGTGGCGGCGCCCACGAAGGCGGCGATCCGCGGCGCGTCAGCGACGCCCAGCGTTAACAGGCCGTCCCGCACGATCTGGCCACCATCGAGCGGCGGGACGGGAATCAGGTTCAGCAGCGGCCAGAGCACGTTGACGGAGACGACGAAGAACACCAGTGCGTAGACCAGGATCGACGCGTAGTCGTGGCCGTCGTAGAGGCCGAGAGCCCCGCTCACCACGGCGAACGGGAACGGCACGCAGTAGCCGGCGGCCTTGAGCGCGGCGATGAGCGACGCGGCCAGGCACAGCTGGGCGCCGGGCCCGGCGGCGGAAACGACCAGCCGCTGGCTCGGCCGCAGGTGACGACGGCCCCAGGCGTCGGGAATCGTCAGGCCCCCCAGATGGTACAGCACCACGTGACTCGACTGACCGTGAGCCCGGTACGCGAGGGCATGGCCGAGTTCGTGCACCAGGATCGAGCCGAAGACCGTGGCGGCCCAGATCACCAGCAGCAGCAGCAGGGTCCGCTGGTCGCCGGCGGAGAGCGCCTGACAGCCGGCCCACCCGAAGAGCACCGCCGTCACCCAGAACCACGCCGACACGCGGACGCGGATCCCGAGCACCTCGAACTCGAGATCGGCGGGAGTGGGCTGCGGTTCGACGAACATCGGTCCATCATCGTAACCAACCGGCCCGCTTCACGCGGCGACCCGGACCGACCGGTTCATCGGCCGGCCGGCGGCGGCGATCTCCACCACCTCGGCGGCCGCCCGGGCGGCCGATCCGGGGCGGGCAACGGCGGCGGCGACCGCCTCGATCCGCTCCTTCACGTCGGCCAGCGCCTCGGGATCGGAGAGCCAGGTCACCACGTGCTCCACGGCCCGGTCGGCCGGGTCGCTCACGGTGAGGTACTCGGGATACACGGCCTCAGGATCCGCGGGCGGCACCGCGGAGGGCGGCAGCAGGACGCCCCGTGACGGCCCGATCGGATCACGGCAGGCGAGCAGGTTGACTAGGGTGATGAATCGGGCGCGACGGAACCAACTCTGCACCACGTAGGCCAGGCCGCTGACCCGGTAGACGATCACGGTCGGCACCCGGGCGGCGAGCAGCTCGAGCGACACCGAACCCGAGCAGGCGATCGCCGCCGCGGCCTCGCCGATCAGCTGCCGCGTCCGACCGGCGTGGACCTCGATCCCGAGGTCGGCGGCGACTCCGGACCGCAGCGACTCCGCGATGCGCCGGGCGTGTCGCTCGTGGAGGGCGCCGACCGCAAATCGCGCGTTCGGCAGTCGGCGGCGGATCGCGACCGCCGCCTTCTCGAGGGTCCCGAGCACGCCCTCGATCTCCTGGCCGCGGGACCCCGGCAACAGCAGCACCAGCGGATTCGTCGCCGGCAACGCCGTCCGTGGTCCGCAGGCCACCTCGAGGTCGTCGAAGAAGGGATGCCCGACCAGCGTGCTGTCGACGCCGTGGGCGACGAACCAGTCGTGCTCGAAGGGAAGCGGCGAGAGCACGCGGTCGACGAGCCGGCGCATCTTCCGCACCCGCCAACTCGCCCACGCCCAGACCTGCGGCGGGCAGTAGAACACCACCGGGATGCCGTGCCGCTTCGCCCGCCAGGCGAGCCACCAATGGAACCCGGGAAAGTCGACGAGCACGCAGACGTCGGGCCGGGCCACCAGAAAACTCCGCTCGGCCCGCCGCGCGAGGTCGACGAACCGGTGGATGTTGAGGATCACCCGGAGGAACCACATCACGGCCAGCCGCGTGAGGTCGGCGACGAGTTCCACCCCCTCGGCGGCCATGTGCGGTCCTCCCAGACCGGCACACTCCACGTCGGGCCGCTGCATCCGGATCGCCCGGACCAGCAGCGCCGCGTGGTGGTCGCCTGAAGGCTCGCCTGCCGAAACGAAGACGCGCATCGGGAAAGGGCTCCGCCCGGCGGACGCCGGGGCGGAGAGTATCCCGCGCTGCCTGCCGTCGCCCTAGATCACTTCGCGGCGGGTTTGAAGCCCTTCTCGATCTTGCCGAAGACCATCACCACCTGATCCTCCGGCGAAGCCTTCTCGACCTTCGACTTGCAGCCGGGGCAGCAGAAGCCCACCTCGGCGTCGCCGATCGAGATCTGGGTGCCGGGCTTCACCGGGTTGCCGCTGAATGGGCAGCCCTTCTGCACGAGTTGGCCCGTGGTCACCATCTGCTGGTGAGCCTTGGCGGCGAACTTCGTCTTCTCGCCTTCGAAGGCACCGATGCACTTCTCACAGCAGAAGTAGACCTTGCCGCCGTCGAAGTCGGCCGACGCCCCCGGGTCGCAGCCGCGACCCGACACCGGACACGCGGCATCCTTGGCCTCCTTCACGGCGGCAGTCACGGCGACGGCCGAAACGGCAAAGGCGACGAGGGCGAAGCAGATGAGAAAGCGACTCTTCATGGCACGGTCTCCGGGGTGGAAAAGAGGAACCGACAGATCCTGATTACCATACACCTCCCCGAACGACGGACGCAACCAACCGCCGCTCATCCGGGTCACACGTGAGCCGCGCGTGGCTCGGGCTCGGGGTCGCCCGTGCCCGAGAGGAGCGCGGGTTTCCAACCCGCGGCGGGGTCAGTGCCGCCGACGTGCGCGCCTCGGCTCGGGCAGTCCCGCGGCGATCACAGCTCCGGCAAGGATCACCAGGGCGCCCAGCACGAACACCGGGCGGAATCCGATGCCGTCCACTGCGAGCCCGACCAGGGGCGAGAGCAGAAAGGGCGCCGCCAGCGCTGCCCCGACGATGCTCACGTACCGGGGATGCTCGGCCGCCGCCGGGGCGAGTTCGAGCGCGTAGTTGGTCAACAGCTTGAGCGACAGGGGATTGAGCCCCAGCGGCACGTAGACGATCCAGAACCAGGTGACCGCGGTCGCGTGCGGCAGGAGCGAGAGCGCCGTCACCACCAGCGGCGTGACCGCCGAAAGCGCGACCAGCCAGACGAGGACGATGCGGGTGCCCCGCCGGTCGGACACGGGCCCGGCCACGAGGCTGGCCAGCCCGGTGGCGGCGTTCTGCGTACAGACCCAGGCGAGCAGGCTGCCCGCGCCGCTGCCCAGGCGGTCGCGGGCGAAGGCCTGGTAGTGCGGGAACATCATCAGCACCGCCGAAAAACAGGCGGCCACGGCCGCCAGCCGGACGAGCACGGGATCGCCGGCTACGGTCTCCCGCCAGGCGGCCACGCCGGCGGCGCAGCGATGCCCCAACGACCCCCGGCTCGAACCGGGGGTGGACCCCGGCGAATCGGCCGGCTCGTCGAGAAACACCGGGGCGACCGCGGCGACCGCGAAGAAGGCCGCCGTCGCGGCGAAGATCTTGGGAAACCCGTCGCCCTCGGCGAGCCAGGGTCCGAGCAGGGCGATCGCCGCCGCGATCGCCAGCACGCTGCCCACCGCCACGCTCACCACCATGGCCCGACCGCGATGGCCGGGCGAGACGAGCTTGCCCTGGAGCGCCGCGAACACGAGCTGGTTCACGCCGATCACCGCAGAGAACGTGGCGTAGACGACCAGGAACAGGAGCGCCAGCAGATCGGGCCGCGCCGCCTGCAGCGGTCTCCAGGCGACCGCCAGCACCGCGAAGCAGGCGGCCATCCCCAGGCTCGTGGCCACGAGTGACCACTTCTTGCGCGGCCGACGGGCCACCGCCCCCGCCACGAGCAGCGGCGGCACGCTCTGGCCGCCGCGGTTGAGCACGGGCAAGAGGCCGCGCAGGAACCCGGAATCGACGACGGCGTCGAGCACCGCCGGCATGATGATGGTCTCGGTCTTGAAGATCCAGCCGACGCGGACGGCGATCTGGTAGCACTCGATCCAGAACGTGTTGCGGGATTCGCGGCCGGCGTCGTCGAGGGCCGCGGTGGTGGTGCCCGCCGGGGGCGGGATAGGATCGAGGTCGGTCGTGTCGTCGCCCATCGTTCCTGCAGCATGAGGGTTTTCCGCCATGCCGTCCATGCGTGCCGCCTGCCTCGCCGCCGCGCTTGTGCCCATGATCACCAACGCCGCGGAGGTGCCCGTCTGGTTCGGCACCTACACCACTTCCACGAGCGGCTCCGAGGGCATCTACGTCTCGAGGTTCGACCCGGAGAACGGCACGCTCACGCCGCCACGGCTCGCCGGTCCGGCCACGAACCCGTCGTTCCTCGCCTTCCACCCACGGCTCCCCATGCTCTACGCGGTGTCGGAGATCGAGACCGCCGACGGCATTCCGGGCGGTGCCGTCGAGGCGTTCGCGGTCGACGAGACGACCGGGGCGCTGGCGTCGCGCGGAGCGGAGTCGACCGGAGGCGCCGGGCCGTGCCACGTGACCGTCGACGCCCAGGGCAGGGTCGTGCTGGCGGCCAACTACGGCGGCGGCAGCGTCGCCTGCCTGGGGCTCACCGAGGACGGCCTGCTCAGGCCACTGGTGACGGGGAGCGGGCTGGTCCGCCATCGCGACGACCGCGTCTGGACGCAGGGCTCCGTTGCCGGACGACAGGACAAGCCCCACGCCCACTCCGTCGACGTGGTCGACGACCGGGTGGTGGTGTCGTGCGACCTCGGCCTCAACCGGATCCTGATGCACCGGCTCGATCCCGAGACCGCGACCCTGGAGGCGTTCCGTGCGGAGACGTTGCTCCACGGCCGCGGGCCGCGGCACCTCGCCTTCCATCCGCACGGCTCTCGCGCCTGGTGCGTCAACGAACTCGACCTCAGCGTGACGGGCTTCACGTTCGATCCGCGCTTGTGCTGGCTCACGGAAGCGAGCCACCACTCCACGCTCCCGCCGGACGTCACCGACCGCACCGGTTTTTCGTGTGCCGAGATCGCGGTCCATCCCGACGGCAGGTTCGTCTACGCGTCGAATCGCGGCCACGATTCGATCGCGATGTTCCGGATCGTCGACGACACCACCGACCTCGAGTGGCTCGGCACGGAGCCGACCCGTGCCAAGACGCCCCGGCACTTCGCGATCGCCCCCGGAGGCAGGTTCCTGCTGGTGGCTGGTCAGGCGGCGAACCTGGTGAACGTGTTCGCGATCGACGCGGACACCGGCAGGCTGTCGTTCACCGGCACCTCGGTCGCGGTGCCGAGCCCGGTGTGCATCGCCTTCCGGCCGTGACCGCGGGCTCAGCGGCCGGGCCGCGGCTCGAGCAGCATCTCGAGGTAGCTGCGCCGCTCGGGCTGACCGCAGCCCAGGTGCCTGGCCAGCGACTCGACCCGGTCCACGGCGGCAGCGATCCCGGCGGCGTCGGCCCGCAGCTCCAGCTCCACGAACTCCCCGAGCTCGGCGACGCGGTCGACCGCCACCTCGATCACGGCTCCCTGCCACGCCACCGTGGCCAGCCGCCTCCGCTTCGCCACCTCGCGAACCCGGCGAAATCCCAGGGCCTCGAGGAGTTCCGTCCAGCGATCGAGCGTGGTCCGTGGGGTCCCGGCGGCGCCCGGCTCCCCGGCCCCGGCCACCGGCAGTTCGATCTCGCGGCGGGTCTTCGCCGCCGCCTCGAGCCGGGGGCCCTTCCAGGTGATCGCCACCCCCTGGGACGTGCTCCGGAGCCGCAGGGCCTCGTCGGCGGCTGCGAAGTCGCGGCGTGGATGGCTGAAGTATCGATCGACCTGATCGGCCGCGCCGTGCCACACGGCGCCGAGCCGGTCGAGCCGTTCCTCGAGTTCGCCCGCCCGCGACACCGGATACTTCAGTTCCACCTCGTACACTGGAATCTGGTCTCCACGCGGCCAGCCCGAGCCGGCGCTGATGCGTCGGTCGGATTGCGTCGTTCCCGATTCGTCGCCCCGGCTCCACCTCGATGATATCCCGAGCGACGATCGCCGCCCTGCTCGTGCCGCTCGTGGCCGCGTGCAACGTCCCGCGGCCGACCAACCCGCTCGAAGGCCGCCCCATGGGGACGCTGCCGATCGTGTCTCTCGACGATCCCGCGCTTCCCGTGCCGACCCTGGGCGGCAAGGTCACGCTGCTCAACTTCTGGGGCACCTGGTGTCCCCCCTGCCGCAAGGAGCTTCCCGGCCTGGTGCGGCTTGCCCGGCGGCTCGCCGCGGAACCACGGTTTCAGTTGATCGCCGTGTCGGTCGGTTCCGGAGCTTCCAGTGACGACGACCTCGCGGCCGAGACGCGGTCCTTCCTGGACGCACGGCAGATGCCGATCGCCGCCTGGGGATTCGGCGAGCCCGTGGCCACGGCCCACTTCTCGCTCGCCTACGAGCTTCGCGGTGTGCCCGCCACCTTGCTGATCGGTCCCGACTCACGGATCCGCCGCGTCTGGACGGGGTATCGCTCCAGCGACGAGGCCGAGATGGCGGCGGAGATCGTCGGGCTCCTCAAGGCGACGGCGATGGAGACCGCGGCGGCGCCCGTGGAGCCACAGGCGATCAGTCCGGCTTCGGCGCCGTAAGCCGCGCCAGGGAGTCGATCAGGTCCCGCGCGGCACGCGGTGGGTCGGCGGCCCGGGTCACGGCCGACGCGACCGCCACCCGCGTCACTCCCAGGGCGACGAGCGCCTCCAGCCGCTCGACCGTGATCCCCCCGATGGCGAACGTGGGCAGCGAGACCTCCTCGCAGACGGTCCGCAGAAACCCCGGCGGCGCCTGGTCCGCGAATGATTTGGTCGGCGATGGAAAGCAGGGGCCGATGCCGAGGTAATCGGCGCCGTCGAGGACTGCCCGCCGGACCTCGTCGAGATCGTGTGCCGTGCGTCCCACCAGTCGGTCGGGGCCGACGACCCGCCGCGCGAGCGGCACGGGGAGGTCGTCGGCACCCACATGGGCTCCATCCGCGCCGCACCCGGCCGCCACGTCGACACGGTCGTTGACGACGACGATCGGCCCGTCCCCTTGGCGGCGTGCCACGCCGAGCGCCAGCCGCACCCGCTCGGCGAGCAGCGGCAGCGGCAGGGACTTGTCGCGCACCTGAAACATGCCGACGCCCGCCTCGACCAGCGACTCGACCAGCCGCAGGAATGCGGCCGCGTCCCGACCGCCGTCGACGAGCACGCAGACCGACACCCCGCCCAGGCGGCCGGCGGCCCGGAGGGCGGCCAGCACGGCGCGTTCGAGCGTGTAGGTTCGGTAGCGGATCGACTCGAACCGGGTCGCCGCATCCGGCGCGACGACGGCAGCGAACTCCTGGAGGCTGCGGAGGGCCTGCCCCGCGCGGGCGGCGTTCGCGGCGACGATGTCGCCCAGGCCGCGGCGCGGCATCGCGGCGTCGGGCGCGATGCCCGCACCGACATCTCCGCCGACGTCGCGGGCCAGGGTCCGCCCCGGGAGCCCATGCCCCGCCAAGACCTCGGCGAGTTCATGCCGCAGGTCCTTCGCCAGCCGCGTGAGCTGGTCGCCGTCGAGGCCGAAGCGGATGGCATCCTCGAGCACCCGCAAGGCCTCGCCGGCCCGATTGGCCGAGGCATCGAGGGCCCGCCAGAGGCCCCGCGGGTTATCCCCCTGTCCGCCCAGACCTCCCGGATCTCCGGTTGCCATCATGGGCGACCGTTGTACCGCGCCGCCGATCGCCTTGGAGAAAGCGGTCCGGGGGCCTACAGTTTCTCCCCCTGCATCCCGCCCGAGCCACCTGGTGGCGAGCCGTCCATGCATGCCCTTCGCTTCCTGACGCTCGTCTGGCCCGGCCTGCCGTGGCTGTGGCTGCGGGGCAGCCTGTCGGGACTCGTGCTGGCGCTGGCCTTCGCCGTGTCGCTGGACATCGCCATCCTGACCACCTTCATCTGGCCGGCACTCCTCGAACTGGAACTGATCCTCGGTCTGTGGACGGCGGTGACGGCGATCTGGCTGGTCTCCACGGTGTCGGCGACGGCCGCCTTCCCGCCGCCGCTGGTGACGCCACGCCGCGACGAGGCCGACGCCCTGTTCGCCAGGGTCCGCGACGCCTACCTCGCCCGCGACTGGCTCCTGGCCGAGTCACGGCTCGGCGAACTGTTGAACCTGGCCCCCACCGACGGCGAGGCGCAGCTGCTGCACGCCACGCTGCTCCGCCGCACCGGCCGGACGGCGGCCGCCCGCAAGGCATTGGACAAGCTCTCCCGCAGCGACAGCGGCCGCGGATGGCAGGCGGAGATCGCCGCGGAACTCAGCCGGCTCGACCAGACCGGGACGGCCGGTGCGGATGCCGGGCCGGGCGTCCTGCCGCTCCGCGACGAGTCCAGCGGACGGCCGCCGCGATCCGCGGCGGCGTGACGGGGAAAACCGCGGTTTTCACGGCCCGGATACCGGCGGACAGACTTTCCGGTCCTCCAGTCCTAGAATCCCCTCGAGGGTTTGGCGTAAGGTTTGCTCCTTCCTCGACTTCGGAGGCGGGCTGCCGGAATGGCACGCCCGGCATCGCCGCGGGGCGACACGACCTCAGGGTTTTTTGGCGACAGGACCTCAGGGTTTTTTCATGTACGAGCGCTTCACGGATCGGGCCCGGAAGGTGATGCAGCTGGCCAACCAAGAGGCCCAGCGGTTCAACCACGAATACATCGGCACCGAGCACGTCCTCCTGGGACTGATCAAGGAGGGGAGCGGCGTCGCCGCCAACGTGCTCAAGAACCTCGACATCGACCTGCGGAAGATCCGCATGGAAGTCGAGAAGCTCGTGCAGAGCGGCCCCGACATGGTGACGATGGGCAAGCTTCCGCAGACGCCCCGGGCCAAAAAGGTCATCGAATACTCGATGGAGGAAGCCCGGAATCTCAACCACAACTACGTCGGCACCGAGCACATCCTCCTGGGCCTGCTCCGCGAGCAGGAGGGGGTGGCGGCGCAGGTGCTCATGAACCTCGGCCTCAAGCTCGAGGACGTCCGCGAGGAAGTCCTCAACCTGCTCGGTCACGGCATGGAGAACGAGGGGGGCGAGCGGGCGGGCATGGGCGGCCGCCAGCCCGCCGGAGGCGGCGGTGGCGAGGCTGCTCCGAAGGGGGGCAAGAGCAAGACGCCCGCCCTCGACAGCTTCGGCCGCGACCTCACGGAACTCGCCCGTCAGGGCAAGCTCGATCCGGTGATCGGACGCGAGAAGGAGATCGAGCGGGCGATCCAGATCCTCTGCCGGCGCACCAAGAACAACCCCGTCCTGCTGGGCGAGGCGGGCGTGGGCAAGACCGCGATCGTGGAAGGCTTCGCGCAGCGGGTCGTCGACGGCAACGTGCCCGAGCTGCTCGCCGACCGCCGGATCGTGGTGCTCGACCTGGCCATGATGGTGGCGGGCACGAAGTACCGCGGCCAGTTCGAGGAGCGCATCAAGGCGGTGATGAACGAGGTCCGCCGCGCCAAGAACACGATCCTGTTCATCGACGAGCTCCACACGCTCGTCGGCGCCGGTGGCGCCGAGGGCGCGATCGACGCCTCCAACGTGCTCAAGCCGGCGCTGGCCCGAGGTGAGATCCAGTGCATCGGCGCCACCACGCTCGACGAATACCGCAAGTACATCGAGAAGGATTCGGCCCTCGACCGCCGGTTCCAGATCATCATGGTGGAGCCGGCCACGAAGGACGAGGCCGTGGAGATCCTCAAGGGACTTCGCGACCGCTACGAGAGCCATCACCGGGTGAGCATTTCCGACGCCGCCCTCGAGGCGGCCGTCGACCTCTCCAGCCGCTACATCACCGGCCGCTGCCTGCCCGACAAGGCGATCGACGTGATCGACGAGGCCGGCGCCCGCGTCCGCCTCAAGGCGATGACGAAGCCGCCGGACCTCAAGGAGATCGACGAGGAGGTCGAGCGGCTCAACAAGGAGAAGGAGGAGGCGGTCGCCAACCAGGATTTCGAGAAGGCGGCGGCGCTCCGTGACCAGGCCGACAAGCTCAAGAAGAAGAAGCAGTCGATGACCCGCGACTGGCGGGACAAGAGCCGGGAGGCCGACGGCGTGGTCGACGAGGAGGTGGTGGCCGAGGTCGTCTCCAAGATGACGGGCATTCCGCTGACCCGGATGAGCACCGAGGACCAGGCCCGGCTGATGGGCATGGAGGGCGAACTCCACAAGAAGGTCATCGGCCAGGAGGCCGCGATCAAGAGCGTGTCGAAGGCGGTGCGCCGCAGCCGCTCCGGGCTCAAGGACCCGAAGCGGCCGATCGGCTCCTTCGTGTTCGCCGGCCCGACCGGCGTGGGCAAGACGCTGCTCGCCAAGGCCCTCGCGCAGTTCATGTTCGGCGACGCCGAAGCGCTCATCCAGATCGACATGAGCGAATACATGGAGAAGCACAACGTGAGCCGCCTGATCGGCGCGCCCCCGGGCTACGTCGGCTTTGAGGAAGGGGGCCAGCTCACGGAAAAGATCCGGCGCCGCCCCTACGCCGTGGTGCTGCTCGACGAGATCGAGAAGGCCCATCCCGACGTCTTCAACATGCTGCTCCAGGTGATGGAGGAAGGCCGACTCACCGACTCGTTCGGCCGCAACGTCGACTTCCGCAACACGATCATCATCATGACGACCAACGCGGGAGCCGAGGCGATCAAGAACGAGGCCGCGTTCGGCTTCCAGAAGCCGGACGGCGACGCCAGCTACGACAGCATGAAGGGCCGCGTCAACGAGCGGATCGAGAAGGTGTTCCGGCCGGAGTTCTTGAACCGCCTCGACGACGTGATCGTGTTCCACCACCTCACCGTCGACGACCTCAAGCAGGTGATCGACATCGAGCTGGCGAAGGTCCGCGAGCGGCTCAGCGAACGCGGCCTCAAGCTCGAGCTCACCGACGAGGCCAAGCAGTTCCTGATCAAGAAGGGATCCGACACCGACTTCGGCGCCCGGCCGCTGCGTCGGGCGCTGGAGAACTTCATCGAGGATCCGGTGAGCGAGGAGCTGCTCAAGGGCGAGTTCGAGGGCAAGGACACCATCCAGGTGGACTGCATCGAGGTGGCCGGCAAGAAGCAGCTCTCGTTCAAGGGCCTGGTGACGGCCGAGGCGGTCGCGGCGGCGCCCGCCGCGGGCGACGCGGCGTCCTGATCGAACCGGCATGCCGAACGATTGAACCGGCGGTCGGCGTGGGATAGGGTGCCACGATGCTCTGCCGCGGGCACGCTTCCGCGGGCCGCATCGAGGATCGACGTGTCCACACCCCGAGGTCATCGCCCAGTGGACCGGCGGCTGCCACGCCGGCAGCGAGGCCTTGGCGTCGAGCACCTGGAACCGAGGCGGCTGCTGGCGGCAGGTCCGCCGACTTCGTCCGGCTCGGCGCTGCTCCTGCTCGACCGCGCGGCCCTGGCGACGACCTCCGTGCTCCGGGGCGAGCTGGTCACTCCTCCCCGGCTGCTCGGCCCACTGGCGGTCACGCCACCGGCCGCCGCCCTCGGCACGCAGCCGTGCATCGGCGACTACAGCGGCGACGGGCTCGATGACCTGGCCTGGCGGTCCGCCGACGGCCGGGTCTGGGTGTCGGTGGCCGGCGCGTCGCCCGGCTGGTCGGCCCCGCAGCGCTGGGGAAGGCTCCCGCCGGGCACCGCCTGGGACTCCGTGCGGAGCGGCGACTTCAACGCCGACGGCCGCACGGATCTCGTGATCCGCAGTCCGGCGACCGGGAACTGGCGGCTGCTTGCCTCCACCGGCTCGGCGTTCGCCCCTCGGTGATCGCCGGCACGTGGCCGACGAACGTGGCATGGACGGACGTCGTGCAGGGGGATTTCGACGGCGACGGAGCCGCCGATCTCGCCGGCCGCGACCCGGCGACGGGCACCTGGAGCGTCTCCCACGGCACGCCCTCGGGCTTCGAGACGAGGGTGTGGGGTGCGACGTCGGCGACCACCACGTGGCAGCACGTACGGGCGGCCGACTTCGACGGCGACGGCCGCACCGACCTCGTGGGCCGAAACCCGGTCACCGGACACTGGCGGCTGTTCGCCAGCGACGGCAGCGGCTTTCGCCGTGGCGAGGTCCGGGCCACCTGGCCTGCGGGCACCTCGTGGTCCAGCGTTCGGGTGGGCGACTTCGACGGCGACGGCCGCGCCGATCTCGCCGGCCGCGACCCCGGATCCCAGCTCTGGACCGTGTCGCGCGGCGCCGCGGGAGCCTTTACCACCACTGTCTTCGGTGGCCTGGCCGCTCAGTCGCCCTGGCAGTCGTTCGTGGCGACCGACTTCGACGGCGACGGCCGCACCGACATCGCCGCCCGCAACGCCGCCACGGGCACGTGGCGGATGCTGCCGAGCACCGGCACGGCCTTCGGCCGGAGCGTCGTGATCGGCACGACGCCCGGGGCGAATGCCCCGCTCGGGGTGCGGCCGCTGCGGCTCGCCGCCGAGCGGACGGCCGCCGGCTTCGAAGCGGCCGCGCCCGTGCGGCTGGCCGACCTGAGTCCATCGGCACTAGCCCTCTCCTGGGATCCACCACCGGCCGGCGGATATTCCTCCGCACCGCGGGACTTTACCCTTGCCGGAAGCCTCCTCAGCAGAATCTGTGGGTTGATTCTGGCTCCGGTAGTTTGCCAAGGACATGAAACAACGCGATTTCAATGCCTTTCGCGGTCCGAAAGCCGAACGCTTTTCTGGTGGTCAGTTTTACGACGCCGTTCAAACCCTCGACAACTCCCGCCGAAATGGTGCCTTTGGCCCGGAACCAGTTGAGGATCAGGTGCCGATGACGCCGCAGGCTCTTGGCGACCTTCTTCATCGGCTTG
>Ga0194119_10008919_pt1 | contig 13611 bp, 11 predicted proteins | sample TA2MahC100mmetaG_FD_148620 | JGI IMG/M metagenome (GOLD analysis project Ga0194119, IMG submission 148620) | Freshwater microbial communities from Lake Tanganyika, Tanzania - TA2015018 Mahale Deep Cast 100m | ecosystem: Environmental > Aquatic > Freshwater > Lake | place: Tanzania: Lake... | reverse complement strand
GCGGTTTTATCGCCTTTAAGCGTGAGCTCGACGGCATCGATTTTAAACTGTTTGTCGTATTGACGGCGTGTTTGTTGATTCGCCATAATTCATACCTCCTTTTGGTTGGTAAGGTATGGCTTCTTTAACTGTCTATCAAAATATAGCATGTCCAATACATACAACAGGGCTATAGTGGTAATGCAGGTTGAAAATCTTCAGTGATGAGCGTGAGATTGGGATTGTATGCCGGGTCATGCTCTATGATGTGGCTCCATTTTTGCTGCATGTGAAGGCATTCCTCAATTGTCCACTTCGAGAAAAATCCTTTTTTTGCCTTGCCGGTTATTTCATGTACCTGTAATTTTGCATAGGGTGTCAATATGTTTCGCAATCCACGCTGTGATAGTTTCAAGGTAAGGTCAATCTGAGCTGTCTCGTATTGTAGAGAATTCTCTTCCATACCGTCGACGGCCAGGTAGTCTGTACGTTTCAATAGCAAGCATCCTCCTGCAAGTGCGGAAAATTGCTGCTGAAGGCATTTTCTTCCGGAATAACCGGCAGAGCCATCAAGTTGATCTCTGTGCGGGTATCCTGCCATGCCATGTATGCCCATGATAATGCCGCAGTGTTTGATTTTGCCATCTGGAGATACAAGTTTTGCGCCAACAGCTCCGATTTTTGGCTGTATGGCATGACCGAGCATTTCTTTCAGCCATCCTGAATTAATGATTTCAAGGTTGTCGTGCAGGATACAGATGTAGCTGGCTAAGGATGACGAGGCAGCTGTATTGAGAAGGGTTCTGTAATTATCAGTAGATGCCGGTTTATGGATAATGAGACGGGAGTCTTTGGGGAGTAAGCTGAGTTTTTCATGTTCATTGGGAAAATTTATAAGGCTAACGGTAAATTCCTGGAAATCAGTTTTATCCAGCAATGTTTTTATGCATCGTATCGTACATTGCGCAGAGCCCTGATAGATAATGAGAATTTCAACAGATGGTACCGGTTCCGGCAGCTTATACATTATTCTGCTGAAAATCGGAGCATCGATAGATTGGGTTACCTTTGCATCGACGCCTTTACGGTTCAAGTGCTCCTGTATGGCTTTTGTTGCTGCGATCAGTGCATAGGGTTTGGCATCAATGGTTTTTGCGGTGCTTTCTTTGTGAATTCTCCAGTGATAGAGAATTCGTGGGATATGACGTATCTGTTCTGGCTTGATGGATTCGATTGCACGTAAGGCAAGGTCGTAGTCCTGCGAACCTTCAAATCCCTTGCGGAAGCCACCGATCATTCGGATCAAAGCGGTTTTATAGACACCGAGATGCGAAATCATGTTTTGACAGAGAAACAGGTCGTAATTGAAATCACATTTAAAGTAGGGGTCTTGTCTTCTGCCGGATTCGTCAATTTTGTCTTCATCGGAATAGATTATGGCTGTGTCGGGGTGCTTGATTAACTCCCTTGCGTTCCAGTATAGGGCAAGGGGATGGAGTTTATCATCATGGTCGAAGAGTGCTATGTAATCTCCTGTTGCAAGTTCAAGCGAGGTGTTACTTGCTTCCGAAATGTGGCCGTTTTTATTTCTGAACCGGTATTTGATCCTTTCGTCCTGATTGGCATATACCGTGATGATTTCCCTGACTTTCTCATTTGGCGAGTGGTCATCTGCTATACAGAGTTCCCAATGTGGGTAGAGTTGGCTTTTCACGGAGCATATGGCTTCGTTAAGAAAGTCCGTTGAAGGGTTGTATACCGGCATGATAATCGAGAATCTTGGAGGCGAGGGTATGAGAGCAATTTCCTGTGCCATGTTCAGTAGCTGTTCGTAGGAGTAAGTTTCGACAGCATCGATCCATTGCTGGTATTCACTCTTATCAAAATGGCTGTTATTGCGGTCATAATTATCTGTGCCGGAGTTTGGTTTTATTGTGCGTTTTTTGATTGATTTTGACAGTTTCCATGCGGGTTTAATGATTTGCCAACTTCGTGAGTTGAGGATGCTCGACAGCTGGTTTTGATTTTTAGTGTTGAGGTTCTGGCAGTTATGAATCGCAGCGTCCATCAGTTTTATTTGACGTTTTTGTACCGCAATGATTTTTTTTTGTTCGATAATCGCAAGCTCTTTTTGTTTCAGGAGCTCATCTCTTTTTATATGGCAGAGAGTCTGGTATTCGAGGTTTTGCCCGGCTTGGGTGAATATCGTCTTCAAATGCGTGCGTTGCTGGGGCTGCTGCCATGCTTCATTCAGTTGCCGGGCTGTCTCGCTAGGCGTGCCTCCCGGAAAAAGAACGCCAAGTCCGTGGGAGTGCTCGAAAGCGATGTGTGGGTAACGACCGGAGATCTCTTCCCAGAGCTTCCAGACGCCGAAATCGCCTGATCTGACTGTAATGTCATGGAAAAGAATGGTGCCATGTGGAGATATTTTAGGCAGCCATGAGTCGAAGTCGTGCCTGACAACTTCATATGTGTGGAGTCCGTCTATATGTAACATGTCGATTGAATGATCGGCAAATGTGTCAATAGCGTCATCGAATGTGGTTCTCAGAAGCGTCGAAAAGTCGCTGTAGCGTTCCTGGTTGTGCCGCAGAACCTCCTGATAGATATCATCGCTGTAAAAACCCGTTTGCTTGTCACCTTTCCAAGTATCGATAGCATAAACTCGGCTATGTATGCCAAAGTGGTGAACGCTCTGGCAGAATGAAAAGTAGGAGTGACCGGAGTGCGTGCCAAGCTCTACAATGCAACGTGGTTTTTCCTGCTGGATAAACCACATTGCAAAGGGAATATGACCAGCCCATGACCAAGGCGGAGACAGTCTGGTAGGGGCCGGCAGGTCAGAAAGTAACGAAAAGTCGAGCATTCTTATTTAATTGTTATTAAACAACAAAAATAAAATTTATACCAGATTCGGATCAATTCTGTAATGCCCGACCACTCGTGGTGGTAGACGTTCAGTATCTCCGCCTGTTCGGGGTAGCTCCGACTCAAGCGCAGGTCAGCAGGATCGTTCCAGACTGGCTCAACGGGGCGTTTCTGACGGTGGAGATTGATCGACGCTTGCGCCCTTGCCTCAGTGGCTATTGAACCTGCTTCCTCCAGGATACGGCGCCTTTCTTTGCAGTTCTCGCGTTCAGTAAGCGCCGCAGCCTTCCATGCGTCCTGTTCCGCTCGCAATTTGGCGTTTTCGGTTTCAATACTTGACAGATATTCCGCGTTCAGGAGCGAATTGTTCATTTATGAGCAACCGTTTTTGGGGAATAGGTGTGATATATACTGTTGTATATGGGAGTTATTGCATATATAGTACTTCCAATATGGTTTTATTTTATGAGTATTCAAAAATAAAATACGGCATTGACGCCTGATTTTTCGGTCGACTCGATTCACTCGATATGGAGGTACAAGATTCTGAGGTCGAGCCGGATTCTTTTATGTGAAGTAGTCTTGCGGTGTATTTCGGGAGATCGGTTCGGCAATTCATGATTGTTCGTATCGCACGTCTGCTGATACGCTTTCGGGACAGGTTTTTCGGGATAATGCGAGGCTATCTTATATTGTTAATCGATGTTCATATGCGCTCTTTTGTATAAGAGACGATGAAAATGTAGATTACAGCAACGCTATACTTTTTGAACAGATAACCTGTTTATGAAATTATTCTTACGGCTTGTCCGCTATCTTGCCCCCTCAAAAGGGAAGATCTCTCTTGTTATTCTGGTAAGCATTATCACGTCCCTGCTTGGAGTTGTTTCCATCTATTCGGTATTGCCTCTTCTGAATGCAGTGTTTACCGCAGACAGAGCCGTTGAGGCTCCCTTGCGTCCGGGAAATGATGGTGAGGCCGGTGTCGATTCGCAAAAGAGCGAAAAAAAACAATCGTCCTCCAATGTGCCCGGACTGAATTCGTTTGACACTGACAAGCTCAAGCAGTCGGTGACGCGTACATTTGAGCAGGCTTTTCATGCCGAAACAAAACAGCAGACTCTGCTCAATATCTGCCTTTTTCTTATTGCTTCTTTTGCTGTTAAAAACTTTTTTGTCTATCTGAACGGGCAGCTCATTTTCAGGGTACAGACAAAAACCGCCAAGAAGCTTCGGGACGACGTGTTCAGAAATATTATCGAAATGCATCTCGATTATTTCAACAAGAACAAGGTCGGAGGTCTGATGAACCTGGTTTACCACGATGTGCAGGCCGTCAATGCCACTGTAAGCTCTACTTTTGTGAATTTTCTGCAGAACCCTTTTTCAATTCTGGTTTACGTCGGCGTTTTGCTTGTTCTGAGCTGGCAGCTTACCCTTTTTGCCGCATTGTCGTCAGTGCTCATTTTTTTTGTTATCCGTAAGGTCGGCAGGCAGGTAAAAGGACTTGCCACCAGTTTTCGTAATAATATGGGCGATATGAACTCCGTGCTGCAGGAGAAATTCAGCGGTATCAAGGTGATCAAGTCCAGTGCGTTCGAAGATGTGGAGTATGCAAAATTTCAGGGTTTTACCCGTGATTTCAGGGCCCTTGATATTAAAATCTCACGACTTCGCAATATTATCGGTCCTCTCAACGAAACCCTCCTGGTGGCAGCAATAGCCCTTGTGCTCTGGTTTGGAGGACTGCAGGTGTTCGATGGACGAATGACCTCATCCGAACTGATTTTGTTCGCTTTTACCCTTTATTCCACCATGGGGCCAATCAAGATGATCGGTAACGTCAGTACCCAGCTGCACCTTGGAATGGTTTCTGCAGAGCGTCTTTTCGAGCTGCTCGATACCGTGCCGGCCATAAAAAACGGCTCACGTTCCATCAAGGGGTTCTCTGAATCGATCAGATTTGAGGATGTCTGCTTCAAGTATCTGAATGAGCCCGATGCTCCGAATGTTCTCGACCATGTTACGTTCGAGATCAAGAAAGGCGAAATGGTGGCGCTTGTCGGTCAGTCCGGTTCCGGCAAATCAACCGCAGTTGATCTGCTTCTGCGGTTTTACGATGTCGATTCGGGCAGGATTACCATTGACGGTACGGATATAAGGGAGTTTGACTACAAACAGCTTCGGCGTATGATCGGGGTGGTGAGCCAGGAGGTGATTCTTTTCAACGATACGGTTGAATCGAATATCGCTTATGGTATCAGGGAAGAAGCTGATCATGAGCGGGTGGAGCGCGCAGCCCGTCTTGCCAACGCCCATCAGTTTATTACCGAGAAGCCCGAAGGGTATAAAACGTTTATAGGCGACAGGGGAATACAGCTTTCAGGCGGTCAGCGTCAGCGTTTGGCTATTGCGAGGGCCATGGTCAAGAATCCGGAATTGCTGATTTTCGATGAGGCGACCAGCGCGCTTGACAATGAATCTGAAAAAGTGGTTCAACAGGCGATTGATCATGCCCTCGAAGACAGGACTGCCCTTGTGGTTGCACATCGGTTATCAACAATAAGAAACGCCGATCGCATCATTGTTATGGACCGCGGCAGGGCTGTCGAGTCGGGTAACCATGAAGAGTTGCTTGAACTTGGCGGGCTATACAGGCATCTTTACGACATTCAGTTTGCGGGAAAGAGCGAAGCGGCATCCGACCTTTGAGAAGCCGGCACAGGCAGCTTGGCTTGTTTATATGTTTACTTTGTTGCCGAACCGGTTTAATGTATAGTCAATTATTCCCAATGTGATGTACTTCAGATACTCGGGCTTGCGGTCGCCATATCGCAGGCATCTCGAAATTCTTTGTTTATTGCATCTTTTCAGCATTGATGAATAAGCGGGAAAGTTTTTTTTGTATTTACTTGTGATATACAGTCCATTTCTGATGATAAAATACATTCGTTTTGGTGAGTGAATATTGAATGTTTTTTTCTTCATTCCGAAAAGGAAACTTCCGGAGTAACTTGTGCCGACGGTATGTCGCAGAAGGCAATTTGTCGCCTGCAGGACGTCAAATCCGGCTATATTGGCTCGTAAGCAGTAGTCGTGATCGACCGAGTCGATGAACAGGGATTCATTGAACAGTCCGATTCTATGAGTCAGGGCGAGATTGAGGAGATTCCCGGATGTCATGACCTCAACTTTTTTTACGTAGGCACTACTCGATTTATCAGGGGTTTGTTGATGTGATGGGGACAGTATTGCGGTCATGTTTTTATCTATTCCAGGTAATGAACCGAAGAATAAGTTTGCGTGCTGATCGTCAAAGAAACTGTCCTGGTCCATCGTAAGAAGCCATTCGTAGTTCTCCTGTAACCCTTTTGTTATTGCTGTATTCAGTGCTGTCGCAATGCCGAGGTTTTTGCCGTAAGAGAGTATTTCTGTATTGCTGAATGTATCTATAATGGACGCTAATAAATCCGGGTTGGTGTTTTGAGAGTTGTCTATAATGTAAAGCTTGTCTATATGGCCGATATAGGTGGCGATATTGCGAATGAGGGTGTCAGGGGGCGAGTAAAGCGTAACAATGCCGCAAATGCTGCTTTTCATCCTTATGGTTATGTTTGATAGGTTGGGGGTGAGTTTCGCGATGCTCAGCTTCGATTTATGGGAAAGGTCTTTTTCAGATACGGAGGAAATTGACATTTACCGTCAGGTTTAACAGGTCTTGTTATATTTATGTTTTGATTGCGCATTTTTGGTTCCGTCAGTGCGTCAGGAATTTGATAATTATACGCATATAACACTTCTTTAGAGTGCGCGTTTGATTTTCTGTGGCTTCTTGAGCGGCCTTATCATGGGGTTTATATATTCGAATAGCTATATGGAGGCTTTCAGGGTAAAAAATATAAAGTAATTCGGTAATTTCCGAATTATTTTACGGATTTTTTGGATATCAAGATAGATCTTGCTCCTAATCATTGGCACATGAATATCTTGATTGGCGCCAGGTAGTTCGGGGGTGATGTGAGTGCCGATTTGGCTGATTGTATCGTGAGAACCCACAATTCTATTTTTTCCTGAAATGGTTATGCAGGATTGCGGCTATCTTTTCCTGTGCGATCTGTCGTTCATATGTGGACTGAAAGTGTTTCAGGCTCTCTTCACCCATATTTGTTCTCAATTCGTCATTCAGGACGAGCGATTCGAATGCTGTTTCCCATTCAGCTTCGGTACTTGCCAGAAATCCGCTTTTTCCATTGAGCACGGCATCGAGGTTCGCTCCTACCGCAGATGCCACCACTGGTTTTCCGTGGGCCATGTACTGAAGCAGTTTGAAGGCGCATTTGCCCCGGCTCCATTCGTCGTCCTCCAGCGGCATGATGCCGACGTCGATAGCGTCGAGCCATGTGTTTTCACCCTCTTTCGACCATTTGACAAACTCCCATTTCGTTTTGAGCCTTTCCGGTGCTTTTCCGCTCATGACCGAAAAATGCACCGAGGGGTAGCGCTGCTGAATCGCCGATGCGGCTTGGTCGATCATTGAGAGGAAATAGAGGTTTCCGCTGTTTCCGATCCAGCCGATGGTGAGCGTTTGTCCATTTTTTGCAGTCGGTGATTGTTCGGGAAGCTTCGAGTATGATGTCGGGATAATGAATGTATTGACAGGATTGAAGCTGCGGGCATAGTTCGCCAGAGTGGGGCTGCCTGCAAAGATGATCGACGATTTTTTCAACGTGGTGTTCAGTCGCCGGATTATCTGCTTTGAGCCAGGCTGGGTCGGTTTTGGTTTTCCCTTCAGATAGCTTTCAATGGCGTAAAGCGCGTCGTCATAGTCGTAGATCAACCGGGTGTTCCTGGCGATAATCGAGATGAAAAGCTGAGCAAGTGGTTTGCGCTGCAACCAGACATAATCGTATTTGCCGCTTCTCAGTGCAATCGAGAGTTTTTCAGGATAGCTTTTGCTGGTGATGCGAAGTGGATGCATATCGATGCCGTACTTCTTCCAGTAGGGAAGGAATTGCTCGACGCGATAACGGTAGCTGGCCTGGTTTTCGGCAATGTGCAGACATAGTATCCTGATCATGAAATGAGGTTACGGTCTTGTTGCAATGAGAAGATAATGTATTCAGAAAACTGACAAGATGGAGTTTATAATCTGCCGTCTATATCGGAAGTTCCGAGCACTCCCTTGACGTCATACACCACGGATTTGTTGGTCGAGCAGAGTGACCGGATATTCAGTTCGAGGAAAACCTTGTGTGCTACCGCAAGGATAATCGCATCGTAACCTGTTTCGACGGGAGACTCGATACAGTCAAGGCCATATTCAGCCCGTAATTCTGCCGGATTTGCCCAGGGATCGAAAATTTGCACTTCAGCGTTGTAATGTCGCAGTTCGCTGATGATATCGACTGCTCTGGTGTTGCGGATGTCCGGACAGTTTTCCTTGAAAGTGATGCCGAGCATGAGTATTTTCGATCCTTTGACCCTGAGATCTTTGGCGATCATCAGTTTTACCACCTCAGAAGCGACATATCTGCCCATGTTGTCGTTCAGTCGACGTCCAGCCAGAATGATTTCGGGGTGGTATCCATATTCCTGAGCCTTCTGTGCCAGATAATATGGGTCGACGCCGATGCAATGGCCGCCTACCAGCCCTGGTCTGAAAGGAAGAAAGTTCCATTTGGTGCCTGCTGCTTCAAGCACGTCGAGGGTGTCGATGCCCATGCGGTTGAAGATCATTGCCAGCTCGTTGACGAAAGCGATGTTGATGTCACGCTGAGAATTTTCGATGACCTTGGCAGCTTCGGCGACCTTGATCGACGGTGCGAGGTGCGTTCCTGCCTCTATGACAGAACGGTAAAGCGTGTCGATCGTTTCTGCCGCATGAGGGTTGGAGCCGGAAGTGATCTTTTTGATTTTTGTCACCGTATGAAGCTTGTCGCCCGGATTGATGCGTTCGGGAGAATAGCCTACTGAAAAGTCTTTGTTCATTTTCAGACCCGAAATCCGTTCCAGAACAGGAACGCAGTCTTCCTCCGTTGCTCCGGGATAGACGGTCGATTCGTAGATGACAATGTCTCCGCGTTTCAGTACGTTACCAACGCTTTGACTTGCGCTTACAAGCGGCGTGAGATCTGGTCGGTTGTGTCTGTCTGTCGGGGTGGGGACGGTGACAATATAGATCGTTGCTTCCGTTAGGTCCTGCAGATCGGCGGTGACATACAATCCCTTGTTACGGGTTGTGAACGGGTTTGTCGTCAGGGTACAATCGCGAAGGGAGGCTTCTTCTGTTTCAAGCGTGGAGTCGTATCCATTTCGTAGTTCTTCGATCCTGTGCTGCTTGATGTCGAAGCCGACGACAGGATAGTGTTTTGCAAACTCGACGGCCAGAGGCAGGCCGACGTAGCCGAGCCCGATAATTGCAAGCCGGAGATCAGGTAAGGCATTAATTGTTTGCATGTTCTTTTTCTTCATGGGTTAACGATAGGCGTCGTATCATTTTCCTTTGTGACTGTGCGATGTTCAAGCCCGTCAACGAAGGCAATCCACCTTCCATCCGGCATTCTGTGGGGGTCTACCGTGTGCATTCCCAGGTTATTCCATGAGTCGTTTCCTGCCTGCACTACCGGGGTTTCGGAGGCAGGTTCCTCGCGATAGCTTGCAGGAGTGAGCTCAGTGATCCTGAATCCCCACGCTTTGCTGCCGTATCGCGGGACTCCGTCCTGTGTGTAACGGTAGAGTACTTCGTCAGCTTTTACAATTCGTCCTCCAGGCCTGGCAAAATGATCGCTGCCTTGTACTATCGGGCTTTTTGGATGCTCTTTCCAGGGGCCTGTAATGTTTTCAGCAACAAAGAGGTGAAGATTGTTGGCTTTTCTTTTGTAACTGAAAAGATACCAGTAACCATTATGGAATACGACTGAGGGGTCGAGAAGCGGAACCTGTTTTTTGTTTCCTTTCAGAAGTACAGCTGCAAGTTCCCACCGCTCCGGAAATACGAGGGCTTTGTAAAGGCGTATGGCATTCGATTTGGCGCATTCCGGCAGCATGTAGGTTGTCCCTTCATGCTTGAATACATATGGATAGGAGAGGTGGAATTTTTCTTTCAGGACAACGCCGGTGTATTTCCATGTTTTGAGATCCTCACTTATGGCATGTCCTATTTCTCCGACTTGTCTTTTGCTGTTGAGGAGTTCAAAAAAGAGATGGTATCTGCCTTCATGAATCGTCATGAACGGATCTGCGACAAAGCGAGCTTTTGGATCGGTCACGTCATGAGCTGTCAGGATCGGATTGGTTATGCCTGAAGCGGGAGCGAGCGTGATTGGATCAGGGCCTTCATAGATGCCGATAGACCAGATTTGGTTTTCCCTGCGCTTTGTTTTCAGATGTAGCCGTTTCAATCTGTAATTGACAAGCCACCCGAGAGCAAGCAACAGAGCAAAGAGTGTGAGGATCACTTCAGGAGCCATTGGCCGATGCCATGTTTCGTCAATATTGATTTCAGGGGACTTTTCCTGAGAGTTATTGCGCTCCCAGATTGCTTCACTGTTGGAAGTTCGGATGTGGTGTACAATCCTGTTTCTGTGCTTTTCCACATTTCAATACTCGCTCTCCAGTGTGGTGGAGTTTGAATCATTGATCGCTCTAAACACATTTCAGAGGTTCCTTTCAGTTTTCAGTGTAGCCGATTTTACAGTTGTTTCCCAAAATTCCCAATCGAGATCGAACAGGTTGCCCGGATTTCGATGATTTCTCTATTGATGCCCTGTGACTGACGTAATCGATGATGCGGAAACCGTTATAACCAGTACAATAGGAACGCTACGTTTTCCTTTGAAATCAGCCTGCTGGAATTTCCTATCAATAGTACCCCCTTCCATCAAATTTGTTCCTCCTGATGGAGAGTTGATAAAATAATGTTTATTTGTGCCTGGTTGCTTTGATTTCTTTGCAGAATGTCACGAATTCCTGTTCTATCCGGGTTGCTGAATATTTTTCCGATACACTGCTTTGGGCCGCTTTTACACAATCATTTGCTGCCATTCCGGATCAATGTAGAGTTTTATGAAGTGATTTGCAAGGGCTTAGTCGTCACCGTACTCGAAGAGGAGGCCGTTATGCCCGTCGGTTATGATTTCGGTGACGCCTCCCCCGGCAAAGGTGCTGACAGGCGCGTTTCCAGGGTACATTGCTTCAAGAAGGACGAATGAGAGTCCCTCACTTTCTGAGGTTATGGCGAATACATCGCTTTATGCCAGACGGGATATGGATCGGAGATAAATCCTCGAAGCTGGACTTGCTCACCGATGCCCAGTTTACCGATAAGCTGTTCGAGCCTGGTTCTCTCGTTTCCTTCTCCAAGGATCTGCAGCCGTTCTTCTATGCCGGGCCTCAGGATGAGGAAGCGCGCAAATCCGCGCAGCAGCAGATCATGGCTTTTGTTTCTGTCAAAACGTCCTGTCGTCGTAATCACCATCATTGTTCCGCATTTCTGTGGGGGTGATATGCGGTACCTGTCAAGCATTGTTGAATTGATTCCCCGGTAAAGTACCTTGATATTCCGTTCGGAAATGAGCCCGTCAGAGGTCACTGTTTCCCTGATTTGCCAAGCGTTGACGATCATACCGTCTGCCAGTGATCGGTAAACGAGCGTGTTTAAACAGTTGTTTTTCAGCTCGAGTCGTGCCCCGATCCAGACGATATTGATGATTCCGCAAATACGGCTGACTACGCCCACGATGACTTAATCCTTGCGTTTAGAAGGAATGATGACGTCGAAATGATGTTTTCTGAATATGGCCACCAAGTATGCGATCGTATAGAGGTCGCCCTCGAAGAGGAATGGCAGACGATATTTTTTATACGAAAAATGGTTTCCGATATCTTCATTGCGATAGGAGAGTACTACCCGATGCCTGTTTCAGAGAATATCAGCTGTAATAACAATCGATTGTTCGTTTCGCCCCAGCCTCGATTGGCGGAATTAAGGAAAAGGATATTCATTTTGTGAACGAGTGTTTCGTCGGGACAAAATGATATAGTGCAAAAAGTACAGATTTTGTTCTATATACGGATCAATTACTTGGAAATCATCAAATATGTTTATTACTGCGGTTATTAAAGGACTCAGTCCTTCTCATACCGGATACCTGGGTGATTAAATAGTTATTCATCCTTTTTCGGTGTTTACTGCAGATGCCTCAAATGCAAAATGGTCTTTTTCTGAATCGTATATTATGTGCGTGCAACACAAAATTGCTTCCAGGGAATGCGAGATTTTAATCGTCATTAAATTCTGCGAAGAACCCGTTGTTCAGATATTCATTGGAACTCAATTCAGGTAAAAGGCAGGCAATCTGAAATCTTCGATCTTGTCTCTGTGTTTTTCAAACCAATCATTGAGGGGCTTGGAATTATGAGGTTTGAGTCGTTTGCATAATAATTAGCGATCACGGTCTTATAATTTTCAAATATCTATTTATATTCACTCTCGATTTTATGAGTTTGTGATGTTTTTTAATGTGATAGCGAATCAATCCCAATTTCGGTACACGATAAGCAAAACCTTCTTCTATTGCATCAACGCAAGGGCTGCACATCCCGCATGGTTTGTCATAAATAGGGTTATGACAGAACCAGGTCAACCCCATAATGTTTTCGTAACTGTGTTTTTTTGCATCGGCAAGCATTTCAATTTTTGTGATATTGAATACAGGAAAGCTGAAGTTATTGAATAAATGAAGGTCATGATCTGGACATTCTACAGATAAAACAGTATTGCCGGATATTGTTGTCAGGTGTTGTCCAAGATAGAAGAAAAAAGGATCTCGTTGTCTGAAGTTATTTTTTTCAACTGCAATTTCTATTTGGGATAGATTATTTGTTATTGCATATGATGCCAGCCACTCAAATTGTCTGCCTATATGATGTACTGAAGAGATATTTCTAAATCTGGTACTTGTCTCTGTGTCGATAATTATATCGGATTTATCGATATATTTTGTCGGCAATATATGCTTGTGATGCGCTGGATATTTTTGTGATAATGCGGTTTTAATTTTATCCATTGCTTTAAGTTCGTAACGAATCGATTTTCTGGTATAATCCAAAATATAGAAGGTTTGAACAGTATAGCCAGATCTTATTAGCTCGCATAATCTGTATGTTGAATCCCAACCTCCCGACCAGAAAAGGTTTGCCTTTTTATTATCTGTCATGAACTTGAATTTGCTTCAATGTTATTTTGCTGTTTTTAATTAAAAAATACCGATTTTCACTAATGTCTCCAAGCGATGAAAAATTTTTTTCCATAATTTGTGCGTGAAAAATAGCGCATGCAAGCTTATTTTTGTCTATATGAATAATAAAGGGATTCTTTATAAGAAAAGATATAGTGCTTTCTGTGATTTTGAATGGAATGATAAGGAGATGGCTTTTGTTGGAGCTTTTTATGGTGAGAGGCCACTTTTTCTTGAAATTAAGAACTCCGTCATTGAGAAAACTTCGTGTGTTTCCTAAATTCAAATCTTTATGTCCAAGTTTGTGAAGATACTTGGACGAGAAATAATAAGTGGCAAAAATTGCTCCTGTATTCCAGTATGCTGTATTGCCATTTTTTAATCCATTTCGCCATAATATAAGCGCTCTTCAAAAAGTCATTCCGTAATCGGTTCCAAAGCCATCCAAGATTTTGCGAACATCTTCTTCAAGGGTTTTTGCGTTTCGCGTCTTAAATCCCATCAATTCATACTTCACTTTATGCCA
>Ga0194119_10008916_pt1 | contig 13616 bp, 11 predicted proteins | sample TA2MahC100mmetaG_FD_148620 | JGI IMG/M metagenome (GOLD analysis project Ga0194119, IMG submission 148620) | Freshwater microbial communities from Lake Tanganyika, Tanzania - TA2015018 Mahale Deep Cast 100m | ecosystem: Environmental > Aquatic > Freshwater > Lake | place: Tanzania: Lake... | reverse complement strand
AGGGGGTGGACATCGAGCAGGGGCGCAACGTCATCCTGGATCGCTTTCGCCACCTCAGCCCACTGGCCGTGCTGGGTGCCGGGCTCATTGAGGGCCTGAATCCTTGCGGCCTCGCCACGATTATTTTCCTGATCTCCTACCTGGCCTTCGCCGGGCTCAAGAATCGGCAAATCCTGGTCGTGGGCCTGGCCTTCACCTTCGGCGTCTTCGCCGCTCACCTGCTCATCGGCGCCGGGTTGCTGGCTTTCCTGCAAACGGTGAGCTTCATCGGCGTCCTGGCCAAGGTGTTGTACGCCATCATCGCCGTGATGTGCCTGCTCCTGGCCGCCATCAGCCTCGCCGACTACGTCAAGGTGCGCCAGGGGCGGGCGGCAGAGATGACGCTGCAGCTCCCCAAGTTCCTGAAGAAGCAGGTGCATCAGATGATCCGGCAAACCAGCAAGTGGCAGACGACCTTCCTTTACGCCCTGGCGGCGCTGGCCATCGGCGCGGTGGTGGCGGCGCTGGAGGTGGTCTGCACCGGCCAGGTTTATCTGCCCACCATTCTCTTTGTGGCCCAGATGCCAGAGCTACGGACCAATGCCCTGTTCTACCTAGTGCTGTACAATCTCATGTTTGTGCTGCCGCTGGTGATTGTTTTCCTGCTGGCTTTCTACGGTACCACCACCCAGCAACTGGGCGATTTTCTGGACCGGCACATGGGGGCGGTGAAGCTGACCACGGCCATCTTCTTCCTGCTCCTGGGCGGCTGGCTGGTCTACTCGCTGCTGTAGATAACAAAAAACCTGGCGAAGGTTTCGGAACCTTCGCCAGGTTTGAACCACAAAGGCACTGAACCTTGCGAAGGTTCGGTAACCTTCGCAAGGTTCAGTGCCTTTTTAGCGCCGCACGATGGCCTGGTAGATGCCTTCCAGCTCCTCTTCCGAATAAAAGTGAATCACCAGCTTGCCGCCCTTCTTGCTGCGCACCAGCTCCACCTTGGTGCCCAGGGTGCGGCGAAAATCGTCCTCCAGGGCCTGGGTCTGGGCGTCCACGATGCGCCGCGCCACTGCCTCCGGCGCGGCCCGGCTCTGCTGTAGCCGCCGCACCAGCTCCTCGGTCTGGCGTACGGAGAGCCCCCTCGCCACCACCACTTTCAGAGCAGCGAGTTGCTGCGCCTCGCCGGGCAGGGCCAGAAGCGCCCGGGCGTGCCCCTCGCTGATCTCCCCCGCCGCCAGGCTGGCCTGGGCCGCCTCCGGCAGGTTCAGCAGGCGCAGGGTGTTGGCCACGGTGACCCGCTTCTTGCCTACCCGATCGGCCACCTGATCCTGCGTCAGGCCAAACTCTTCAATGAGCTGGCGATAGGCCCCCGCCGCCTCCAGGGGGTTCAGGTCGGCGCGTTGCAGGTTCTCCACCAGGGCCAGCTCCAACGTCTCCTGCGGCGTGGCCTCTTTGACCAGCACAGGCACGGTGGCCCGCCCGGCCAGCCTGGCCGCGGCCCAGCGCCGCTCCCCGGCGATGAGCTGGTAGCGTTCCCCTGGCTCGCCCGCGGCACCAGGCAGGGCCGTGACGACCAGAGGCTGCAGGAGGCCGTGCTCGCGGATGGAATCGGCCAGCTCTTGCAGGCTGGCAGGGTCCATGGCCTGCCGCGGCTGCCGTGGGTTGGGGACGATGCTGTCTACGGCGACCTCCAGCAGGCCGGGGGCCGGGCCAATGGGGATCAGCGCCTCCAGCCCCCGGCCGAGGCCGCCTTTAGGCTTGGGCATGGGAACCTCCACAATCGTAGAGCCATCTGCCAAAATGGTCTGGGTGAGCTATGTAGCTTAGCACAGCGCAATGACAGCGTGAAACGTGATGCGTGAAACGTGAAGATCACGCATCACGTTTCACGTTTTACGTTTCACGTTTCACGCCTACCCTCTCGCCATTACCTCCTCCGCCAGGGCCTGGTAGGCCTGGGCGCCGCGGCCGGCGGGGTCGTACTCCAGAATGGTCTTGCCGAAGCTGGGGGCCTCAGAGAGGCGGACGGTGCGCGGGATGATCGTCTCGAAGGCTTCGCGGGGGAAATGGCGCCGCACTTCCTCCACCACCTGCTGGGCCAGGTTGAGGCGCGGATCGAACATGGTCATGAGCACGCCAAAGACGCGCAGGTTGGGATTGAGGCCATCGCGAATCAGTCTGATGGTCTTGTGGAGATGCGTGAGGCCCTCCAGGGCCAGATACTCGCACTGTAGGGGAATCAGGACGCCCCGGGCGGCGGTGAGGGCGTTGACCGTGAGGAGACCCAGGGAGGGCGGACAGTCCAGAAAGATGTAATCGTAGAAGGGGGCCAGGGGGCGCAGGGCCCGCTCCAGGCGACGCTCCCGGGCGATCATGTTCACCAGCTCTACCTCCGCCCCGGCCAGGGCCAGGCTGGAGGGCACGACGTCCAGCCCCCGGCAGCGCCCCACGATGACGACCTGGTCCAGCGGCGTCTCCCCGACGATGGCGTCGTAGATGGAAGGGTTGATCTTGCTCTTGTCGTAGCCCAGGCTGCTGGTGGCGTTGGCCTGCGGGTCCACATCTATGAGGAGCACAGTCTTGCCGGCGGCGGCCAGGCAGGCCCCCAGGTTGATGGCCGTGGTCGTCTTGCCCACGCCACCCTTCTGGTTAGCCAGGGCGTAGATGCGCGTGGTCATAGCATCCCCTCAGACCTGACAGGTCTTGGAGACCTGTCAGGTCTCACCGTGACCGTGGCCGCGGGCCATCCTTGCCGCCACCTGCTCCGGTGTGGGCAGGCCCGTGGCCCCCGGCGTCTCCACCACAAAAGAGGCTACACAGTTAGCGTAGCGCGCCGCCTGGTAAGGATCGCCGGTGTGGCGCAGCTTGATCAGGAAAGCAGCGGCGAACACGTCCCCTGCGCCGGTGGGGTCTACCTCGTGGGCGGGGAAGGCCGGGAAATGGCGCGGGCGTTGGCCGCGCACGTAAACCGTGCAGCCACGATGGCCCTGCGTGACCACCATGATGCGCGCCAGGCCAGCGTAGCGGTGGATGGTGGCCACGTCCCCGGCCACGTCATGCTCGCTGAACACCAGCACGTCGGCCCGCGCCAGGACCTCCTCCACCTCGGCCCAGGGCACCGGTCGCACCAGCCCGGTCCCGTCCCAGCGGCGCATCCACCCCTGGGGCGTCACGCCGATGAGGGCCTGATCGAACAGGACGAGCATGTCCCTACTCAGCTCCTGAGCCAAAGGCCCCAAATGGACGATAGGGGCGGCGCGCCAGGCGGCGGGCACGTCGGCGGGAACGATGGGGGCGGCGACGGCGCGAATGTACTGGTAGCGTGTGCCATCGAGGTAGATGTTCTCGAAGGTGGTAGTCACCGGCGAGGGCAGGCGATGCACAGCGATGCCGCAAGCGGCGAAGCGCGACAGGTCCAGCGCCGGATCGGCCCGCGTGACAATGCCCGTCTCTCGACCCAGATTGCAGGCCGTGAGCGAGGAGTAGGTGACCGTACCACCGATGGTGAAGCGGCCATCGGCCAGTAGATCCTTGGTGATGTGGCCGATGACCAGGAAATCGGGGCAAGTAAGCAAAGCAGCAAATCAACAAATCAGCAAATCGGCAGTTTGTGGCTGGACCGATTTGCTGATTTTGTTGCCTACGTTGGTTGGGGCGGGATACGGCGTTATACTATTACCCCGCAACAGTTGTGCGTCATTGCGAGGAGCGGCGGCGATGAAGTAATCTCTCGGTTGCGCAACGCGAGAGATTGCTTCGCTACGCTGCTCAGAAACTTCCCCTTGTCACTCTGAGCGCAGCGAAGAGTCTCGCCCCCGCATGGGCTGAGATGCTTCGCTGCGCTCAGCATGACAGTTTCTGTCTTTGCGCATGCCCCCGAGGGCATGGGGTTCTATGAAGTTGGTGGCGGCCAGAGGCCGCGCTAGGTTTTGGGCGAGATCACCACCCGCCGGGCCTCGCCCTCGCCGAAGCTCTGGGTGGTGACGTAAGGGCTGTCCTTGAGGGTCAGGTGGACGATGCGCCGCTCGTTGGGGGGCATGGCCTCCAGCGTGACCGGCTGATGGGTATAACGCACCCGCTCGGCCATGCGCAGGGCCAGCCCGCGCAGCGTCGCCTCCCGGCGCAGGCGATAATGCTCCACGTCCACGATGATGCGCCGCTGCGGTCGCACCTGCCTGTTGACGATGAGGTTGGTGATGAACTGCAAGGAGGCCAGCGTCTCCCCCCGCCGCCCGATGAGGATGCCCAGGTCGTCACCGGTGACGTCCACGATGACGTTCTCCAGGGTCTCAGCATCCTCTGGGGCCTGCGGCTCGGGCGGGTGCAGGGCTACCGTGGCCCCGATGCCCATGCCGTGCAGGAGATGAGCCACCACCTCTTGCGCCTTCTCGGCGATCTCTGCGCGCGCGGCCGGGGCGACTTCCTCCACCGCCTGAGTAACGGGCTCTTCCTCCTCCTCAGCCACGGGCGCCAGAGCCAGCAAAGGAGCGGGGGGCGGCGGGGGAGGAGGAACAGCGGCGGGTGCAGGCAGGGCGCGCAGGACGCTCACCAGTACCCGCGCCTCCTCGGCGCCGATGCCCAGGATGCCCCGAGAGCCTTCCTTCAGAACCTTGACCTCTACCTCGTCTCGCCTCTTACCCAGCCGGACCAGTGCCTCCTCGATGGCGGCCTCCACCGTGCGGGCGCTTATCTCGATGCTCTCCATCAGGTCCTTTCGTTCTCCTTCTGTGATCACTGGATCGAGCCAGCCCCCGCCCGCTAGCGCTTTTTCTTCTTTTTAGCTCGGGATGGCTTGCCAGGAGCGGGGGCGCTGGTGGTTTTGGGCGGCGGTGCCGGCTTATTCTCTGCGACCGGCTGGGGCGCGCCCAGCAAGCGGCGGAAGGCCTCACCCAGGGTGGGTCGCTCGGCCGGGGCCGAGATAGTCACCGGCTGTGGCCGGCTTTCCGTGAGGGAAATTGTTACCGGGGCCGGCTCAGGCGTCAGGCGCATGATAATATACTGCTGCACAATGCTGACGATGTTGGTCGCCACCCAGTAGAGCACAATCCCCGCCGGGAAACTGATGAACATCACGGCAAAGAGCAGAGGCATGAATTGCATCATGCGGTTCATGGCCTGCTGCTGCGGATCGGCCGTGGGCGTAGGTGGCGTCATGATACGCTGATAAAGGAACTGGGAGGCCACCATGATGATGATGAGGATGTAAGGTAGTCCCTCTGGCTCGGCCAGGTTGGGCAGCCACAGGAATGGAGCCCGAAACTCTGGTGTGGAGGCCAGGTTCATGAGGGCGTAGTAGAGTCCACCCAGGATGGGCATCTGAATCAACAGCGGCAAGCAGCCGCCTAAGGGATTGACGCCGGCCTCCTTGTACAGCCGCATCGTCTCCTGGCTCAGCTTCTCCCTTTCCTTGGCGTACTTCTTCTGAATCTCCTGCAAGTGCGGCTGCAGGGCGCTCATGGCCTTCTGGGAACGCACCTGCTGCATCATCAAGGGGGTCAGGACGACCCGGATGATGAGCGTGAAGACGATAATGGCCAGGCCGTAGCTGCCGAGAAGCCCGTACAAAAACTTCAGCAGTTCGGTGGCTGGCTGGATGATCAAAGGGATAAAGATGTCAAACGGACTCCTGAGGCCTGAAGGGGCCGCGGGCGGCACAGGTGTCGTGACCGCGGCTGGGCCCAGCGGTTCGGCCGATGGGGTCGGCACTGGTGTGGCCGTAGGTAACGGGGCGCAGCCAAGCAGAACAAAGCCCACAATGATCAGGATACCAAGCACACTGAATAGATGCTTCTTAGGCAAAGACGCAAACCTCCTCGCTACACAAATAGCACTTCTATGACTCAGCAGATCACGAATCTGGCTCGTAGTGGGCGCTTGCCCCGATACATCACCAAGTCAAGCCTTGCCCTGAGCGCACGAAGGGAATGTATCGGGGCTTGAGCGCCTGCCCCGATACGCTACAAACAAAGCAATGTATCGGGGGCTGAAAGCGCACTACAAGTGCGCACTACGAACCCAAACTGTGGTCTACCGATACTGGCAATTTCAGACTGCAATCTGCAATCTACAATCTGAAATCTGCAATCTAAGCTTACGGCACGGGGTCGTAACCGCCTGGGTTGAAGGGATGGCAGCGCGCCAGGCGCCTCACTGCCAGCCAGCCTCCTCTGAGCACGCCGTACTTGCTCACCGCCTCGTAGCCGTACTGGGAGCAGGAAGGATAAAAACGACAGCTCGGCGGGAGAAGCTTGGAGATCGTGTTCTGGTAAAAGCGAATCAACGCCAAAACAAGTGGCTTCATTCTTTTCTAACTGGCTCGACTCCGGCGGTTGCTTAGAACCTATCCTAAAACTAGCGGGCCGGGCTCCCACGCCCGGCAATCCTACGCTTAGGACATGTCTGGCGGCATGGGAGCCGCCTCGGCTGGCTTCTCCGGCAACAGCAGTTTAGCCCGGCGCAGAAGCTGCTCCACGGCCGCGGCGATCTGGGCGAAGTCGGCGGTTAGGAGTGGCTGGCGGGCGATGAACACCAGGTCCCAGCCCGGCGCGATAACCGGCTGCTGCCGCCGTGCCGCCTCGCGCAGCCGGCGCTTCAGGCGGTTGCGCACAACGGCTTTGCCCAGGCGCTTGCCCACGGCGAAGCCGAAGCGGGTGACCGCCAGCCCGTTGGGGCGAGCGGCCAGCACCACCAGGGGGTGCGCCCAGGAGCGCCCAGAGTCGCGTACCGCCTGAAAGTCGGCGTTTTTGGTCAGCCGGTAGGGCCGCTGCATATCCGAAAGCTGGCGATGGTCAGAACAGACGAAGGACTAAGGACTAAAGACTAAGGACGAACGACTAAACAACGGTGAGCCGCTTGCGGCCGCGCAGTCGCCGGGCCTTGAGCACCAGACGGCCGCCACGGGTGCTCATGCGCTTCAAAAAGCCGTGCTCACGGCGGCGGGGGATACGCTTGGGCTGGTAAGTTCGCTTGGGCATCAGGTCTCCTGCCTATAGTTCAGTATATTGTGGCGCTTATTATACCCTGTTTAGCCCCCGGTGTCAACGAGGGCAGAAGGCGATTTTTCGGCCCAGCCTCAGCCGGTCTGGGTGAAGCTGAGGGTGAGCACCCGCCGCGTGGCCGCCGTGGCCTGGGCGCGGGCGTCCAGGCGATAGCCCACCACCCACACAATCTGGCGCGGCGTGGCTACGATGGGCAGCAGATCGCGCCAATCCCGCGGCACCTTGTGATCCACGAAGAAGTCCTGCAGCTTCTGGGAACCCTCCAGCCCCAGGGGCTGGAAACGGTCGCCCGGACGACGGCGCCGCAGCACCAGCTCGCTGCCCACGGCAGCAAAGTCCACCGTGACGGCGTAGGGCGCTGGCGGCGGCAACTCTTCCGCGGTGCGTTCCACGACCTCTGCCTGTACCTGCCAGGGCACTCCGGGCAAGGGTGTCACGCCGGGGATGGCCAGGGGGAGCTGCTCCACGGTCAGAAGCGGCTGGTTAGTTGGCACTGGCGCGGCCGCCGCCCGGCCAACAATCAGGTGGGTATAGCTTTTGGCGACACGCAGCCCGCTAGGCAACGTCGCCTGAGCCCCCACCCGCTTCCCGGCCACAGCCAGGGCCTTTTCCATGTGCCCTGCCCCCACGTCCTGCCAGCCGCCTTGTCGCCGCGCCACCGCCTCCCGTAGCAGATGCCGCTGCAAGGCCGGCGGCAAGCCTCGCCAGGCGGCCAGATCGAAGGCCACAGCGTCCGCCGTCTCCTGGGCCAGGGCAGGCCAAAGCCGTGCCACTTCGCCCTGGAGATAGGCGTAGTCGTCGGCGAGGGTATGGGCGGCGCGCAACAGGGTGGCGCGCAGGTTGGGGTTGTAGGTCTCCAGGGCAGGGAGCAGCCGGCGGCGCAGGCGGTTGCGCAAGATAGACTCGTCTTCGTTGGAACGATCGTGGCGCGGCGCCAGGCCGTGCTCGGCGCAGTAGGCCTCCACCTCGGCGCGAGTCACCGCTAGCAGCGGGCGCACCAGGCGGATTGGCGCGGCCGGTTGCTCGTCGGCGGCCAGATCGGCGCGCAGGGGGCGCACGGCCATCTCCTGTACGGGCTGCATCCCCCGCAGGCCGGCCAGTCCCGCTCCGCGCAGGAAGTGAATCAGGATTGTCTCTACCTGATCATCGGCGGTGTGCCCTACGGCGACGGTGGGCGTGCCCACGTGGGCCGCCACTCGCGCCAGGAAGGCGTAGCGCACGTAACGCGCCGCTTCCTCCAGGGAGAGGCGCTGCGCCTGCTGCACGGCGCGCACGTCGGCGGTTTCAATCGTAGCCGGCAGTCCCCAGTCCCGGGCCAGCCCGGCGACGAAGGCGGCGTCGGCGGCGGATTCTGCACCGCGCAGGCCGTGATTCAGGTGGGCCACGTGCAGGGCGATGCCAAGCTCGCTCTGGAGCTGGCGCAGGACGTGCAGCAGGCAGAGCGAGTCGGGGCCGCCGGAGACGGCGACGACCACCGTCTCGCCGGGGCGAAAGAGCCCCTGTTTGTGGATGGTAGCGCGTACCTGGGCGATGAGCATGGCCTGTAGCAGGTATCCTTGCGAAGGTTTCAGAACCTTCGCAAGGATCGGCAATGATATAGCAAAAAAGGCAAACCCCAGCGGGTTTGCCATGTGGTGCCACGAACTGGTGGCGGCGACTGGATTCGAACCAGTGACCTAACGATTATGAGCCGTCCGCTCTACCTCTGAGCTACGCCGCCGGGCAAAGAATAGCCGATAGCAGGGGGCGAGCGGCCATCTGCTATCGGCCATGAGCCAATTGGTAGCGGGGAGTGGATTCGAACCACTGACCTTTGGGTTATGAGCCCAACGAGCTTCCACTGCTCCACCCCGCGTCACTCTGGATTATACACCATCGGCGTGGCAAAGTCAAGCCTTTTAGCGACGAAAATCGCCTACGGTCCACCAAATAGCCAATTTTGGAATTGCTGCCACAGAGACGGCGGCTGAGTCTGGCTATCATCGCTGGGAGTTTTCTGCTCCGGGGGACTTTCTGCTGGTGGCAGCGGCACAATGATGCGTTCGCCCGGCCAGGCCATCAGCAGCACCTGCCGGGCCGTCTCGACTACATAGGCCGTGGTCTTTTGGTATGCAATCAGAGCCAGCAACTTCTGCTGCTCACCCTCGAGCCGAGTAATCGCCGCCTGGAGTCGCCACTTCTCCTCGCTAAGCCGAACGGCGGGCTGTACCAGGTTGCTCCAGGCATTGCTGAGCAACAGGTACGCCAGCACGGTGGCCACGAAGATCGTGATGAACTTACGTGGGGTAACGCTTCCGGCAGTACGACCTGGTAGCACGGACACCATCTCCTCGCGTGGGGGATTTTGCAGTCAGAGCAGCCAAACTCTAGCCGCGTGGTGCTGTTGTCATAATATTACCGCAAATATCGTCAAATGTCAAGGCCCCTACGATGGTTTTCAGGGCCCTGTCAAAGTCCTTTTTGGGGTCATTGCGATGAAGCGCCATCACGCCCGCCGTTTCGGGAAGTAAGGCGTGATGGCGCTTCAGAGAAGCGGAGCGACGAAGCAATCTCACTGTTGCGCCATGAGAGAGATTGCTTCGCGGCGCTCGCAATGACGAGACGCGGACTTTGACAGGGTACTGGATGGTTTTAGATTACAGACGGCGGCTGGGCAGGTTCAGGGGGCTACGCCAGATAACGTCAAGTCCGAGAACTGCCATCTGCTGGAGGCGACGGAAACGGTCCAGGGCCAGCTCAGGGTCATAGCCAGCGGTAATGATAGATGGCCTGGTGAGAACGGCCAATAACCCAGCAGGCAGAGTCTGCCCGGAAGCCGGCGAAGACGCCAAAGGCACTAATGTCACCTGCAAGGTGTAAGGGCGATAATCGTAGCCGCCGCTGGCACTGGAAACCTTGATGTAGTAGACGCCAGACGACAGGGTGCGCGTGATGTACTCCCCAGCCAGGCCGCCGTTGATGGAGTAGTCAATGAGAGTCCTGGTATTGTCATAGAGGTAAAGGTCGTAGTCTTGGGGCAGGCGGATCAGACCGATATAGGCTTGAACCTGCGCCGTGGCGACACTGAATCTATAGAAATCCACGTCGGTGGCTGTACTGATCGCCGCGATGAAAGTGGTTGGGTTGTTGAGATTAGAACCCGGCGTAATCGAAGTAGCCTGCTCGAAGGTGTTATTGGGCTCCCAGTAGTAGTCAAAGGGTGTAGGCGTAGGCGTGGGCGCCTTGGTCCCCGTGGGTGTAGGCGTGATGGTCACGGTAGGCGTGTTCGTGGGCAGCGGTGTTCCCGGTGTGGGGATGCCCGGGCTGGTCATGCGGAAGTTCAGCTCCACGTCTACCTTGCCCGTGAACCCCGGAATGTCCGTGTTCACCGTCCACTCCTGGCTGGTGCGCGGCCAGTCCACCACGCTGAGGGTGAACTGCCCACGCGCCACGGTGAACTCGTAGGAGTTGTCCCAGAGGAAGGGATGCAGGTCGCTATCGCCCACGTAGGCCTCCCAGGTGGGGCAGCAAGAAGTTATCTTGACCATGATCTTGGCCCCCGTGGCCCCGTAGATCACCGGCACGCCGCCCATGGTGAGCACCTTGCCGTGGATACGGGACGGCCGGTCGTCAGGCATGGCCTCCAGGGTGATCTTCGGCGGCCCGTCCACGATGTAGTTGAACTGCGGCGTGGGTGTGAGCGTGGGGAAGGGCGTGTTGGTGGCGACCGGTGGTATGGTGGGGAGATTCGGCAGGGTGGGGCTCGGTGGCAAAGTAGGCGTGGTGCCCCCTGGCGTGTTCGTAGGCTGTGGCATTGGGCTGGGTCTGGGAGACGGTGTGGTGTTCGGCGTTGACGTGGGCGGCGAAAGGCGCGTGGGTGAGGGCGTGGCCGTGGACGCCAGGGCAATCGGCGTGGCCTGCAGTGTGGGGAAAGAGATCAAAGCAGAGCCGGAAGCGCCGTAGAGATCGGCCAGGGTGATGGCCGGGTTGGCGCCGCGAGCGGGGAAGGCCACGTAGAGCCCATAGTCGCTGAGTGAGATCAGCTCGATGGTGGCGCGGTCCAGATCGGCAAGGAGCCGCGCCTCGTCGGGGTGGGGATAGAGCCCCAATCGCCCCAGCAAAATCTGCTCCCGCACGAGGTCCACCTTACCCTGCGCCGCCTGCTGCGGATCGGGCAGGGCCGTGACCAGCTCCCGGCGGGCCAGGAAGTAGTCCTCGTAGGCGCGGTTCAGGCTGGACTCGATCTCCTTGAGTTGTTTCTCCCAGGCCGGGACGATGCTCAGGCCATACGCCTGCAGGGCCACCTGCCGCTTGAGGAGCAGCCACTCCACTTGCGAGCGTCCCACAGCGGCCTTCTCCGTAGCCTCCGTGGCGGCAGCCAGGCGATCCTCGTAGAACCAGCTCCGCAGGTCGTCTTCGGCCTTCAGGGCGTCCTCCAGGGATTGGCGCGCCTGCTCCTGGGCGTCCTTGCGGCCCGCCAGGCTGTTGATCAGGCGCTGGGTGGCGCGCAGGCGTCGGGTGGTGGCGGTCTGGATCTCCTCCGAAGGCTCAGCGGCAGCAGGTGCAGGAACGGTGGCCACCGCCGGGAGCGGCGTGGCCGAGGAGAGGCCATTCAGGCCAATCTCACACTCCTGCGCTTTCACCAGCCGGCCCAGACCAGTGTATTCGGAGGCCAACGTCTCCAGCACAAAAACGGCCTGGGTGTCTTTGAGGAAAGGACCGTAGCGGGCCAGGACGTAGGCGTAGTCATAATTGCGCTCGGCCTCGGCCTTCTCGCCGATCCCCACCAGGGCCTTGCCGATCTGGATGTAGGTGCTGGCCTTGTCGAAGTCGAAGGGCGCGGCACTCAGGGTGACCAGCAGACTGGCCGCCTGGTAGCACAGCTTAGCCTTGGCTCGGTCATTGACCTGTGCGTACCTCTGTCCCAGAAGGATGAAGCTCTTGACCTGCTCCTGGGGAGGAATGGCCTGGCTGCTCAGGAGAGCAACGTAGGCCGTCTCCGGCTCCCCCTCACGCAGGGCCTGCTCGATGATCGGGCGATCCGCCTCACCCGCCAGGGGGCGCAGGGCCAGGGACGGGACGACCCTGGTGCGCTGGAACTGGCTCCAAGGGGTGACCACCCGCGAAGCAAAGCGCTCCGGTAGCAAGAGCCGCCCTACGGCGACGATCCAGGCCACCAGCAGAATGACGATGATGACGGCCAGGACCAGGTAGAGTTGCTTTTGGGACAGGGGTATCGTCCGACCACGTAGGTTCATGCCCGCTCCTTGCACGTAAGGGATTGCAGATTTAGCAACGCCGAAAGGAGAGCAGTTTGTATACTGAATGCTGAAGCAGATTATAGCACACTTGACGATTCTGTGCAATTCCACGTAGTAGCGACCTAGGGCCCTGTCAAAGTCATTTTGGGGGTCATTGCGATGAAGCGCCATCACGCCCGCCGTTTCGGGAAGTAAGGCGTGATGGCGCTTCAGAGGAGCATCCCTTCGCCGGCCTGAACGCAGTGAGGGGGCGGCGAAGGGATGCGACGAAGCAATCTCCCTCGTGGCGCAACAAAGAGATTGCTTCGCTGCGCTCGCAATGACGCGATGCTGGCTTTGACAGGGCCCTGTTGCGCTTTACAAGGGGACTGCTTTGTGTTACAATCATGCCCGATGTAGCTGGGCGGGAGCGGCGGCTGCCAGAAGCGATAAATGCCTGTGGTCAGCCGTCCCTTTTTACCTGCCACGGTTGGTAATCAGTAAAGAGCATCTACCCACAGACGGAGGATAGATTCGCATGGCCATCGAAGTCAAGATCGAGCAGCTCAAGCAGATGAAGGAGCAGGCCAAGCTGGGCGGCGGCCAGGCGCGCATTGACCGCCAGCACGCCCAGGGCAAGCTCACCGCCCGGGAGCGCATCGAGGTACTCCTGGATCAGGGTAGCTTCCAGGAAACAGACATGTTCGTTACCCACCGGGCCACTGGTTTTGGCATGGAGGACAAGCGTTACCTCAGCGATAGCGTGGTCAGCGGCTGGGGCACCATTGACGGGCGACTGGTGTACGTGTTCTCACAGGACTTCACCGTCTTCGGCGGGTCGTTGAGCGAGGTGCACGCCGAGAAGGTGTGCAAGATCATGGACCTGGCCATGCGGCAGGGTGCCCCCGTCATCGGCCTGAACGATTCCGGTGGGGCGCGCATCCAGGAGGGCGTGGTCTCCCTGGCTGGCTACGCCGATATTTTCCTGCGCAACACCCTGGCCTCCGGCGTCATCCCCCAGATCTCGGCCGTCATGGGCCCCTGCGCCGGCGGCGCTGTCTACTCCCCGGCCATCACCGATTTTATTCTCATGGTCAAGAATACCAGCCACATGTTCATCACCGGCCCGGAGGTCATCAAGGCCGTCACCCAGGAGGAGGTGACCTTTGAGGAGCTGGGCGGGGCCATGACGCACAACTCCATCAGCGGCGTGGCCCACTTCGCCGCCGATAGCGAGGAGGAGTGCCTGTACCTGGTGCGCCGTCTCCTGAGCTACATCCCATCGAACAACGTAGAAGACCCACCCTACGTCCCACCCACCGATGATCCCCTGCGCATGGACGAGGAGCTGAACAACATCATCCCGGAGAACCCCAACAAGCCCTACGACATGCACGAGATCATCCGCCGCGTGGTGGAC
>Ga0194119_10008915_pt1 | contig 13619 bp, 14 predicted proteins | sample TA2MahC100mmetaG_FD_148620 | JGI IMG/M metagenome (GOLD analysis project Ga0194119, IMG submission 148620) | Freshwater microbial communities from Lake Tanganyika, Tanzania - TA2015018 Mahale Deep Cast 100m | ecosystem: Environmental > Aquatic > Freshwater > Lake | place: Tanzania: Lake... | reverse complement strand
GGTGGTTTGTTGGTGTGGGTGTTGGCGTGTTTGTGGGTGTTGGTGTTGGCGTGTTTGTTGGTGTGTTTGTTGGAGTGTTGGTGGGTGTTGGTGTTGGTGTTGGAGTGTTTGTGGGAGTGAGTGTTGGTGTTGGAGTGTTTGTGGGGGTGGGTGTGGGTGTTGGAAGTGCGGTGCACAGACATATAATTGTGTCATCATTGCGTTTTACTTCAGTTAATTTATTAACATTTGGATTCGTAATAGTTTGACTTTGTGATCCCCATGCTTTTCTATTATTTAGTGAAATTTGGGAATACTGTATTTTTTGAGACACCGTTTGGATTTTTCCTAAACTTCTCAGTTTGTTCTCTGTTGCAATTCTGTTGTTGTCTTCAAAATTAATAGCTCCTCTTCCGGATTCTCTAGGTAGCGCAGGTGGTGGCTGGAGAATATGGAAACAACAATTTGGACGAGGGGTTTGTGTTGGTGTTGGAGTGGGTGTGGGTGTTGGAGTGTTTGTTGGTGTGTTTGTGGGTGTGGGTGTTGGTGTTGGAGTGGGTGTTGGTGTTGGCGTTTGCGAACACGGACATATAAAATATAAAGGTGTTGTTGTCGGTGTTGGTGTTGGAGTGTTTGTGGGAGTGGGTGTTGGTGTGGGTGTGGGTATTGGTGTTGGCGTGTTTGTGGGAGTGGGTGTTGGTGTGGGAGTGGGTGTTGGAGTTGGTGTGTTTGTGGGTGTTGGAGTGTTTGTTGGCGTGTTGGTGGGTGTTGGACTGTTTGTTGGTGTTGGCGTGGGTGTTGGTGTTGGTTCAGGTGTTGGCGTGGGTGTTTTTGTTGGCGCGTTTGTGATAATAAAATTCCGGTCCGACATTTTTTATCAGATTAAGTTTTATGTATATTCAAATAATATCTTTGTATATTTTTTCAAAATATTTTTTGTTGACAATTAAGTTACCTAGTGTACGTTGTTTTTGACAATACATTTCATATGCTTTATATGAAGATGTGTTTGAATTTGAATTTTCAATAATATTTACGACTTCACCGCGTTTGTCCCATAGGTTACAATTTATTTGGATCAAGTGTTTATCATTTTCAATAACAACATCTGGATAAAAATGTCTGATTAGTCCTAAAAAAGTGGATTCAGTTTGATTATGAGAATTCAAAATAGGGGATTGATTTTGGAAAAGGGTGTGTTGATGTTTTTTGAAGAGGGTAGTGAATTCATCAATTTCAAGTTCGTCTTCAGGGTTAGAGGAAATGGTAATAGTTTGTGTCCAGAATTCATTGAACCTAGTAACAAGAGGCAAGTGCTTGCTAGTAAGCTGAAGAAACGAATCCGTTGTTTCCGAATAACTAGGGAGGCGTTGAATTAATAACTGTTTGAATAAATTTACAAACAACACATTCGGTATGCGCTCATCTTCAATGAAAACTTTCCATAAATACAGCATATTTTTCCATGTAATGCGGACATTGCTTTGAGGTGAAGTTTCAGTGCATGTTTGAATAAATTTACTTACAAGAGTCTCTTGAGAATAAGGTTTCAAATACAAAACTCTTTGTTGAGTGGTTGTATCTTTGCATTGCATATTCAAGAAATTTTCTGCATTAACGTATCGGGTTGAGTAATGAGCAGAAACACACAATATATCAATAATGTGTTTTTTGAATGGTTCCGAATGAATGTCGATTGAAACTTCGTTTACATCTAACAAGCGACAATCTTCAAAGGGGTATTCATAAAACTTGAATTTAAATGCAGATAAGAAGGGGGTTCCAAAAAGGGTGTTACAAATTATGCTTAATTCTTTAACAAAACTCCGACATTTTTGATTCAGAATGTAAATGGGCTCTTTTTCATTTACGGTTGTGACAATTTTTTTCAAAATTGCGTCTCCAATAATTGTTAAAAAATATTTTGCACAATCTCGGGTACGAAACAATAAGGGAGTTAACATATTCAAAACGCGTTGAATTGTGCTAGATTCTGGTATTGAGTCAAGTAAACTTTTGTCTTTGATGTGTCTTAAAATTTGATTTTTTATTTTGTATTTCCATGGAAGGAGTTCACGATAAATACTAATTTGAGTAAGAATTGGATGAAGAATGTCATCTTCATTTATTATTTGGTAGCTTTGTTTCCAACTCGGGTTGTATATAAAAAAAAGATCAACATTTTGGTTGTAATAATATTGCGGCGCTTCATTCAAAAAGCTTTCAATAAATTCGTCAGATGCAATAATCAATGATTGTTTGCGTTGTGCTTTTTCACATCGGGCAACTTGAATCTCATTGAGAGTATTTGGCAATTGTGTTAATTGTGTCACCAATTTTCCAATCATATATTCATCTTTTTCATATTTTGAATGCAGTTGTGTAACAATTTCATGTAAATTTTGTAAAGTGGAACATGTCATTGAATGTTTAATTTGAGAATCAAATATTCAATTTATGAATTAAATGTTTAAATCATTTTTGAAAATTCTTTTTTGTTCTGAATTCAACTTGTCACGTAGACATAAGCGTAAACCACGATTTAAACCGAGCGATTACGCATTGTTATTTTTGAGCGATGTTTACGCCGTACGCGTACACGATGATGAGAGCGATTATTGTAATGTTGAAAAAACTCATCTGATTTGAACAAAGTCCATGGTTGTGGTGGACGATCATGTAAAAAGGTGCGTTGGTTGTCCCATATCATGTTTTTGTTGCAAAACTCATTTTTATAAAATCCCATGCCACAAGAACTTCCCCAACGAGCAAACATTTCCATATTTTGAATCATAGATGAATCTACAACTTTTCCATCAATGGTGCCACGTGGTTCATACGGTTTTGGACGATCTGATTGTGACATGTATTCGCGTGCATCCAGATCATAATGTGAACAAGTGGTGCGAGAACATGGATTAATTTTTTTCAAATAAGGGTCATAATGATCTGCTATTAGCACTTTTGCTAAATCAACATTTAATTTGCCTTTATTTTCATTCATCATTTCTTGTAAACGCACTCTTCTGGCGCCTTGATGTCGTCGTAAATCATCCCACCCGGTATTGGAAGATTCCAAGTTTCTGATACGAGGATCAAATGCCACATTGAATCCAATAAAAAACCCATTTTTAGTTCGTTTTACATCCGCATATTTCAGTCCTAATTCAAACCGCATAATTTCATTTGTGCGCGTATCTCCAAACAACCAGGCATTTGCATAATCTCCAGAGTTTCGTTCAGTAAGTATCGCTACATAATCATCCGCTGTATTTCCGTATTGCATTGCTCGTCTTATGCGACAACATATTGGATCGTTATTTTCGTATGCATTAAAACCTCCTAATGTGGTTTCAGTTCCAAATAAACCACAACTTGTAACAAAAAAATCAGTACCAGAGTGAATACCTCCAGGAAAAGATTGCATCAAGATGCGATGTCCGTTGGATGGGCGTATATTCAACATCACACACGAGTACTGGCCAGTTATGTAGGTATCAAATGAATTATGTGCACACACAATTTTGCCATCCGTGGTGTAGTCTCCAACTGCAATAAACGCACTGCAACGATCTTTGGCTCCTCCTTCAAAATGTCCACCACTTTTTGGACTTTGATTCAAAAATTCAGTGTAAATTGGTTTGGACAATAAATGCGCATTATGGGGTTCCTTCAGGACGTTTGATAAATTAGAAAACAAATAATCAAAACTCACAAAACAGTTCCAAAAAATTATTTTATTTAAGGGTTGTTTGGAACCATCAGAAATACCAATCATTTCTTGATAAAATTCTGAAAAATTGGATTTTATTTGAGAATCAAAAAAATCATCAATCAATTCACAAAAAAATGGAAATTTACGTCCATAGTTATCATACAAAAAAGTTTCCAACATCACCATAATTTCTTTGATTTCATTTGCAAGTAACTTGCCATGAGCAAACCCTCTTTCATATGGTTCTCCATAAATTGTAAGATATATCCAACCATTTATATCTTTGCGAAATCCTTTCAATTTCATAAAACAACAATCATATTATAATAAATATATTTTTATTTAATGAATGTTGTAATTAGTTAAATTTATGCATTATTAAAATTGGTGTAGTTTAAAATTGAGTAAATAGGATGAGCAGCATACTTTATTACAGCAATTTTTGCGAAAAATCAAAATCTCTTTTGGAACGTTTGGCCAAGGGAAAAATTAAGGAAGGCATTCATTACATGTGCATTGATAATAGAATCAAAGGAAAAAATGGTTCTTGGTACATTGTGTTAGAAGATGGACAAGAAATTATATTGCCTCCACACGTAAATCGGGTTCCAGCTTTATTACTTCTCAATCAAAATCATGCGGTTTTGTATGGCGATCAAATAATAAATCACATCAAACCAATAGAAAATCATCACAACAATGTCGCCACAAACCAAAACGGCGAACCCTTTCCATTTTCTACTAGCAATGAATTCATGGGTGGATTTGGAGTGGTTTCAGACAATTTCAGTTTTTTAGATCAAAGCAACGAAGATCTCTCAGCTAAAGGAGCCGGTGGATTGCGTCAACTCTACAACTATGCCACCATAGATTTCAACCAAACGATTGAATGCCCACCCATTGAAGAAAAAAATAATCGTATTGGTTCAGATGTTACACTTGAAAAATTACAAAACGAAAGAAACCTTCAAATAAAACAAGCTCAAGAACAACAACACCAACACCAACACCAACAACAACAACAACAACAACAACAACAACAACAACAACAACAACAACAACAACAACAACAACAACACCAACACCAACACCAACAACACCACCAACACCAACAACCATACCAAAATAATTATTCTACTAAGTCCAGAAGATGATAATTTAGTGATTTCAGTTCAAAATATCCATCAAATTTAATTTAATTAAATTATAAATGTATTTAAAAATATTTAATGACAATACAATACATTTGTAATATTGATATGACTACAGATAAAACAATTGTGTTAAAAACATTTTTGAAGCAATTCACTGAGTTTGTGGATGATATTCATGGGGTGTTTCCAAATAATCATGATATTGAGTCTGCAAAAAATGCTTTGATATTAATGAAGAAAACCAATCCAAACATGTTGATAAGTGCATGGTTATCAAGCATGTGTCCGTATTATGATGAAATCATGGCAGGAAACATTGATTTCTTTTTAGAAAAAAATTATGATAATGATTTAGAACACATGGGGAACGTCGTCATGCAAAAAGTAGATGCATTTAAAAAACCAATAAAAGAAATGGGTTCCGAAAATCAAAAAAAAACAATGAAATATATACAAAACTTGACAAAATTAGCAAAATTGTATGACAGCTTTCAAATTAAAAAATAATTCATGTTGGGTTGGCTCACTTTAGATAAATATAAATATAAATAATTATATAAATAATTATATATATTGTTATGAACGCCTCACCTACATTGAATACGATAACGCTATATATGGGTGCGCATGGGTCTGAACCAAACACGCATCCTGGACGCGTTGGCACGAGAAGTTCAGATCCCCGTGTTCCACCGCCTGATTTCAAAGTAAACTTATTAAGTTTTGCTGGACTTGCTAATATAGTAACAGAAGTAGGAATTCTGTATTACAAAGAAAAAATAAATAAAATAAAACAATCAGGATATGATAAAAAGTATAATTTATTTACAGATAAAGTTGTGAATCAATTGATCGGTCTCGGAATGGACCGTGTCACACTTTCATATTTGGTGCCTAGAATTTTCAAGGATAAAACAATAACTTCACAAGCGGAATCCATATCCGTTATAGATGATATGAAAAATGAAATGTTGGCGTTAGGCATATTGGCCGACGTCATTTATTCGAAGACATCCCCGCCAGAAAGAATAGAAAATCCAACATTTGAAAAAATGTGGTGGTTCGATTATAATCCTGGTGAAGATAGATTGAACACTTCTTCTGACCGAACCATGCCCGCAAGAGCTGCAGGGGATATAGGTAATAATCCAATAATGTCAACAAATGGATTGTTTATATTACATACAACGAATAAAGAACACGACCCATTTTCAATATCAAGTATTGACGAGATAGAGTATGATAAAAAAGGATTACATATCATCAGATCTGATGCTATTATGCGTAGAAATTTGTTACGTAAAATCAACTATACTAGTTACTGGAAAAGATGGATTGAAGCTTTTGATTTTACTGATGTTCCAGATGATGTTCTTAAAATAGATAGCATTAGAGAAGCACTTTTTATAGTAAAACAAATTTATTCTGCGTTTCATTCAGAAAATGCTACGGATAATCCGGATGAAATTGAAGAAGAAGAAGAAGAAGAAAACGAAGGAGAACCAGAGCCCGTTGCTGAAGGGCCGCAACCACCACCATCACTATCGAAAAAAATAAAAAATATATTGAAGACCATTATATCATCACGAGCAAAAAATGTGACTCAACTCAACAACTTGATTGAAGACGCTAACGTTGTTGTTCAAACACAACGGGATATTTTTAGAACAGCTGCTGATGATGCCGATAAACTAGAAGAAAAAATTAAAGAACAAAGACAACAAAGGCAATCAAGAAGTAAGACCCTAAATATCAATGAGATGGAACAACAATTAGCTGCCGCCGATATTGGTTTAGATACAATGCGAACTAGTCTTACCGAAGCGAAGAACCATGCCGGCAAACTAGAGTCTCAACTACATAAATTAGAAGGTGAAATAGTTGCCGGTGTTACAAAATTGATTCGTTGTTTAATTTCACAGTCTCATGACCCTGATGTAAAAAACGCGATAAAAAATATGATAATGCGGAACAAATTAAAAAATATATTAAAATTTGGCATTATTCATAAGCGTTTGTCACTTAGTCAGATTATTCTATTTTTCCATAGTTTGGGATATCATATTATAAATATAATAGATCCGACATGTTTTAATCTTAAGCCCCCCCGCATTTTTGAGACAGACATGCTGACGCCGCTCACGGAGGATATGATTGACTCACACACAGTTATGATTCGCCTTCCGCCTACTTGGACTGATGAACTTCCTGCATTGGCAAGTTTATTAGAGACGGGTACCAACTATTCTAATAAGATGATGAAAAGGAAGAGGACAATGAGCAGTAGCAATAGCAGAAAAAGTAGGAGAAACATAGGCGGCACAAAACGAAAGAAATCATACTCACAAAAACACCGGAAACACTACTAGACCATTACACGTTTAATTATACAAACTTACATCACCGATACATTTGAAGTTTCATGGTTAAACTGAAATTGTGTGATCCAAAATTCACAAGAGCTCCATCATGATACCGGAACTTAAATTTCAGTTTATTCAATTTGTCAAGAGGAGGACTGAAATTTACATGTCCATACGTTGTTTCTTCACTTATAAAGGTTTTTGATAAAGAAATCTTTGCAAACGCCGAATTGACGATCCCATTGTAGTCATTTTTTACCGCAGTCGTTTGGCACACCGCCTTGTTTGTTTGGCACACCGTCTTCTTTTTTAGATGAGTCGCAGTAGTGTTGGATGAATAGGGTTCAATTTCATCAATGTTATTACATTTATCTAGTTCAATATACAAATCAGTTGGACCACTCATTATGGCTGCATTATTCGGTACAACTACATAAGCTTTTCCTCCAATACTAGCCACTGGCAACCACTCTGTCACAGTTGAGGTGTAGTATACCTTTTGAGGTTCACTTACTTCTACTGAAATTACCTTATTTGTCACAGTTTTCACAAACCCCAAATTGAATGCTAACCCCCAATTAGAATAATTGTTCCAATTAGACGCAGTTCCACAATTTGTTTTATAAGGTTCCGGCTGATCAAATAGTATTTCAAATGGATCTTCTGAGTTACCAAAGAGAAACTTTTTTTGCACTTCATGGTAAAAAACATAAAATTTATTGTATGACGAAAGACTAGAATGCAGATCACGCACTGATTTATTGAATTTGTTTTGTAATTCATATGCCAACTGGGTTGTAGTGTAAGTTCCTTCATCTATTGTTAGTGTCAATCTGTTGGTTTTGCCATAAGAAGCTGTTTTTATTGTTACAATAAAAGACATTTTAACATTTTGATTTTCATTTGTAAATATTAATGGTTGTGTTGTGAAGTTGTGTTCAATCAATGATATTGATTTAACATTTGTGTATGTTTGGGGCAGCATCACCTCAAACATGTTTTGATTCGGCCATTTGCTTACATCACGGTCTTCTGAATGCAGCGTTATTAATTTCGGAGTCAGGCTTGATGCATTTTGTGCATTTTCTCTGGGAATAAGTAGAGACTCACAGTGTGAATGTGAATTAAGCATAAAAATTATTAAGCTGTATTATTATATACATTTATATTTATTTATATTATAATTGTTCAATACACCATGAAAGAAATTGATTTAAAATTGATTTATTTTTCAACCTTTTTGGCATTGTTCGGGTTTTTTATTAGTTTTATTATGAGAGATGTTATTGGTTCAATTGTTCAATATTCATTGAAGTCTTTGACTTTAGCATTGATTCTCAGTTTAGTTGCAAAATTGTGGTACAATGGTATGATCATATTAAATACATATGATTTCAAATTCTTTTTATTTACGCTGATCTTTTTGTTATTAGTAAATGTCACTATTTTGATTACGTATTCCGTACATTTCACTACACTAGAAAAAGGGAAAGTTGATAACATTAGTTTAAATGAGAACATAAACACATACACCACCATTTTTATTTGGGCGTTGTTGTTCAACAAACTTTACCAAGTGGTTGAATGTAATAATAATTATAATTCAAAAATTTGTCCCGCCCCAATTAGTTTTGCGTTGTTTGTCATTGTGGCATTAGCATCAATTCAGCTATTTTTTGTCTATTCCAGTTTGAAAGTAATAAATAGTCAATTGACCGATGATTTTCTAAAAAACTTTCCCACTCAGCTCGTTTCCACTAAAAAATAGTCAATTTACGAGAGGGACCGACTGTTGATTTGCAAAGTAAGAAACCCTCATCATGAGCACAAATATACTTAATGTTAAAAAAAAACTTATTACGACAAATATGATGGATAGGTATATATATGGATAAATTTCTTGCATGATCATGTCTATTACTGGATGAAATAATTGTTTCAACTCTTTTTTAATGTCATCTCGTTTCATAATTTCCAAACATTGATCAATGATTTTTTCTTTAAGCATCATTCTGCAAAAAAATGGGTCAATATAAACTATAACTTTTGTATGATTGTTATTTTTATTATGTTATTTTGTCATTGCATAAAAATGCACAAAAACTAAACAACCGTTATCACACCATTCCCTGGTCGCTCATTTTTTTTGGCGCCAAACCGGGTGTTCGTCATTTTTGTACATTTTTTTTCTCTCCAAGCTGCAACTAAGAATGACTGATCAAGTATATTTACCAGATTCATCATTTCAACATGATGCACTTCATCTTACCACTCCAAATGGAATACAGGGTGGCGCTTATTTTTCAATGTTGTATTATAAAAACGAACCACTTTATATACAAACCCCGATCTGCACTTCAAAAAATGGAATTGTTTATGGAAAACGCAATCACATTGATTTGATGTTTACAAACAATGAAACTATCTTTTTGGAATGGATTGAAATGCTTGAAGCAAATGCAATTCGCCTCATATATGAAAAAAAAAATTTGTGGATCAACTCTGATGTTGAAAAATCAGACATTGAAAATGGTTTTACTTCGCCCATTCGCCCATACAAAGGAGGTAAATATTATTTGATGCGAGCTCATATTCAACCAACAAACAAATTTGGAACTTCGGGCGGGTGTTCATTTTTTGATGAAAATGAACGTCCGGTTTCAATTGAATATATTAAGCCTGAACATCAAATGTATGCAATTGTTGAATTACAAGGAATCAAATTTACTTCACGCAGTTTTCAAATTGAACTCTCTTTAAAACAAATTTTGGTGGTGTCAAATACTCCTTTATTCAAATCATGTATCGTCAAACGCCCTTCAAAGAAAGATTCAGATACAGAACCAGTATCACTACGTGACTCAGAATCACTTCACTCAAATTTGGCGGTTCTGCTTCCTTCTGATTTAGTACCACAACCACAACCACAACCACAACTACAACCTCTTAATTTAATACCACAACCACAACCACAACCACAACCACAAAGTCTTGATTTAGTACCACACCCCCAAACTTCTGATTTAGTACCACATCCACAAACTTCTGATTTAATACCGCAAACTTCTGATTCAATACAAACTTCTGATTTAATACAACAACCACTTCATTCTGATTTAGTAGAAGAAGATCATTCAATTCATCAAAATCAAAATCAAAATCAAGACTTGGAAGAAATCAATTTAGATATAGAAGAAAATGATAATTCCCAAATTAAGTTGAAAAAACCAGCGCAATTTTACCATGATTTGTATTTGACTGCAAAGTTGAAAGCAAAAGAACTTAAGAAAAGTGCAATAGAAGCATATTTAAAAGCTAAAGAAATCAAATCAATACATATTTTGAATAATAGCAGTAGTAGTGGAAGTGAAGATTCAGATTCAAATGAAAACTGAAACAATAATAAATAAAATGTTTGTGGTTGAAAAATGAAACAAAATGCAAAAAAATATTTTATAATCAATTTTATATAACAATAAATCATAATGAGCAACTTATTGCAGATAATTAAAAATCACTTTGTTGTGATAATTTTAGGAGGAGTGGTATTGTATTTGATATTGAGTCAATACAAATCGTCATCTGAATTATATCATAATTATGAATCACACAAACCATCCAAAAATTCCAAAAAGAGTGTAAAATTTGATGATAATGAAGTAAGTCCTCTCTCAAGTTTAGATAACCATCAATACGCTTCTGCACAAGGCACAAGTACATCAACACACGGCTTGCCGCCAAGTTGCACTCCGCAACAAACAATTGACCCAAGTGATCTTTTACCAAGAGACGTGAATAGTCAGTGGGCTCAACTCAATCCAAGTGGTGCTGGAGACCTTAAGGGTGTCAATTTGTTGAGTGCAGGTGCATTAATTGGTATTGACACAATCGGCAATTCGTTACGAAATGCCAATCTCCAAATTCGCTCAGAACCACCCAATCCTCAACTTAACGTCGGTCCATGGAACAATACCACCATATCTCCTGATTTGATGCGGGTCCCATTGGAAATTGGATGCGGTTCTCAATAATTGATTCAAAATAGACGGTTAAGAATCATTCCTGTTGTTTGATAATTCGCAATTGTTTTCCAAATTTAAATCTCTCAGCATCCATTGTGCGTCTTTGTAAATTGCATGCTAAACAAGATAACACCACATTATTGTGGTTATGACCGTAGTCATTGTTTAATCGGTCTAATGTCCATTGTTTTGGAGCCATTACATCTTTGTAAATCAGTTCACAGCACTCACGACAATATGTACACCTCAATTTTCCAACCAACAACAATTCAATCGTTGCATCTAGTGTGATAAAGAGCGATGATTCATGCATATTTTTTTCAACATCCTGACGGGCATACCCATCCAATTTATTTTTTATTTCTTTAAAAAATAACTTTTTATATTCTAAGCTTGGATCATCCATAATCAAACAACGTAACACCTCTATTTGTTTATCATAGGCAAAAAAGGCATCATCAATTGTCCATTTTGCAGTTCGTGCCCGTTGGGGCTTTGCAACATTATTCATTCTATCAACATTTCGCTTGCCACCAATGCACACTACATGCAAATCTGCCATTTTTATAAATATTCAGTTTATATATTATTCTATTTTTATACCCTGATTTGTTTTATTTATACAAATTGGATGTGGATGCATTACACACATGCGCATGTGATGCATCAAATAAAATCACAATTAAAATCGGATTTGGCCTCCGACCATACCACCAAAACTGGGGCGAGTGGACCAGCCACCACTGACTTGGCCTTCAACGAACAGGTTGCGGTTTGGGTTGCCCACGGTGACACGACCGGTCCCGCTGTACCCTTGGTTGTTGGCATTGAATGAACCAGTAACTCCGGAAGGAGAGGTACGAGGGTTGGGATTAGAAATACGGATAGTTTGGCTTGGCATTTGACAGCAAGAAGTTGTGGAGTTTTCAAAGAGGGGTTATAACATACGTATAGAAAATATATTTATATCCTTTCGCTTAAATTTAATTTGTGAAAAAAAATTATTGATTGGTACTTTAAAAATATTTACATACCGCATTGGTGCATCAAGGCACACGACCAATTTTCAAACTCTCCATAATTTGATTCCGAATGTTCCAATCTTGTTTTGAAAGCATTGGTTTGCCACACAATAAACAATTGGGTGTGTTATTTTCAATCAGCGTCATCATACAGTCAACATGAATCTCATGTCCACATGCAAGAACATTGGAAGATTTTAATGGATTGAATAATATACTAAAACACGCAGGGCAATCAACTTGACGATTTTTTTCATTTTTTGCAATATTGTTGTTTAATTTTACAACCCTAAACATTTTGTCTAAAGTCATCTCCTCCTATATAAGGAATTCAAATTATTTTTAAAGCTATATTCAATAAAAAAAAAACATTGAAGCATTTGAACAACATCGGCGCAAACAATTATTTTATTTTGGTATAATATATAAAGTTTCATATGGCTTCAAATGGTAATGGTAATGGTAGTTCTGCCAGCAATTTGTTTCAGAATCCCGACTTTTCGTACCCAGGTTCAGAATCAGGTTCGGGTTCAAGTTCAGAATCAGACCAAGATGACTATTATCCCACGCAGATATTTAGAGACGACCGATTTTGGTATGAAGAAGCATACAAAGTCTTGCCAAAATTTGCGTGTAGGTTAAGTGCGCCCGATAAAATTGTGGCGCGCGGTCTTCCACATATTCCCAACGAGGTTTGTGAACACATTCATAAGTACACCTGGGAAGCTGATTGGAACCAAAAACTTCCGCTTACAAAAAAAGCAAGTCAATATATATTGTCAACACTCAAGACCCGAATGGATATATTGAAAAAACATCCAGAACGCACAGAATGCGTGCATTCGGGAGACCATTACATGAATGTAATCAATTATATCAGAGCACTGAAAGGAGATGACTTTTTAAAGGAATTATTGCAGGAAACGCCACAAATGGATAAATATTTGTTAGATAACATATTGCCTTGGCTTGGTCTTACTGACTGGAACTCCACTTCAGGTTCAAAAAGAAGAGAAGGGGAGTACGGGGGACGCACTCATCAAATGAATATTTTTAAATCAAAATTGGCACGATTTTTGAAACAAATTAAAAAAAAGAAGCGGTTGTCACAAAAATCTGCACCCGTACCAGCATCAGCGTCTGCACCCGTACCAGCATCAGCGTCTCCAGAACCCAAAACAACACCCAAAGCTGAACCACCCGTACCAGCATCAGCGTCTGTAACTGTACCAGCAGGAGCAACGGGTCCGCATGGCGTTCAAGGTATTCAGGGTGTTCCGGGTCCAGCAGGTGCTGTGGGTCCAATGTCTGAACCTCCTCTATCACTAGAAGAATTACCAGCCAAACGCATTAAATATTTTGTT